>Ga0181573_10000020_pt1 | contig 154076 bp, 111 predicted proteins | sample 101ome_25_FD_148643 | JGI IMG/M metagenome (GOLD analysis project Ga0181573, IMG submission 148643) | Coastal salt marsh microbial communities from the Groves Creek Marsh, Skidaway Island, Georgia - 101409BT metaG (spades assembly) | ecosystem: Environmental > Aquatic > Marine > Intertidal...
GAGTCAGCGTTACATCACGAACTCGATTAGATCTACCGCAGGTTTCAATAGTGGACTGCGTGTCCGAGGATCGTTTATATTTCAACACCTTAACGGCCGTATTTTTTATAAGTCGTCGTGGCTCTAAAAATTACAGAGTACTGAGATTCGTCTGAAAACCCACGTGTCCGGTTGATTTCGATAAATATGTGCGGGCATCCCGTCGTACGGCGTGCCTTGGTCGGGACGCCCCGGCGCGATCGCGCCCGCAGACGCGCGCGCGACCTCGATCGATGGCGTTCGGTGGGTTCGGAGGCGGCGCGCCGTCGCCCTTCGGCGCCGCGCAGCAACAACCTCCGTCGCCCTTCGGTGGCGGCGGTGTGAGCGCGTTCGGGACGCCGAATGCGTTCGGGGCGCCGACCGGGGCGTCCGCCGGAGGGGCGTTCGGAGGCGGCGCACCGGGCGCGAGCGGCGCGTTCGGCGCCGCGCAGACGTCGCCGGGTGCGATCGCGAACGCGTGCAAGTTTTGGAACAAGGGGAGCTGCAAATTCGGCTCGAGGTGTAACAATAAGCACGTGTGTTCAAAGTGCGGATCCACGGCGCATCGAGCGGTGAACTGTTCGGTGGGCGGAGGGAGTGGATACCGCGCGACGCGGGTGATGGACAAGGAATTACTGTCCCCGGGAACGTCGTACGCGATGGTGCACTCGATCAGCGCGATGCAGGAGAATTTGAGCAAGAGCGTGGAGGAGATTCGAGCGGCGGCGTACGCCAATGCCGATCAGCCGGCGGCGCCGGGCGCGCCGGGTGGGTTCGGCCCGACATCGGCGGCGAGTCCGTTCGGTGGAGCGTCGACGTCCACCGGTGGAGCGTTCGGTGGCGGTGGCGGTGGATTCGGGGCGAGCACGCCGGCTTCGAGTCCGTTCGGCGGTGGAGGCGGGGGCGCGTTTGGGGCGCCGTCGAGCGGGGGCGCCTTCGGGTCGACGTCGACGACGAGCGCCTTTGGGGCGCCGTCGACCGGTGGGGCTTTCGGTGGGTCATCGGCAGGCGGGGGATTCGGTGCGAGTGCGGCGAGTCCGAGTCCGTTCGGTGGGGCGTCGACTACGTCAGGTTTTGGCGCGTCGCCGAGTTCGGCTCCGAGCGGAGGTTTGTTCGGCGGAGGAGGCGCCGCAGGTGGGTTCGGTGCGTCCGCGACGCCGTCCGCATTCGGGGCGCCGTCCACGACGGGTGGATTCGGTCAAAGTTCGGCCGCAGTAGGTGGTTTCGGATCGAGTGCGCCGGCGGCGAGTCCGTTCGGGGCTCCGCCGTCGACGCCTGGCGCCTTTGGGGCGAGCGCGCCGACGAGCGCGTTTGGCGCCGCGCCGACGCCTGGAGCCTTTGGTGCCGCGCCGACGCCTAGCGCTTTCGGTGCTGCACCGACACCAGGCGCGTTTGGCGCCGCTTCCGCCGCGAGTCCGTTCGGGGCTGCGCCGACGACCGCCGCGGCGTCGACGCCCTTCGGCGCGGCGCCGTCGACGCCGAGTGCGTTCGGTGCGGCGCCGTCCGCCGGAGGTGGGTTATTCGGCGCTTCCACGCCGGCGCCAAGTGGAGGGATGTTCGGTTCATCGACGCCGGCTACAGGAGGTGGTTTGTTCGGCGCTTCCGCACCCTCGACGCCCGCGACAGGAGGCGGCTTGTTTGGCGCGAGCGCGGCGAGCGGTTTTGGCGCGCCGAAGCCCGCTGGTGGTTTATTCGGTGCCGCGCCTTCGACGCCCGCGACAGGTGGCGGACTCTTCGGTGCGAGCGCCGCTGCCTCTACGCCCGCGGCGGGTGGCGGCTTATTCGGTGCCTCTGCTCCGGCCACTGGCGGCGGCTTGTTTGGTGCCGCCGCTTCTGCTCCCACGCCAGGCGGTGGCTTGTTCGGCGCTGCGTCCTCCGCGGCGGCGACGCCCGCGTTCGGTGGTTTCGGGGCATCTTCGGCGACACGTACTCTCGGATCGGCCCCGGCGGCATCTGGAGGGTTGTTCGGCGCGTCGGCGGCGCCAGCGTCGACGCCCGGAGGCGGCCTCTTTGGCGCGGCGGCGCCAGCCGCAGGCGGAGGTTTGTTTGGCGCGTCGGCGCCCGCGGCCGGAGCGTCTCCCGGCGGTGGTTTATTCGGTGCGCCTAAACAAGCCGGTGGTAGTCTATTCGGTGCGGCTCCGAGCACGGGCGGTGGTTTATTCGGTGCCGCACCAAGCACTGGCGCGGCTCTTGGCGGCGGATTGTTTGGCGCGAGCGCTCCGTCGTCCGCGCCGAGTGGAGGTTTGTTCGGCGCGGCACCGGCGACCGGTGGCGGCTTGTTCGGCGCCTCTGCGCCGGCGGCTGGAGGCAGCATTTTCGGTGGTGGTCTAGGCGCGGCACAGCCGAGCGCGGGTGCGCTCGTCCCGTACGGCGCGCAACCGGCAGCGGTGACGACTCCGTACGGGTCGCCGTTGCAGCCTCCTCAGCTCGCGCTCGCCACGACGGAGCCCGCCCCTGCGAAGCAGTCTTTGCTCGGAAAGATGCAAAGTCCAGCCGCGGGTGCGGCGGCGACCGCGTTCCCGGTGCGTTCGCTCACGCCTCGATCGCCGTGGCTCACGAGCCGCGGTGGCATCAGCAGAGAACCGAAGCCTCGCGGCGCGGTGTCGGCGTTGTCGCCGGGCGGCGCCGCGCAAAGCGTGGGAACGCCGGTATCGGCCTCGCGACCCGGAAGTGCCATCTCGGTCGCCACGCCATCGAGCGGTGGATGGTTGTTCAAACCGCGAGAAAATCCGCGCGCGTTGTTCATTCGCCCGGAAGGCGCGGCTGCTTCGCCGGCGCCGTCGGTGGCGCTCGCCGTCTCGCCGACACGCGAAGAACAAAGCCCGGAGCGTCGTCAAGTGCATTTCGCCGATGACAAGGAGAACGTGCCGGGTAAGTCGCCCAGCCGAAACGTCGTTCTCCCAAAGCTCACGGCCGAAGGTTACAGCATGAGTCCGTCCATCGAACAGCTCGAAAGAATGTTTGAACGCAACGGCGATGAAGCGCTCGCGGCGGTTGACAACTTCTCAGTCTCTAGCGAGGCGTTCGGTCGCGTGAAGTGGCTTGAACCGGTCGACATCCGCGGATTGGATCTCGATAAGATTGTGTCGTTTGAGCAGGCGTGCTTGTGCCTCTATCCCGAAGATCAGGGCATCGATCCGCCGGAGGATGGTCAAGGCTTGAAGAAGCGCGCCGAAGTGACGCTCTACGGCATCCTACCGAAGAAGTCTGGCGCCGCCGCGAAAGAAAAGTACCGCGAGAAAATCATCAAACAAACCGAAAAGGCGAACGCGGAACTCGTCGAGTACAACCCGGACACGGGTATTTGGAGATTCATTTTGCAGCTCTAAGGCTGGCGAAGAAAACGAGTCTCGTAGACAACGCAAAAAACGGACTGCGCGAAGAGCGGTCTAGAAGCCGCCTGAGCCGACACGGTGCGCGTACAAATTTCACAGAACATTAGATTTTGTAATAAGCAAAAGTGAATAAAAAAATGGATATTAAACGTAATGCTTGACGTCGTAGATAAACTTGGCACCTCCTTCGCTCAGTTTCGCAAAGGCGCGAGCGAAATCGTAAAAGAAGGCGTCTTGATCGACGGCGTAACGCATGAAATGCGGCGAAAATCCCGGATCAGTGTGTAATACGCGATCAGTGCTCAACCAGAGCAAATCCTTGTCGTCTTTCCCGTCCGCGGGACGACGGAAATACTCGTTATCGAACGTCAACCAATTCGACGTCCAAGAGCACCCGCCGGCCATCGATCCCTCCATCTTCGTGTTCATAAACGGACACCCCGTGAACTTGGTCCCGTTCTTCGCCCCGTACCCGAACGCAGTCAGCCCCGAGCGCTCTTTAAACGCCCGACCGATCGTGTGCGCTCCGCTCAGCGCCACAATCTCCCCGTCGTCCAATCCCATGCGATAAAAGACGTTTCGGAGATGCGTCGCCGCGTCCTTCGCGCCGTCCCCGAACGGCGCCTCCGCGTCGGGTAGATTTCCCTCTCGCGGGCACTCATCGGCATCCGCACGACCGTACCGCATCGGAATCTTCGGCCCACCCGCGCATTCGATCGCCGTCGCGCCCGCCAACTGAATCAAATCCGCCCACGACACCGTCGGGTGCCGATCCTTGATCCCTCGCAGGTACCGCACCGCCTTGCTCAAACCCGCATTCGCGCCGTGCGCGAGCTCGACGTCGAAACGTATGCTTCCGTTCGCGCCCCCACGCGCGGGCCAAACCGCGGATTCAATCGTCGCGTCGTACGTCCCCGCGTCGTGCCACGCGAGTCGAACGAGGATCGGATGACACTTGACGTCGTCCAACAACCGCACGACGTCCTCGCGCGCGGCGAGCACCGCGGCCGAGTACGCCTCGTTCGTCGTCGTCGTCGTCGAGCCCGAGGGCGCGAGGTGCGCGCGCACGAGATCGATCCGTCGTCCCGCGGTTGATGACGATGTCATCGTCTCGGAAGTGACGCGGACGGCGTCATTCGACGACGACAACGACGCGATGACGACGCTCATCACCGGCGCCACCGACGGTATCGGTCTCCACACCGCCCGTCGGTGCGTCGAGAGCGGGCGCGCCGTCATCGTGCACGGACGAGACCGCGCGCGCGTCGAGCGCGCGGTCGAGGCGGTCGAGGCGCACGCGCGCGCGTGCGGCTCATCGGCGCGCGCGCGCGGACTCGTGCGCGATCTGTCCACGGTGAACGGGGCGAAAGCGTTGGTGGAGGACGTGGTTCGAGCGCACGGGGATGATTTGTGCGCCGTGTTCAACAACGCGGGCGTTTACGCTTCGACTTTGGAGCGCACGGCGGATGGACGCGAGCTGACGTTCGCGGTGAACGTGGTGGCGCCGTACGTCATCGCGGGTGGATTGATGGAGACGTTGGTGAGAAACGCGAAAGCGTCGGGAGTGAAATCGAGCATATTGAACGTGGCGTCCATCTCGGCGGCGCCGAGGATTGACTTTGAAAATATCGACGCGGAGAGACGATTTTCATCGCACGGGGCGTATTCTCTGAGCAAGGCGGCGATGAAGGCGATGTCGTACGAGATGTTTGATTTACTCGAGGCGGGACGATTGTGCGGTGGAAACGCGAGCGTGGACGATTTGAACGTGTTTTCGTGCGATCCGGGAACGGTGAATACGAAAATGCTCCTCGCGGGATGGGGTCGGTGCGGCGTCGAGACGTACGAGGCCAACGACGAGTTCATCATCATGTGCGAAGATATCGAGCGAAACGGGGCCGAACACAACGGCGCGTATTTCGTCGGAGCGCGTCCGCAACGGCGCGCGAGCCGCGTGGGGGATGAAGATCAGGCGAGACTGTGGCGATTACTCGAGGAGAGGACGGGCGTGATTTATGCGTGATGCGCGCGTCTAGAAAAATGTACAATTCAACAAGTCTAATGTAGTGATTCTATTGCTTGACTCTGTAAAAGCTGGGTCTCGCGCGACGGCGTTCGCGTCGTTTCATCGCTGTTCGCACGCGCGCGACGCCTGAGAGTAAGACGAGTGAGACGAGAGCGACGCCGGGCCAGCGCCACGAGTATCCGACGTCTTCTTCTTCTTCTTCTTCGTCATCGTCGTCGTGCGTTTCCTCGCGTACCTCTTTCTGCGTCTGCTCCTCGCGCGTCGTGGTCTCGGTTCCGACGTTCTCGATCGGCTTCTCCGCCGCCGGTCTCTCCTCGATCGCGTCGCGAACCGGAATCGTCGGCGGCGCTTCGTCCTCCTCTCTCGACGCGCCCGGAGGACAACACTTCGACGGACATCGCACGTCCTGGCACTGATCGCACGACAGCGGACAATTCTCCAACATGAAGGACGGATTCTTATCGCACTCACCTTTGGTCGCCCAGTCGCAACACGCCTCGTTCGTGTCTTTGCACGCAGCCTCTTCACCTCGAAACGTGTCGTCGACGCGCCTCTCGTCGCACGTCAACACGCCTTGCGAGTCCTTGCGACATGCGTACGACGTTTTCGGAGGATCGCTCGGATTCTTCACGCCGCACCGTTCGATGGCGTACCCTCTCGTGGCGTTGTACAGCCCCCACGCGCAGTGCAACGCGATCTCATCGCGACGTCGAATCATGCCGCGCGAGCGCAACTGACTCGGATCCGGAGGTCGCTGGAAGAGCTCTTGGTCGGGACACCCGACGGTGAAACCGTGGTACCAGTGTTTGGAAAACGCGTAATCCAGCACATTGAACGTCAGACCGTAGTGTACGACGACCGGAAACCGCTCGTCGACCGGTGGCATGTACCCTGGGTACAACATGAAATCGTCGTGCACTTGAAACTCGATGCCCACCTCGGCGGCGGCGAAGACGTACCCGTACATCTCCGAAATCCACGGCGGTCCGTATTTCCCATTGTCGTTGTATATGTCCCCGGTGTTCGCCCACGAATCGGGGTCGTTTCGAACCTCCTCCGTCCAGTGTAACCATCTCGGCGCGAGCGTGCGCATGTCTTCTCTGTGCATCACCGTGAAACCGCCCACCTGTTGCGTCCTTTCCACGTTCGGCACTCTCGCCTTGACGCCCATGTGATTTTCCGGTAAAGTCCCGATCAAATACGTGTACAGCGCCGAAACCGGCGCGCCTCGACGAACGCCTAATAAATCCACCGTCATTGGTGCCCTAAAAATCATATCCGCGTCTAAAACTATGATGAAATCTGCCTCGACGTCGACGTGTTCCAACCAGTGCTTGATGCTAAACGGTTTATTATACGCCGTGTACCGATCCTTACTCACCGGATGCGTCGCGTAATTCGGATGCACGTGCGTGTCCGGAACGACGTCCAATCCCGGTGGATTCGCCTCATCGCACGCCATGAGTCTCGTAAACTTCCCTCGCTGACCGACGCGTCGCCACGAGTCGTACAACCCGAGCGATTGCCAATCGAAATACGGCGTGCACTCGGTGCTAAACACCGTGTGCATGCGCTTCCCGGCGGATGCGTCGTCGGCGTCGAAGTCGTCGAGCGCACCACCCTCGAGATCGTCTTCCCCGCGCGTCGCCACCGCGAGCGTCGTCGTCGTCGTCGTCATCATCATCAACAGCAGCGTGACGCGCACCATCACCGTCCCCGTCATCGTCGCGAGACGCCCACCCCTCGCGCCCTCACGCGCCCGCGCGCGCTCGACCCGACCCATCACCGCGCGATCGCACCGCCCCCGTCCCCGCACCGCGTCGCCCATCACTCTCCGCGCGCGCGCGTCTGAAACCATCGAAGGGGAAAACTCATCATTATCGTTACACGGTACAACAAGAGATGCGCGACGCGTTCGTCCGCGCGACGGCGCGCGCTCACGTCGGCCCGATGCGAAAAAACGCGCGCGTTTTTTCTTCGGCGCTCACGCGCGATCGCGCGACGTCTTCGCTCGCGCGTCGCGCGCCACCGTCGACGCTCGAGCGCGGCTCATCCCGCGCGCCATCCTCGCTCGCGCGCCCTCGTCGTTGACTCTCCACCGCCGCCTGGGCGAAGATGTTCCCGGCGCAGTCCCCGTACGGGTCCTCGCCGAGAAAGGTGACGTCCTCGTCCGTCCACGACATCATCCATCGGTCGGCGAACGTCGTCGGTGGACGCGCGTCGGCGTCATCGGTGGATGGGCGCGGTGCTGACGCGGACGGTGCCGAGCGCGCGTTCGCGGCGTCGTGCGTCGACGTCGACGACGCGCCGTAGAGTTTATTCGCGAAATTGCGAAACATGAAATTTGTGTGTCGCGTGCGCGCGATCGTCGGGGGCGACGCGCGCGGGGTGGTGTCTCGAGAGGCGTCGGATGCGACGCGTCGGCGAATGACGAGACGTTTCGGAATTCTAAGAGGAAATGAGCGCGCGCGATGGGAAGCGCGCGGGACACGCCGACGCGCGGTGTGGTGCGCGCGCGCGCGCGGCGGGTGCGAGTGATGGTGATCGTGTCGTCGTCTCGCGTCGCGATGGCGGTCGTCGCGGCGTCGCGCGCGCGGTTGAGGGGTGCGCGGGGCGTGAGGGGGGCGGCGCGGCGAGGGGGCGGCGCGCGGGGCGACGGGAGTGGACGACGGTGGGCGCGACGGGAGGCGACGCACGCGAGAGAGGCGAGCGGGGCGAGTGCGGTGGAGGCGGCGGCGCGCGCGTTGGGACGTGGGGGCGTGATCGCGGTGCCGACGGATACGATTTATGGATTCGCGTGTTGCGCGCGCGACGACGGCGCCGTGCGGCGAATGTACGACATAAAGGGGAGGCGATCGGGCGTGCCGGTGGCGATCGCGGTGGGGGACGTGAGAGATGTGGGCGCGTACGGGTCGTGCGCGCACCTGGGCGAGGGGGTGTTGGAGCGGATACTTCCGGGACCGGTGACGGTTTTGTTACGACAACGCGTGGCGGGCGACGTCGGCGCGAAAGCGGTGTCCTCGGCGCTCAATCCGGACGTCGATCTCATCGGCGTGCGCGTGCCGGGAAGTGATTTTGTGCGCGAGGTGTGTCGCGCGCACGGCGGGGCGATCGCGCTGACGAGCGCGAACAGATCGGGCGAGGCCAGCACGACGTCGGCGACGGAGTTTGAGGCGCTCTGGGGCGAGTGCGACGAGGTCTTCGACGGCGGGACGATCGATACCGGGCGTTTGGGGAGCACGATCGTGGATTTGAGTTCCACCGAGCGCGAATTTCGCATCGTGCGCGAGGGCGAGCGATGTGCCGAGCTCGTGCGCGTGCTCGAGGACGAGTTTGACTTGATAAAGCGCGCGTGACGACGCCTCCTCGAGCTCAAGAGACGCGCGGACGCCCAGCGCGCGACGGGCCGACGCCGTGACGTTTTAGCACACGATAGACATGAAACATCACACACTAGTTACAACACGACGGTGCGCATCGTCGAACGAAGACGCCTCGCGCGCTCAGAGATCTTTCCCGCGCACCTTGCCGTCGCTCGAGCTCGCGAAGGCTGAGTACGTCCTCCTGAACAACCACGCGTAATCCGACGGCACGAGCGGGTTCAGACCCGCGCGCACGTCCGACGGATTCGTGTACACCACCGCCAGGGGCACGCTCGCGAGGAGATACAACGCGCCGACGGTGGGGAAGAGCGCGAACGCGCCGGGGTGGCCGTGAATGATGAGCTCGTGGGCCAATACGCACCCGACGACGAACGCCGCGGTCAAGACGAGAAACGCCACCGCGACGTTTCGCGCGAGCGCGGGTGGACACCGCGATCCACCGGCGTCGCGCGAGAAGTCGAGGACGCCTCGAGGCATGACGCGAGGAGCGAACAATGCGGTGCGCCTCGTCTTGTTTCTTCGCTAAAGGGTGTCGTATCATACATACGCGAGCGAGGCGTCGAGCGCGACGACGAGCGTCGAGCGCGATGACGAGTCGGTCGTATCGTGAATGTTCGGTCGGTGCGTGCGTGTCTCGGTCTCGGTGTCTCGGTGTCTCGGTGCGTCGGTGAGTCCTCGCGCGCTTGACGTTGTCACGCGGATTGGCTCGATTCCTCGTTCAAGCCGCGTTGATGCATGTACATCCGCCGCAAGACGATCTTTTGAAGCTGCGATTCGCTCATCTCCCCTTCGTCTTCGTCCGTCGCGATCGCTGAATCGCGCATCGCGTCGCCTCCTCCTCCGAATCGCGCGTCGTGTCGACGTCCGCTCTCCGGCGCGCCGCGACTCTTCTCGCGTCCCCGCCGACGGCGTTCCTCCGCGTCGCCTCGCGTCGCACCCTCTCGATCGCTCGAGCGCTGCGACGCGAACGCGGCTAATAAATTCGATTGCGTCGCCATGATATCCGTGAGCATGCGCTTCACGCTCTGCAACTCTGCGCCGATCGTCTCCTTTGACGCCTCGAGCTCGCGCAAACGGGACATGAATTCCGGCAACCCGCCACCGCCGTGCGTGGTCGTCTCCGCCGCCTCGGACGGTCGTCCGACGCTCGCGACGACGTGTGGCGCGCTCGCCTCGAGCGTCGGCGTCGACCCGCTCGGCAGTCGCGCGCCGCGCGCGTCGCCTCCGTGAACGTCGAGTCGTCGATCGAATCCCGCGAAACGTTTCTCCGCCGACGCCGCCGTCTCCGGCCCATCCCCGCGTCGCGCGAGCGCGAGCGAGGGCGCGCGCCACGTCGTCGCCATCGTCGTCGGCGCCGTCGTCGGCGCCGTCGTCGGCGCGCCCACCGCGCGCGCGGGCGTCGCGCGGGCGTCGCCGACGCCACCGTCAGGGTGCCTAGAATTCGTCAACGCCGCGAATCCATCGCGCGCGTACGCGTACGCGGGCTCGTACGACCACCGCGCGCGCTTATCCTCGCGCGCGAGCGAGCCGTGTTCCATTCCCTCGCCGTCGTCGCGTCGTCGCGCGCGCGGGGGCCACCCGTCGTCGACGCGCGGGAGCGACATGGTGTGCGGTCATCATCGCGTCGTCGACGCGACCGACCGACCGATCGACCGACCTCCACGCGATCGCGCGCGCGACGCGCGGATCGACGATCGCGACCGCGCGTCGCGTTCGCCGTCGTCGCGCGCGTCCGCCGTCGTGTCTCGCGCGCGCGGCGTTCGTCCCGTCGAGGGTTCGTTCGATTTCTCGAGGACGACGACCGACCGACGTGCGTCATCGCGACGTCGACGCGCGACGGACACGTCGACGCGCGACCGACCGATCGATCGATCGATGTCGAGCCATCGTCTCGCGCGCGTCGTCCTCGTCGTCGCGTGCGCGACGGTCGTCGTCGGCGTCCTGGCGAGCGCGACGCGAATCGACGCGGATGAATCCATTCGAGTCGTGACGTTCGAACCGTGCGGCGCGACGGACGCGTCGCCGACGCGACGCGCGCGCGTGGACACGACCGACGGTGAGGCGGCGTGTTTCACGACCGACGTCGGCGGCGGCGGCGAGGGCGCGGCGGCGACGTGGACGTGCGCGTTGGCGGCGGGGACGATTCGAGACGCGCGAGGCGACGTCGTCGATCCCGCGTGCGGGTCGGTGGACGTCGTCGGTGCGCGCGTCGTCGTGCGAATGCGATCGAGCGATGCGTGCGCGCGAAGAGGGGAGGCGTATCACGTCGAGGCGAGGGTTGAGTGTGGAGGACGGGATCGTTTGTTTCCGTACAGTACGTTGCTTTTGGGCGAAGTCGTCGCGCTCGCCGATTCCGCGATTTACCTCGCAGAGGCGACGCACGCGCTCGAGCACACGGTCGACGCGGTGGAGGACGCGGCGTCGCTCGAGGCGGAGGATGAACGAACCACCGCGTTTACGATTTACTGGCCGGCAAGTTTTTAAAACAACACGCTTTATGATTCATATTCATGATTCTGCCTACCTACTTCCAATCCGAGTCGGATTCGCCGTCGTCGCTACCGTCTTCATCGTCGAAATCTTCGTCGGAGAGCTTGTAATCGTCGCCACCATCCTTGTTGACTTTTTCTTCTTCGTCGTTTGCGTCATCCATCTCGTCGTCTACTTCTTCGTCGTCGTCGTCTACTTCTTCGTCGTCGTGGTGGTTGTCTTCTTCGTCGTCGTAGTCGTCGTGGGCGACGCCGCACGGAAGCGAACCGGGAAATTGATCCATCGTCGTTGCCTCTTCGTTCACGACAAGACCGAGCTTCTCCACCATCTCTGCGCTCGTCAGGTACGTCTCCATCGGGTACAGACACCGCTCGTACGAGCGACGCATCGCAAACGAAGCGCTCGTCTGCGACGTCAAATCGCGTCCGAGCGATCGCGCCACCGTCTTCCAAAACTTGGCGCGCGTGACTTGTTCGTACCCACCGAGATGTAACGTCTCGATAAAGACGCGATGAAGATTCATGCGCGTGCCGCAAAACACGGGGGCGAGCGGCATGTCGCCGTGACCGAAGGCTTCCTCGCGAAACTGCTCGAAATCTTTTCTATGATCGCCCGACGGCCATCCCAATCGCCGCGCCACGGCTTTGCATCGCGCGATGTGCGCCATGTCCTCGGGCGTCAACGACTTCCAAATATCCACGGGTTCGGGCGGCATGTGCACGGGCTCGTGATACTTCTCTGGCGCTTCGACGATTTCCCACGGAGAGACCCACATGTAATCCTCCGGATCGCTGTCGAAGACCACCATGACGGATTCCCATCGATCGGGACTGGCGCGCGTCTTTCTCACGCGACCGAGGTAATACACCGCGCCGTCCACCGTCACGATCCCTCGCGATTCATCGGCGACTTGCACGCCTTCAAACTGCATCATGATTCGATTTCCAGCCTGCCACGGTTTCTTATCCACCTCTTGATACTTGGACCACGGCAAGACGTACTCGGCGATGTCGCCCGCGTACAACGGCGCCATGACGATTCGACGTTCATCCTTTTCCTCTATTTTCACTGCGTCCGCGCTGTTCCGCGATCGCGTGCTCGACTGACGCTCCGTGCCCGGTTCGTCCAGTAACAGACACATGAACCACGCGCACGGCGGATTCACCTCGCCCGCTCGTCGACGCGCTTCTTCGCACCCTCTGTACGCGACGCCGAGCACCGCGCACCGCTCCACCGGTTGCAACGAGTTGACGTCGATCCAAGTTCTCGGTCTCGACTTCCTCTCGACGTACTTGGCGTACGTCTTGGACAAACCTCGCCTGATGAGGGCGACGATATCACCGGGCTGAATGGCGGCGACGCCGTGTTCGATGCCCGTGCTCAGTTGAAACGCGCGCTGCGACATGCGGTGCGAATCTTGCGTCACGTAGCGCAAAAATTGATTCACCAGGTTGGCGGCGCGACGCACGGTGAGCGGGGGTAACGGTTCGAGCAATTCGGGCGCGGTGAAGACATCGTTAAGACCCGGGATGTTTTCTCCGCTCGTCGTCGTCGTCGAGGGTGTCGAGGGCGTCGTCGTCTCCCGCGGCGCGGCGCCCGCGAGTTCGTCCTCGGTGCGCGGTCCGTAGACGTAAAAGCGCAATTGCGCCAACCACGTCGGTTTCATCTCCGTCCAACCGGTGTCATCCATGAGATTGGCTTGCGAAAACACGCTCTCTATCCCAGAGAGTATCTTGAGAAGATCGATCAACGACGGTTCCTCGGCGCTACAGACGGCGTCGACGCGCGACGTGACGCGTATAAAGCGATCCGTCCATCGCGTGTCCCCGGTGCGCCAAAACGGCGCCGAATGCGCGATGAATTTCACGGTTTCAAACAGACGCACCGCGCGCGTTCGTTCGTCCGCAGTGTCCATGGACACGCTCTCCAAGTGCGCGTACGCGTCCACGGACATGGAATCGCACAGCGCTTTGATTCTCTCGAGTCGAATGGACGGTTCGAGCGGCGGTTCGGCGTCGGCGCCGTCAAAGGCGTTGGACACCAATCTGTGTAATTTGGTGATGAATCGTTCGTTATCGTACGACGCGTCGCACCACGCGCTCAGCGCGTCGAGACTCTCGCCCGGTTCGTACACGCCCCATCTCGACGCGTACTCGCGCAATCCGGACACGTTGCCGGATGCAGAGGGCGCGTCTTCTAAATCTTCTTCGTACGCGACGTCGTCCACTGGCGGTCGCGTCTCGGGTCGTCTCGGCGTCTCCTTGCCGTCCACAATCGGCGGCGCGTCGTCGTCGTCGAGCCATCCATCCGGTGGAGTCTCAACGAAGAGTCTACACGCGTTGTTCAATCCACCGAGCGCAAAGTATCGTCGTCCGTGTTCATCCACGGCGACGGGTTTCCCGCGCGTCGCCACCGATCGATTGACGGATTCCGCTCTCCACGCGGCGAGTTGCTCTCGACGGTACTCGGCGAGCGTCGGCGGTGGTTTCGACACCTCTCCGTCGTCATCCTCTTCGTCTTCTTCGTTTCCTTGTTCACCATCGCGCACACCCTTGACGTCGTCCGTGTCCATCGCGTCGTCATCCTTTGCGCCGTCGCCGTCGTCCTCCGCCGTCTTCGTCTTCGTCTTCGTCTTCGTCTTCTCCGTCTTCGGCACCTCCTCGGCGAGCGTCGGCGGATTGACGTGAAACTCACCCTTTTTCCGTCGTTCACGCGTCGCGTCGTACACCTCGGTAAAATATTCCCGAAACGCCTCGCTCTCCGACGCCATGGCGCACAACGCGACGGCGAGCGACACTCTCCCCGTCGGCGGCGCGTCTTCGATTCGACGTCCCGCCTCCAACGCCTCGACGGCGCGCACCGCGTGCGCGCGCGCGCGACCGTTGATGCCGCGCTCATACTCGACGATCAAGTGAGTCGCGCGATCTTCCCAATCGAGTTCGCCGATGTCGTTGATGCCCATCACGGGATCGGTCCACCATCGCGCGCGCTCGGGGGGCTTTTTCATCGTCTCGTGATCGATCGAGTCGACGCGACCCTCGACGACGCGAAGACACGCCGTCATGAAATCGCGCAAGACGGCTGATTCCGCCGCCGTGAGATCGTCTCCTAAAAACGCCCGGGCGAATCTGTCGAGCGGACATCGAGGAAAGTGGAGCGAACGGGCGAAGACTTGCGAGAAATCCCACAGCGTGAGCGTCTCGGCGAGGAGCGCGGGACCGACGCGCGCCGCGTGGGCGGAGAGGACGCGCGACGCCGGCGGCGGCGGTTCCAGGCGCGGTGGACGCGGTTTGTTCTTCGCCTCCTTTTCCGCCTGTTTTTCGGCGCGAAGACGCTCACGGCGCGCTCGGTCTCGCTCCAATCTCGACGCTTTGGTCGACGTTCCGAGTTGGTGCTTGTCGCTCGTCCACGTCTGTAAATCGACGACGAAGGGCGGGAGGTCGGCGTCCAACGCGGGTGTAAACGCGGGCGCACCGGTCGGACGAAGCGCCCCGGATTTGACCAAGGTTTCGATCTGAGACGCGATGAAGAAACCGTCGACGACGACGTCGGCGCGCGTGTACCTGTACGCGCTCGAATCCTTCGCCTCCTCCTCGGAGCGTCCGTCGAGCGCCGCCTCTCGTTGCGCCTCGGGAGACGTATCGCCCAACAGTCTCGCCGCTTTCGTCGGAGTTTTGATCGCCATCGGCACGTCGTGCGGGACAACTGGAACGCTGAGAATGATTTCGAGACCGCGCTCGAGCTCTACATTCCAGTTTTCCGCGAGCGCTCGCACGACGGCGTTGACGAAGCGCGCGCGTCGGAGCGTCGTTGCGACGTACTTTTCAAACCTCACATTCGGCTCTAAAAGTTTGTACCACGCGCGAGGCGTCACCAGCCAAATCTCCGGTGCGTCACCACCGTATCTAATCACCCAATCGTGCACCTCCATGAGCTTGAGCGCGTGCGGAGGCTTGTCCTGCGGCGTCAACGTCTCCGCCAAGACCTTGCTCGGTAATTCGCTCTCGCCGCCCTCAATCTTCCTCGCCTTTCCCAACACCAACACCTCGCACGGTTTGGATCCGTGCACGCTCACGAGTTTACTCTCGTTAAACTTGTCTCTAAACTCGTACTCGTCCAACACGCGCAACGGCAGCACGGTCTCCGGCGTCTCGGCCGCCGCGCGAAACTTTCCCGACTTCGTCTCGTCGCCTCCGCTCGCCGTCGTCGCGTCCTCCTCGCCCCGCGTCGTCGCAGTCGGTTCGCGCGCGTCGACGCCGTTCGTCTCCATCGCGTCCATCGCGCTCTTTCCGCGCGCCTCTCGCCTCGCACCGCGTCGCGTCACCACCGGTCGTCGATCGACGAGACACGAGAAACGATCCCCGCGCGTCCGCTTCCTCGCCCGCGCGCGCCCGCGCCGGAAGTCTCGCGCGCTCGAACGGTCGCTCGCGCGGTGGTCTTGCGCTGACGCCCCCGCGCGCGGCCTCGGCGTCGCCGACTGGCGCGCGACGGGCGTCGTGTACACGAATTCGCGCCAGTCGGCGACGCCGAGGCATCGACATGCTTCGTCGCGTCCTCCTCGCGCGCGCGCGCGCGGCGACGGCCAGCGCGCGCGCGAGCGCGACGACATTGACGCCGTCGTCGCTCGCGCGCGCGGGCGCGCATCGCGCGGCGTCGACGAGCGCAACCGCGCGCGGCGACGGCGAGGAGGCGACGGGCGCGGGGTCGACGAGAACGCAGCCGCGCGCGGCGACGGCGGCGACGCCGCGCGCGACGACGGCGACGGACGACGCGACGTCGATGATGAGCGCGTTCGCGTTCGCGACGGCGGCGTCGAGGGCGCCGACGCTGCGCGACGCGCTTCGAGAGTGCGTGGAGGAGGTGTCGCGAGGGCTGGGACCTGGCCGACGCGCGACGTGGGCGCAGTTGTACGTGTCGGGGGCGATGTACGACGAGGAGGCGATCGCGGAAGCTGGAAAGATGACGAGGGAGATGTTTGGGTCGTCGCCGGCGCTCGTGGGGGCGATGGTGCGAGGGAGCATGGGGGGCGCAGGACAGACTATCGAAGGCGTGACGCTGACGGCGGCGGCCATGCCGGGGACGCAAACGACGACGTTTCGAGCGACGTCGTCGTCGTTGCCGTCGTTGGACGATCGGTGTTGGCGAGAGCTCGCGACGAGCGCGGAGGAGGGATTGACGGTCGGGGTGACGGTGCTCGCCGACGCGGCGTTCGAGGACGTGGATAAACTGTTGGAACGTCTGCACGTCGCCATGCCGAATTCAGTCGCCGTGGGCGGCGTCGTGGACGGAGGCGCGGTCATGTTTTTGAACGATGACATCGTGCGCCACGGCGCGGTGGCGACGCTCGTGAGCGGTGATTTCGACATCGACACGCACGTGGCACACGGTGCGAGACCGGTGGGACCGGTGATGAGTTTGACGCACGCACAGGATAACGCCGTGTTGGAGCTCGACGACGTGCCGGCGCATCCGCTCTTGCTCGAGACGCTAGAATCGTTGCCCGAGACGTCAAAGGTGTTACCAGTCATGCTCGGCCTCGGCGTCAACGGCACCAAGGGTCCGTTTGTGTGTCGAGACATTTTATCCGTCGGCGAAACCGGCGGCGTGGAGGTGGCCTCCATGGCCCTTCGAGAAGGCGCCGCGGTGCAATTGCACGTGCGCGACAACTCGTGGGCGGTCGAACAGGCGCGCGGAGTGATCGAAAAGTGCGTGAACAGCGCGAAAAAGGTACGAGATTTGCGCGCCAAAAATTCCGTCGGCGCCACGATTTTTGCATGCGCGAACGCGAATCGCATGCACGCGAGCGATTTCCGAGAAAGCTTGCCGTCGACACCTCTGGGTGGTGCGTACGTTCGAAGCGAAATCGCACCGCTCGTCGAGGGAGGGGCTAGCAGCGTGCTGTCGCACACGAGCGCGATCGCCATCTATCGCGAGCGCGAGTGACCATTTGTCGATTGTCGATTTTAATCATTGTTGTAAGATGTCTTGTGTGTCTATTAATCATCCGAAACGCGCGCGTCCACATCGATGGTGTCACCGGCGGAACCACCGCCGTAAGATCGTCTTCCCTGTTGACCGCCCGTGGCGCCACCGGTGCGAGGATCGTATCCCATGCCGCCCATGCCGCCTCCCATGCCGCCCATGCCGCCCATGCCGCCCATGCCGCCCATGCCACCACCCATGCCGGCGTTCATCTGTTCTTGCGCGCGTCGTTGCATGTTTTCCAATTGATCCGTGATGAGCGACGGCATCAACAGGTTGATCAAGAAGGTTGCCGACAAACCAAAGTACAAAAGGCTCCAGAAAATGCCGCTCGTGAACAACCAGATCCAAAACATTAAGTTCGCGAATCGTCCCACGGGCGTGTTCCTCACTTTGGCATATTGATCGAGCGCCTTCGGTACGTTGGTCTTGAACCACTTGGTGACACCCAACGAGTTATCGACGTCCTTGACTTTTCTGCGCACGTCTTCGAGCATCGTCCGCGCCTTATTCCCCGTGCCGTACTTGGCGTTCACGCGATTCATCTTCTCGCGCACGCCCGACCAGATGGAGCTGAAATTCACGCTCGTTTTCAACGCGTCGATGGATTCCCTGAAGAATCGTTGCGCGTTCGTGAAGGCGCCGTTCGCCGCCTCGCTCGAAGACGCCGTCGACGACCCCGCCGTAGACTTCGCGTTCGATCTCGGTTCCTCCGCGCGCGTCGTCGTCGTCGACGACGACGACGACGACGACGACGAAGCCGTCGACCTCGTCGTCTCCCCGCGCTTTTGCGCCTCCGTGAGCATCTCGTACTTGGCCTCGAGATCCGCGCGTTCAAAACAGTCAGACACGTCCACGCCCTGTCGTCAAGGTAATCAATCGATCGATCGTTCGATCGCGCGCGTCGTCGTCAGTCCATCGGTCGCGTCGTCGCGTCTCCACGATCGCGCGCATCGCGCGCATCTCGCGTCCACGTTCGTTCGCTCGAGCGTCGCACGCACCGCGTCGACGAGCGCGCGCTTAAGCTCTTGCGCCTTCATCCGTCGTTCACCGTCCCCGTTCGTCGCGCGCGCGCGCGTCGACGCGCGTCTCGCGCCGAATACCGCTCGACGCGTCACCGACGCGCATCGTCGCGTCGTCCTCGTCGCGCGCGTCGCCGACGCCGCGACGACGCGCGTCGACATCGTCACCGTCGTCATCTTTCTCTCTCTCTCGTCGTCGCCGCGCGCCGAGAAGTGTCGGCACGCCGCACACGCCCGCGCGCGACGTCGAGACCGCGCGCGCGCCGACGACCGCGCGCGCGACCGATACCCCCGCCCTTCCCGCGTCGTCATGTCCGACGACGAGCCCATCTCCGCCGACGCGCGCGCCGAATGGCTTCGCGAGCGCGGCGTCGTCATCGAGACACGCGAGGACCGCGCGGCGGCGGCGGCGGCGCGCGAGGACGCCGCGGTTCTCCGTCGCGCCGTCGAGGAGCGCGAAGTCCCCACGCGCGTGTTAAAGTTTGTCAAGATTCCGTGCGACGACGACGATCCGTTCGAGGCGAGAGAGATCGTCGTCGGCGCCGAGGAAACCGGGGACGCGCTGCCCGAGGCGTTGCGGTCGAGTTTTTCCGGCGGCGGCGTCGTGGACGCCGAGAAGGCGCGCGCGGAGGCGGTGCGATCGTTGGGAGAGCGTGGGAAGTCGTTAACGGCGGAGTCGATCATGAAAACCACCGAGGGTGGGTCCACGGAGACGTTCGCGTTGGTGCGACCGAGCGAGAAAAACGGGTGGCGAGGCGTGTACCTGTATCTGGACGAGGTGGGCATGTTGAAGAATTTACCGCCGAATAGACGCGCGAATCGATTGGCGATGGAGTGCGGATTTGATGGCGTGCAGTTTTACGGGGACATGTACATCGGACGAGTGCAGACGAAGCCGGAACCGATGCGTAGCGTGGATTTTGAGTTGAGCGATTTGGACTCGAGCGCGCCGTGGATGCGCGCGGCGACGATGGAAAACGTCGAATATAGCAAAGGATTAAAAGAGCTCGAGGCCGCCATGGCGAGTAAAGGTGGGTTGGAGAAGATCAACATGACGGGAGACGGAAACGTCGCCGCGTACGCCGACGGAAACGGTATGCCGAGCGGTTCCGGAGAAAATTACCGCTGGTGCCAAACCGAAGACGAAGTTGAAGTCTCCGTCGACGCACCCCCGGGAACCACCGCCAAATCCATCCGCGTCCTCTTCAAACCGTCTCACTTCATCGTCAAAATCAACGACGAGGTCACCTGCGACGTCTCAAACCTTTACGCACCCGTTCGTCCCGACGAGTGCACGTGGACCGTGAGCGCCGACGAGGTGTGCGTGACCCTCGCAAAGGTGACCGAAGACGCCTCCTGGCCCGCCTTGGTCCGCGACTCGCCGTGACGTTCGAACGCGTTCGTTGTAATCACACGTCTCATCGATCTCCGTCTCTCATCGATCCGCGTCTTTCTCTCGACGCGTCTTCCGCGACCTTCCGCAACGCGCGGATTGACAGACAGTTGCCCTCGGACCGACGTCGACCTCAGATCCCCGCTCGCGCGCGCGCCACGATGACGGACGCCGCGGAGGACGCGCCCAAGCGCGAGACGAAACCGAAAGACGTCACCACCGCCATTCTTGAGCGTAAAAAGGCGCCGAATAGGCTCATCGTCGGTGCGTCGCGCGACGATTTTCACCCCGCGCGGATTGACAACGCGCGAGATCCGATGACGAGTGATGACACGTGCGGTGGGGAGATGACTGACGATGACGGCGCGTGTGCGCGAATCGTGCGCGCAGATGAAGCGGTGAACGACGATAACTCGGTCGTCGCGCTGAATTTGCAAAAGATGGACGAGTTGCAGTTGTTCCGAGGAGACACGGTGTTGCTCAAGGGCAAAAAGCGAAAGGACACGGTGTGCATCGTCTTGGCGGATGAAAATTGCGAGGAAGGGAAGATTCGAATGAATAAAGTTGTGCGAAAGAATTTACGCGTGCGATTGGGAGACGTCGTGAGCGTGCATCAGGTGCGTGGAGAAGGCTCGAGGAAGAGAGAGGGCGACGCTCGCGCGATCTGGATTGCAATTCTTCGAGCGAGTCGGACTCGGGCGCGCGAAAGCGTGGGATGACTGACGAGACGTGTTCGCGCGACGCAGTGTACGGATGTGAAATACGGTAAGCGCGTGCACGTGTTGCCGTTCGGTGATTCGATCGAAGGGGTTACGGGGAACTTGTTCGACGTGTACCTCAAGCCGTACTTCTTGGAGGCGTACCGTCCGGTGCGCAAGGGTGACACGTTCTTGGCGCGCGGTGGCATGCGCGGTGTGGAGTTCAAAGTCGTCGAGACCGATCCCGATGAGTACTGCATCGTGGCTCCGGACACGGAAATTTTCTGTGAAGGTGAACCGATCAACCGAGAGGATGAGGAGCGTCTCGACGACGTGGGGTACGACGACGTTGGCGGCGTGCGCAAGCAAATGGCGCAGATCCGTGAGCTCGTTGAGTTGCCGCTTCGACACCCGACTCTTTTTAAGACGATCGGCGTGAAGCCGCCAAAGGGTATCTTGCTTTACGGACCTCCGGGTAGCGGCAAGACGTTGATTGCTCGCGCCGTGGCGAACGAAACGGGTGCCTTCTTCTTTTTGATCAACGGTCCGGAGATCATGTCCAAGCTCGCGGGTGAATCCGAGTCCAACTTGCGTAAGGCGTTCGAGGAAGCTGAGAAGAACTCTCCGGCGATCATTTTCATCGATGAAATTGACTCCATCGCGCCGAAGCGTGAGAAGACGAATGGCGAAGTCGAGCGTCGCATCGTGTCTCAGCTCTTGACGTTGATGGATGGCATGAAGTCTCGATCGCACATCATCGTCATGGGTGCGACGAACCGACCGAACTCCATCGATCCGGCGCTTCGTCGTTTCGGTCGATTCGATCGCGAAATCGACATCGGCGTTCCGGACGAAGTCGGGCGTCTCGAGGTGTTGCGCATTCACACCAAGAACATGAAACTCGATGAGAACGTCGATTTGGAAAAGGTCTCCAAGGAAACGCACGGTTTCGTCGGTGCTGACTTGGCCGCGCTCTCCACCGAAGCCGCTCTTCAATGTATTCGCGAAAAGATGGATCTCATTGACCTTGAGGACGAGAACATCGACGCCGAGGTGTTGGATTCCATGGCCATCACGAACGAACACTTCGCCGCCGCGTTGACCACTTCCAACCCGTCCGCGCTTCGTGAAACTGTGGTTGAAGTTCCGAACGTCTCCTGGGACGACATCGGTGGTCTCGAAGCCGTCAAGCAAGAACTTCAAGAGACTGTTCAGTATCCGGTCGAGCATCCTGAAAAGTTTGAGAAGTTCGGTATGGCGCCGTCCAAGGGTGTGCTCTTCTACGGTCCGCCGGGTTGCGGTAAGACGCTTCTCGCCAAGGCGATCGCGAACGAGTGCCAAGCCAACTTCATCAGCATCAAGGGTCCGGAGCTTTTGACCATGTGGTTCGGTGAATCCGAAGCCAACGTGCGTGAAATTTTCGACAAGGCGCGTCAAAGCGCTCCGTGCGTTCTCTTCTTCGATGAACTTGACTCCATCGCCAACCAGCGTGGTAGCAACTCTGGTGATGCTGGCGGTGCCGCCGATCGCGTCTTGAACCAGCTTTTGACGGAGATGGACGGCATGGGTTCCAAGAAGACTGTCTTCATCATCGGCGCCACCAACCGACCGGATATCATCGACTCTGCGCTCATGCGCCCGGGCCGTCTCGATCAACTCGTGTACATCCCTCTTCCGGACGAACCGTCTCGTTTGAGTATCTTCAAGGCGAACCTTCGCAAGTCGCCGATCGCTGCGGATGTTGACCTCGAGGTTTTGGCCAAGTTTACGAACGGCTTCTCTGGTGCCGACATCACTGAAATTTGCCAACGCGCGTGCAAGTACGCCATTCGCGAGAGCATCCAGCGTGATATCGAAGCTGAACGCGCGGCCGCCATAAACCCGGATGCGATGAACGATGACACGGCCGTGGATCCGGTGCCTGAGATCACGAAGGCTCACTTTGAAGAAGCGATGAAACACGCGCGCAAGTCTGTCACCGACGCTGACATTCGCAAATATCAAACCTTTAGCCAGACGCTTCACCAAGCTCGCGGGTTCGGTGGCGATTTCCAGTTCCCTGATGGACAAGGTGGCGGCGGAGGTACTACCGTGGGTGCTGCGGCGGCTGCGGCGGGCGATGACGACGACTTGTACGATTAATGGAATGACTTCTTAGGAAAGGTTTGCGCCGCCGGAGACGCCGCGCGCGCTCTCGACTCACCTCCACCGAAAGCGCATGCGCTGCTTGAATTCGAAACGATTCAATTTTAATGATCAGCTTACGATGACGTGATGACGTTCAGATGCATTTCCTAAGTTTACATTTAAAATTCTAATTCTACACCGCACACACTTGTCGAAGAGGAATCGATCAACCGTATTATTCGGCAGACTCCAAACTCGACGCCCCAGAAATGATCTCGATAAGCTCAGTCGTAATCGCAGCTTGGCGAGTACGGTTGTAAAGCAACGTGAGCTTGTTGAGCATCTCACTGGCGTTTTTACTGGAGTTCTCCATCGATTGCATTCTCGAACCAAGCTCTGAGGTGTTATTCTCCAACATGGCGTTGTACAACAACGCACCCATCTTGAACTCGGAGAGATCGAGCAAGAATTCCGAACGATCCGGACCTTCGATCTCGTACGAGTCAAACTCGTTCACACCTTCCTCCGCAGCCTTTTCGAGCTCTTCACTGGACAATACCGTCGCAATGGTAGGCTTGAAAGAAATAGCCGATGCAAAACGGTTGTACACGAGTTGCGTCTTCGGGGCGTTCTCCTCCATGATGGTGTCTGCAAGCGCGCACGCCGTGCTGAACGTCAACGGCTGCTTGGTGGTGTCTACCACAACGTTCGACACTTGCTTCGGGAACATTCTCGTGAGCTGCGCGCGCGCCTTGTCGCCGACAATGCTGAACTTGGAAGACTCGTTCATGGCGTTCAAAACAGTGGAGTACTTCACCACCGCGGTGTTGATACCACCGCACAAACCCTTATCGGACGCGATCGGCACGACGAGCGCCGATTCCGTGCTCGCACCCGGCGTATCACCGAGCAAGCGAGTGAAGGGTTGCACCAAAGAGCGAGACTTTTCGCACTTGGTTTGCGCGCCCTTGAGACGGGACGCGGCGACCATCTTCATCGCCTTGGTGATCTTTTGAATATTACCGACCGATCGCATGCGAATCTTCACCGCGGACAACGACACGGTTCTCACGTTTGCCGGTATCCTATTCGCCATCGAAATCACGCACGCACTCGTCAGTCATCCACCATTCTCTCGCGCGTTCTCTCGCGCCACCCTCCGGCTCGCCACCCAGGGCAAGAGCCCCGATCGCATCCCCGATCACGCTCATCACCCTCCCGCGCGTTCCACCCTCGCGCGCGCGTCGTCGCCGCCCCATCATTCGACGATACTATTTCGTTTTCGCCCGTTCATCGCTCGCATCGCGCTCGAATCGCGTCGCGCGCACGTACCCTTCCGTCGCTTTGTTCCAGGTCCCCGAGAGCGGCGCACCGACAGACTTGGGCGTCATCGTCGCTCCGAAACCACCCTCGCGCATCGCGGATCGCACCGCGAGGCTCGCGCTTCGACGCATCGCATTCGAAGACATCTTTCTATCCTCTCTCGCGCGTGGGCGGTGGACGTTCGCCTCGGTCCGGGGCGGCAAGTGCGACCCCCGCGCGCCGCGATCGCGGTCAAGAAAACGGGAAACTTTCGTTGACCCACTCGGATCGAATCGTGACCCGTGGGATTTATTTTGAGTCAGGAACGGCGAAGAGTCCCGATGCGTTCAGGGGAGTTCCAAAGACTTTCGGGGCTCGGACGCCCGCAGACGCCGACGAGGGCGGATCGTCGACGGCGAGCGACAGCGCGTCGACCGCGTCGGCGCGACTCGCGTCGTTCGTTCGTCCGTTCGTCCGATACTGGCGTCCATCGCGCGGGTTCGTCGTCGTCGTCGTCGTCCGTCGACCGGTCATCGCGCGCGGGCGCGAGGGACGACCAGTGCGCGCGAGGGGGCGTCGACGCGCGCGTCGGGGGCGATGACGGGTCGACCGAACGGTGACGATGGTGACACCGCTGACGCCGAGGCGCGAGGGGCGATGCAGGAGGCGATCGTGCGGGCGGTGCACGGGTTTCGGGGGAGTTTGGCGTCGGCGACGAAGCGCGCGCGCGCGGCGGCGGAGAAGGCACACGAGGCGCTGGAGAGTCGATTGAGCGTCATGGACGCGACCGAGACGCTGACCTATATCAAGATGGTGACATTTCCGAGGGAGAGGGACGACGAGGTGTTTGTCGCGCGGCCAGGATTCGTGTTGACGTACGACTTGGAGCCCGTGGAGCGGGCGCCCAAAGGGACAAAGGTGGAGAGGATTCGTCCGCCGTTTCAGAAGATTGATGATCAGAATAGACGAGCGAAAGCGCAGTCCACCGCGCGGGTGTCGTCGATCACCACGAGCGGGGCTTCGGCGGAAGGGGGTGAACGAAGCACGGCGCCCGTGCCCGCCGGCGCCGCTCGCACGACGGCGACAAGCAGCGTCATGCTGTCGTACGCGGATAAACTGGAAGTTGCGCTCGAAAAAACGCTCAAAAGCGCCGAAGAAGCGGAGAATGCGCAGGGTAAGCTTGAAGAGTTGACTGCTGCGATGGAGGAAACGCAGTTTGAGCTGTCCAAGGTGAAGGTGCCGTTTCTCAAGCCGGACTTCTCCGACATGCCGAGTTTCGAGCTCACCGCAGAGGCTCGTGAGTTCAAGGGAAACGCGAACGATAGAAAAGAGCTTTTAGCACACAAGAAATGGGTTGAACAGGAGATGGAACGGATGGTTGCCGCGAAGCGCGAGTGGATGGCGGACAGAAGAAAGGAAACGAAGAAGAAGGCGAAGATGCAGGCGTGCGGAAGCCTGATTGATAGATTGAATCAGCTCAAGGCGAAGATTAAGGAGGCGTCCAAAATTGCGAAACAAACTCTCTCTGTTGCGACAGCAGATGCCAAACACCTCGATTCGCTTCGATCAAAGGCTACGACTGCTCAGCAGCGAGAAGATGAGAAACGGAGTAGGGACGCCGAACGCCAGGCGTTGCGAGAGAAAAAGTTGTTGGAGCCGAGATCGAAAACGGCCAAGGAAATCGCACGAGACGAGCGTAGAGCAGCCGCAAAAGCGGAACGGGAAAAGGAGCGTTTACTCAAAGCGGAGGAAGCTAAAATGGCGAGACAGAAAGCCTCCAGGTATCCGATGGACGACGTCAAGCTCATCGCCTTCGACGCGGCAGAGGCAAAGGCACAGGGTCGCGAGCCCTGGCCGGAGGTCTCGAGTGGAACAGCTTGGAAGCCCAGCGAGGCATGCATTCACCACATGGAGGTTTGCGAGTTTGTGAACACTTTCGGAAACAGCTTGAATCCAGCCATTGAACCGATGAGTGCGCAGACGTTGCGCATCCTTCTCAACGATCACGATTTGACGAGGCTTGCGGCGATTTACGTAGCTCTGCTGAAATTGGCGGTTACAAATGTATCGTCGCACTACGCAACGCTCGTCAACATGTGGGTGGCGTCGATTGACGAAGGAACTTTTCCCGAGGTTCTCCAGCACTACGTCAAGGTGAAGGTCAACTTGAGCTCTTTGCGCGAAAGCGCCTACGAGACTGTAGACTTGTTGAAGGATAAAGTTATCGGCGATTTGAGCGCAGACGAGCACACCTGCATTCTGGCGTGGCTGTGTCGCGAATGCTCGGAGACTCGGTTTATATCGAAGGAAGTCGATGCGCGGGTATTGAAGTTGGAATCATTGCGCAAGGAAAGACAGCGCAAAGACAATGTGATATCGCAACAAGAAAAGGAGCTGGCAAAATCTCGCGAAACCGGTGCCGCGCTCTTGGAGGAAGCGCGCAAATTGATCGAAGAGGAGGACAGTCGACTTCCGACGATGACATCGGAAAATGATGTGGACGAGTCAAAGATGGACGCGTTGGCAAAGGCGAGGACGGTTGTGGAAACGGAAGACAAGCTCAAAGAGCTCAGCGAGACGCGCGAAGCGAACGCTGTGCAACGTCAGCTCGAAGACGACGAGATCAAGATTCGCGCTCGATGTTTGGGGCTCGATCGGCACGGTACAAAGTACTACTGGAATATCGCCCTCGATGCAAGCGCTATATTCGCATGCGCAGTCGATGAGACGTGGTCCCAGTTCACGTGTGAGGAACAAGTCAAGGCACTGCGTGCGTCTTTGAATGAGAAAGGCATCCAAGAGCGCAGGCTCGCTCGAAACATCGATCGAGCGCTCGCAGATATGACTGCTGGTTTCGAGCGAATTCAATTTGAATCCATGTTCCCCAAGTCGAATTTGCGCAAGAATCCCGAGGCGTGGCTTGAGATTTCAGCAAGGGAAACTCTCGCACTCGAAAATACTCGTCGCAGTATATCGCTTCTGATGGCTGATGTCGTCAATTACAACGCCCCTGCTCCGGATGGCACGATGAGTGGGTGGAGAATCTGGGGTAGAGAGTTGAATCGCCTGTCAGACTTGAAGGAACTAACTCGCTATTTGTTTCAAATCGAGGAGACGATACTCGAAATGTCTGAGCTTCCGAAGGACACGGTCGATACGAGTCGTTCTGCCATTGAAATCACTAACGAGATCTTGAGAGAAAACGCGAGACGCGCTATGATGGCCGCTGAACTGAACGGCGACGAGTCAGTCGTGCCGTTTAACGTCTCGTACTCGTATGAGTGGTGGGAGCTCATCATACCAGACGAGAAAGTTTCTTCGCGCCGCCGGGTTTGGAAAACCAACCAACAACGCGCGATATGGAGAGAAGCGATGTCTGATGCGAAAACCTTCGTGCGCTTGGCGTACGGAGCCGCCATGTTGACGTTTTATTCTAGGAACCTGTTTGGGCATTTGGCAGCAAATCAAGTTCGCGCGAGGCGCGAATCGACAAGGAATCTGGATTACGCAAGCGCCGTTCGAGAGTTCGAGGCGGAAGGCTTTCGTGTCTACTAATAAAAACTAGAATTGAACTAGAATCACTTAGATTTATAGCGTATTGACTGTAAATTAGACGTGCAAATTACAACAAAACGACCTCGAGTCTATGCCGCGAGCTTGGTCTTGAATTCAGCCATCGTGAGGGCGGCGGCGCTGAGCGCATCGACCCGTGCACGAGTTTGGGCTCGAGCTTCAGCAACCTCAGGATCTTCAGCGAGTAAGCTTTTGATCGCGCCCGGCTGGTAGAGGTTGCTGATGAGGTGCTGTCTCAAACCTTGACTGATTGAGTTCACGAGGAAGTGCATGACCGCTTTCGGCACCATATCAGCTAAAATCCCGCGAGAGATGCTGAAGTAGCTATCGAGCAACGTGCGGGTGACCATCACTTGAAGGAACTCTTCGGGTGTCTCGCATTGATTCGCATTAAGCTTTTTCGGCGGCGACTGCAACTTGACAGTGCCATTCTCAATGCTATAGTGCTTCTTTGACGGGCTGAGCATACCACTCAACCATTGGCCAGTCTTCTCCATCGTGCTCGGTTTCGCCCCAACGTTTTCTTTGTCTACGCCTCTCTTCTTCTTGTCCTTGGTCGGTGTCTTCTCTGAATCCTCATCGTCGTCCTCTTCTTCCTTCTTACCGTTGCGTTTGTTCAACGCCTTTTGCGCGCGTAACAGCGCTTCCGGTCCTCCGATAAAGTCAGGATGCGATGTATTGATGTGCGCCAACTGGCAATCTACGAGGTTCACAATCATTTCTGTCGCTGGCTTCAGACCTTGTCTCAAAAACTCCTTGCACGAACGCTCCAAAGCTTGCGCGAGGCGAGGGTACACGCTCGTGATATCCTTCGTCAAACTCGCCAACGCCATGGCGCACAACTCATCGTGCACCAACGAGGCACATTGTTTGCAAGGATCGAGCATTTTTCTGATGCACTGACGCGCGAGCTGCTCGAAAGGTTCTTCGGGCACGAGGAGCACCGCCTTTGTGCCAGCCGTATTCTGTATTTTCGTGCGAATGTGTTCATCCGTCATTTCCGCCGCCGGATTGAGTTCGAGCAATCCCTTCACAAAAATCTCTTGCAACACGTAATGAATGCGCGCACCTCCTTCCAAGACATCGATGCTTAGGTTGCTGCTGCGACCTTCAACCGACGCTTGCAGACCTGCGGCGTACGACTCAAGTTTCGATAGCACGAGCGCCGCGCGTTCAGACTCCGTCTCAGGGGAGTCGGGTCCGAGAAGTTCCAACTCCTTTTCCGCTTCCGATCTAGCGCGCATGATTCGCACTTGAAGATCCGGCAACATGCTACCAATGTGTTCTGTGAGCAAATTGCTGACGCGCTTACCCAAAGCTGCGATGCCACAGCTTTCGATGACCTCTTTATACTCTGGCTTGGATGCAAAGAAATCAGCCTCGCTTTGACGCGCGTGTCGCATGGTGCGACGATCGTCGATATCCGCTTGACATCGGTTCACGACGCCGACGTAGCCCAATTGCAACGGAACGACCTCACCCTTCAGATATCTGAGCGCGTTCGTGCCGCGGTCCATAATGTCGAGCTTTGTGATGACGCCGAGCGTGCGCTTCCCCTCGGGATCCACCTGCTTGGACAACGTCAAGGCATCGCTGTTTGCCAAGTCGGAGTTCGCCGGCGTTACGGCCAATATCAAACACGTCTCCTTTTTTATGTAGCTCAGGATCATGTTGCGAATCTGCTGTTCGATATCCTCCGGCTGGTCTCCGACGGCGACGCGCGTGATGCCCGGAAGATCCACCAACGTCATCGTCAACACGTTCGGCGAACGAATCGTCAATCTAATCTGCTTCGAGCTCACCGCCTTCACACCCGTCATCCTATCTGTCTCCGTCTGAATCTCCTGACGAATCGCTTCGAAATCTGTGTATATTTTACCCGGTTGATGTAAAAACTCGCCGTACTCCTCCGGCTTGCCGCGCTCCGCCGGCGTATGCACCAACTGCAACAACAACGGTCGCCGCGTGCAAATATCCGGTCCTCGCGGTAAGAAGTCGCGTCCAACCTGTTCATCATCAATCACGCGCCGTGTCAGTCGTCCATCTCTCGCGCGCATCGACGCGCATATCCTTTTCTCTTGCGCGCCCGTGTCAGTTCGTCTTCTTCCCCCCACGTCATCCAATTGCACCCATCCACCGACGCGATGTCGCGCGAGACGCACCAGAGCCTCCATGACGCTCGATTTCCCGCTCGACTGCGATCCGACGACGGCAATGCAGGGTAAATCGACGAGTTTCGACGCCCTGACGCCCGCGGATGCGAAGATGTCTTGCAACTGATTCACCAGCGGGACCAATCCCGAGCCGAGCGTGTGCGCGTCGCGCTGGCCGGACGCGCGCGCGGTGCGATTGGCGTGCATGATGACGAGTCGCGCGCGTGCGGTCGTCTGAGAGTGCGCTCGGGCGTCGCCAGCGGGTGACGCGGCGTGGATTGACGCGCGATGGGCTGGGGGGACAAAACGTCTTCGAGACGAGAAAATGTGAAAATGTGGCGAGTTTGCCTCGACGGGGGACGGGGCGTCCTGTGTCGCGCGCGCTCGACGACGCGACGCGCGAGAGCGGCGAAGCGACGACGGCTGCGGTGTGTCAAGTGAATTACACGTCGCGAGTGACTAAGACGACTCGGTGGCCGTCGCGCGGGTCGAAACGATCGAGCGGTTCGTCGTCGGGTTCGAGCTCGACGCCGTCGTCGTCGCCGAAGAGGAAGAGATCGGCGGTGTCCACGGGCACATCGAAGAGTTTGGCGCACAGAAACCTGAGACGACGTATCGTGATGGTCTTCGGAAGTCTTCTGGTGAGGGCTTTTCCGGTGCGTTTGAGGGTGAGATGAAGATGAACGCACGCGGCGCCGAAAGTGGCGACGCCGGGAGCGACGACGGCGTGCGTGACGAGATCGCCGTGTTTAGCCACGAGATCGTCCACGAGTGGATTCGCGCCTTTGACGGCACTTCGCGCGTCTTCGTCGATGGAGCACTCTTTGATCTTCTGAAGGACGCGTCGTAAATATCGAATCTCTGAGTCTTTGCGCTCGTTGACGGAAACCGTCGAACCGTTCAACATTTTGAGCTTCGCGACGCGCGCGATGATTTCGTATCGATCCGCGGAACCAGAGGTGAATGGGTTTCCAGTTAAGCGTACTTCCTCGAGACGAGGAAATGAATTCAACGCGTTGATTGACGTCCAGTCATCGACGCCGTTGTCTCCTAAAAGCAACGTTTTGAGATTGGCGAGCGCGCCGGTGGACGCAATTTCTCGAATCTTGTTCTGTGACACGTACAGTTTTTCCAACAGAGGCAACTGACGTCCCAACGCTTCAATCTCAAACCAATCGTCGATGGCGTTTTCTTCGACGCTCAAAACACGTAAATTTGGAAAACACACCGTCTCGCCGTCGGATCGACGCGGTGAGTCGAAACGCGCGATGCGATTTCCATTCAAGTACAACTCCTCAAGTTTGGGCATGTACGCGCCGAGCGCGCAAACATCGCGCCACTTCACACGGGCGTTGTTGAGTACGAACACGCGCAAGTTTTGGAAGACGACTCCGCTCGGTCGTTCTTTCGGCCAACTCTCCAAACGAATGCCGCTGAGGTCCAACGCCTCCAATCCAGAAAACTCTTCCGCGATCCTTAAAACATCATCCCACGAATTTAATAAACTCCCCGCTAATCCTAAAACTCTCAGTGATCCAGCGTTCGCGCTCGCCTCACCTTTTTCACCCATCGTGTCGACGCGCGCGTTGTCGACGTACGCGCGCGTCATGGATTTCAAACGCAACCTCATACCCTCCTCGTCCAGTTCCATGTCCTCCTCCGTCTCGCACAACTGCACGCGCATCTTCAATCCTCGAGTCGTCCGTATGTACATGTCGCGCGCACCGTCCTCGCAGGACTCGGCGCCTCCGAAATCATCCGTCACTCGCGCGTATCTATCTCGAAACGCCTCGACGAACGTCCGTCCCGGCGCAATCTTGTGCGGCCGCACCAACGACGCGTCCCGAGACCGATCCTCGTCTCGTGTATCACCCACTTGCGATTCTTCATCGTCGTAAGCGCACGTAAAGTACCGTTTCCCATCGACGACGCCGTCGTGCTTCCCGCGTCCGCCGTCGTCCCACTGAATCCCAATCCACTCCCCGTCGCGTCCGTCAACGACCCCCACCCACCGCACGCGTCCTCTCGCGCCGTCTACCGCCTCCACGCGATCGCCCACCGCGACGGCGCGCGTCATTCCCGCGATCGCGCCGTCTCAACGCGCCGCGCCGCGTCGCGTCCGTCCGGTCGTCGTCGTCGTTGACCGAGTCCTCACGCGCGCGCGTCGCCGCCCGACGCGCGCGCCAACGCCTCCACGCGCGCGCTCGCCTCGCGAAGCGCGGCGTCCAACTTTTTCGCCCCCTCGAGATCGACCTCGCACGCCACCGTCGAGCGTCGTCGTCCACCGTCGTCGACGACGTCCAATCGCAACACGCACGCCGCGTCCGCGTCCGCGTCGTCGTCTCTCGACGCGTCGTCCTCGCGCCCGGCGCGCGCGTCGAGCGCCTTGGACGCCGCGGTGTACTCGACGCGCCACGACGCGCGCGCCAGGCGCGAGGCGGACGACGACGACGACGACGACGACGGCGCCATCTGGCGATGCGCGCCGTCGCGACCGATGACAAAAGGCATCCGACCGATGACGACGTCACGTCGCGACGCGCGACGCTCGATCGCCGACGATGAAGGTGGCGGTGTTCGGCTCCGGGTCCTTCGGCACCGCCATGGCGTGCGTCGTCGCTCGCAACGGACACGACGTCGTCGTCTTGACGCGACGAGAGGATGTCGCGACGAGCATCAACGAACGGCATCGAAATCCGAGCCATCTCTCCGACCACGAACTCCCGAGTAACGTGCGTGGGACGACGAATCCGAGGGACGCGATCGAGGGGGCGAGCGCCATCGTGCACGCGATCCCGATGCAGAGCACGGAGGGGTTTCTGAGAGACGTGGAGACGCTGGTGAAGGCGTCGGGGGCGATTTTCGTGAGCACGAGTAAAGGATTACGCGAGGATACGCTCGAGTTGATGCACGATCTCTTGGCGCGAGTGTTGGGAAAAGATCACCCGTGCGCGTTTTTCGGTGGTCCGACGTTCGCGAAGCAATTGGCGGACGGAACGCCGAGCGGTGGGGTGATGGCGGCGAAGACGATGGCGACGGCGGAGCGCGCGGCGGCGTTATTCTCGGGACCGGCGATGCGCGTGTATCCGAGCGTGGACGTCGTCGGCGTGGAGATAGGTGGGGCGCTGAAGAATGTGATCGCCATCTTGGCCGGTGGGTTGGAGGGGATGGGATTGGGCGTGAACGCGCAGACGCTGTTGGTGACGCGCGGATGTCGAGAGATTACGCGACTCGGCGTCGCCATGGGCGCGAAGGAGCACACGATGGCGGGATTGTCGGGAATAGGTGATCTGATGCTCACCTGTCTCGGGGACGCGTCGAGAAATAAGGCGGTGGGAATCGCATTCGGACGCGGCGAGAAGATTGAGGATATTTTGAACGAACGCGCGCGGTCGTTGCAAGGCGTCGCCGAGGGCGTCACCACGGCGCCGGCGGCGGAAAGATTGGCGAAAAAGTTGGGCGTCGCGGCGCCGATGATTTCAACGTGCGCGGCATGTCTTCGTGGCGAGCTCGACGCGAAGGGGGCGCTTCGGCGATGCATGACGCTGCCGATTAAACCGGACGAGCCTCTGAGAAAGAGCAGCCGGAACAGAGCGCTTTCATGTCTAGCCAACGTCGGCTGCGCCCTTCTCGGCGCACTCTTGGGCACCGTCGCGCAGAGGCAACGACATAGCAAATAAGTAACATAGTAATACAAAGCTGGCGCTAGCTAGTCAACATCTACACGTGATGTTAATCGATCTTTTTGAGCGTCGCAATCAGTCCCAACGCCACACGCGCTTCCGTGACGATTTGCAAAGAGTTGGCGCCGGTACCACCGTCCGGTGCAAAATCTGACAGCGTCTGCCAAATCTCTTTCGCGTCATCTCTGTCGTCCGGCACCATCGCCCGCAGCGCGCTCAAATTGGACGACGCTTGCGCCATGCACTTTGTCATCGCGCGAGCGTCCTGGATGCCGCTGACGAGCACAGAGATGGCGTCCGCCTCGCCGGACTCTGCACCCTCCACGGCATCGACGTGATCTTGTGTGGACATCTTGAACACCCTCGAAGAGCACGCGCAGGATAGACGAGCGATGAGCGCGCGCAGCGCGGTGCACCGAAAACTAAAATCCGCGTCCGACGCGTCGTACCACGCCTCACACACCTTGCGCACGTAATCCGCGAAATTAACGTCGTCTCGATAATTTTGCTTCTTCTTCTTATCGTCTACAGTCATGGACGCCGCCTCGACGAAATACACAACCGCCTCCGTGTACAGACGAAGCACGCGCAGTTTGCTTCGAAAGTCTTCCTTCGTCTTCACTCTCTTCTTCAACTCATCCGCCGTCTTCTTCAACTCCCTCGCCGTCGAGTGCGGATCATTCTTCCTCGCGCGCGCACCGCTCTCCACACCGCCCGCACCGACGACGACGCTCTTCGTCTGCTCGCTGCTCCTTGTCGTCGTCGTCGTCGTCGTCGCGCTTGGAGACGCCTTGGCCGCCGAGCCCGCGCGCAAACGCCCCTTCCCCCACGACTCCATCAACGGACTCACGCTCTGCGTCGGCGTGTGCGACGTCGGCGTCGACGTCTTTACCTCCCCATCCTCGCGCTCGGGACCGCGCGCCGGCTCACGCTCGCGTTTTCGAATGCGCGGCGGCAAGTTTGAATTTCCAGACGCATTCTTCGCCGCCGTCGCCGTCGCCGTCGACGCCGTCGTCGTCGTCGTCGTCGTCGTCGTCCACGGGAACTCGGCGCGCGCGGGATCCGCCACGTCGCATCGTTCGGACGCCATCGCGCGTCGACCGTCACCCGTCGCGCGCGCGCGTGTGCGGCGATTATTCATCACGATGCCGGTTCGTGGGATTTTTTTGGAATTTTTTCGAATTTTTTGGAATTTTTCTCCGAGCGCCTTCTACGGCGCCTTCGACACCGCGCGCGCGAGGCGTCTCTCGGGAAAACGAGGATCGCGCGATGGGAAGACATGTTTTTTTACAACCTCACGCGCCTCGAAGCGCTCGCATGCTCGCGTGCACGTCGTCGATGAACGCGAGCCATTCTCGACACTTGTGAGCGTTCGTCTCCGCCTCGAGCGCGGCGCGCGCCGATTCAAGTTTCCCCTCCAACGCGCGAAGTGTTCGAACCGATGATTCGTCGATGGCGTCGCGAACGGTTCGAGCGGTGTCTCGCGACGCGTCCGCGGATCCCGCGGCGGCGGCGGCGGTGCCCGGCGGCGGTTGAGGCGCCGCGGCGGGCGACGACGCTCGCACGAACAACTCGTGTCGAACGCAAAACACTTCTCCCGCGCGATCTCGAACGAGCGGAGTGGCGCATCCCGGCATCGGACACGAATCTCTCGTGAGCACCCATCCCTCTAATAACTTATCCGCCACTCGAGACGAGACGTCGACGTTTTTGCTCGGGTTCGCCGCCGTCACCGCCGCGTCGGCCATCATCGCTCGAACGCGTCTCTGTTCGTCATCCTTGCCGTCGCTCGCGACGCTCGCGTCGTCGGCGATGATTCCACCGCGATCGCGCGCACCGTGTTCGCGATCGTAAAGCCCCACGGAGGCGTCCGCGCGCGCGCAATAGTACGCATCGCCCGCACCGGGCTCGAGCATGAGCGGACACCTACACGACGCCACCGGGCAATGTTCCGCCGTGAGCGTCCATCCGCGAAGCAGACGATCGGCGATGCGCGCACTCCCGCCGTCCTCGGGCGCGGACATGACGCGCGCGCGCGCGAGCGGGTCTGGCGCCTTCTCCGTCGTCGGCGCGCGATTGTCTATGAAAATGGCCAGAGCACGGAGGCACGCCGTGACTTTGATGCGCGCGTTCGCCGCGCTGGCGGCGTCGCTCGCGCTCGTCTCGCGCGCGTTCGTCGGACATCGCGAACCTTACGATCATCAGGCGCGCGCGGGCGACGCGATCGCGTCCTCCTCGCGCGCGGGCGTCCCGTGCAACTCGTCTGGTAACTAACTTTTACTCGCATTTTTCGACGCGGCAGACGCGCGCGTACGAGCCGCGATTCACCGCGCCGTGGCGCGGTCGCGCGGTCGTCGACGCGTTCTTTTCTCCAGACTCGAGCGCGCGGGCGCTCGCCTCGCTCGTCGCTTCGGCGAACGAAACAATAGACGTGTTCACGCCGAGCGCGGCGAGTTGGAGCGGATGTTCTACGCGCCGTCGCGGATGCTCGGGGTGCTCGCCGACGTACGTGATGCGAGAGGAGCGGTTCGTGCTGTTTCGCGAACTGTTAAACGCGCGTCACGATCGAGGCGTGCGCGTGCGCGTGTTGACGAATACGTTCGACGACGAGCGAACGTGCGCCGGCAAGGTGACGCCGCTCGGATTTTTGGCCATGACCGCCGAGGTTGCGACGTTTTCGACGACGACGTTCCAGCACGCCAAGAGTATCGTCGTCGACGGCAAACGCACCGCTATCTCGAGTGTAAACTGGAGCAGGGGGAGCTATCTCGCGAACCGCGAGGCTGGCGTTGTGTTGCTCTCGACGGAAGCGGCTGCGTTCGTGACGTCTGTGTTCGAGTACGATTGGAAACGTGCGACGCCGTGGACGCCGTCGACCGACGGCATCGACGAGGACGATATTCGAATGATGCGAAACGCGACGCGATTGGAACCGTTTCCGGTGCCGAGTTTTAACCGGTCGCACTACGTGCCAAAACGCGCGACGTATCTCGCAGACGTCGCAGTGGCGACGAGTCCCGACGCCGGCGCGACCGTCATGCGCGAGGCGCTGTTATCGACGAGACGATCGCTTCGCGTGTATACATACCAGATCACGGATGTGGGCATCGCGGACGTAATTCTCGATTTGATGCGCAAGCGAAACGTGAGCGTTTCGATGGTTTTATCGCGCGCCATTTACATGGACTCGGATAGAAAGGCGTCAACGAAGGTCGTGGAGTATATGCGCGATATTACTGCCCGTGAAAACGGTACGATGACATTTCGCTCGTCTCCGCACGTATTCAGGTACGCGCATCTGAAGGTGCTGATTGTCGACGACGAGCGAGTGGTAGTCGCAACGGGCAATTTATCGCCGAGCGATTTACCGTGGCCGATACCGCGCAGTTTCGAACCGGCGAGCGTCGGCGGCCGATCCATCAACAGAGATTTTGAGGTCGTCATCGATGACCGTCGCGTGGCAAACGCGTTCAGACTTCTCTTTGAAGGAGATTCGCGCGACGGTACGGCGTACAAACCGCCGACAAAATTCTGATTCGATTCACGCCAATCTACCATGAAAACACTACAACTACCAACGCAAATAGAGACGCCTACGACCACTAGACACATAGACATTCAACAGCAACGCACACTCACGATGACGCATCATCGAACACCTTTCTCTTCTCCTTCTCCTCAATCTTGTGCGCGATTCTCCGCGCGAAAATCAACGCCAAACAACACCCGACGCCGACGCCCAGCCACACGCGCGACGACCGTCCACCCTTCATCTCCACACCCAACGATCCACGCGAACCTATCGATGGCGCCGCGCTCGCTCTCGCCGCGCGTCTCGCCGCGAGTAATTCATCCAGCGTCTGTCGAGACTCGGCGTCGAACGCCCGTCCCGACGCCGCGCGCGCGTGTCTCGTCTGATTAATCTCGTTCCACTCCCTCGCCGGCGCCACGCCTGACGCCTTGCTCGCGCTTCGCTCGCGCCACGCGCGCGCGGCGCGTAATCTCGCGCGCATGCCCGGTCCGTACACCTCATCCTGAGGATCGGATTCGGCGCCCCGACGTTTCAAGAGCGTCTCGTACGCCTCCTTGAGCTCGTGGAAAGCATCCTCGCTCTCGGTCCCGTCGCTCCTCGTGTCCGGATGCAGCGCCTTGGCCCTGACGCGAAATTGTTTTTTAATCTCGTCGACCTCGGCGCCCTCGGCGACGCCGAGAACGTCGTGGGGATCGCGCGCTCGGTTGGTCATTCGACCGAGGCGGCGTCTGCGGCGGTTGGAGGCGCGAGAGCGCGCATCGGGTGGAGGAGCTACGAATAAATACTAAAACAACACTTGACGCGCAATACGCGCGCATACTATGATGACTATCGCGAGAGACGGCTCCCTCTCGCGCGCTAGACGACGGCGCCGAGTCCGAGTTGCTCTCGAAGAAATTCGGCGACGACGAAGGTGACCATGGTCTGCGGCCCCAATCGAAGGTAATTCGCGCTGAATCCTCGAAACAAACCGAGCGGACCCTGTTTGGTCAAAACGTCGGCGAAGGTTCGAGCGATGGAGGCGCCCTCGCCGACGTACACTCGCGTCTTTATCATGTCTATGGGGTTGGTGGTGAACGTCGTCACGACGCCGGTGAGCGACGCCACAGCGAAGTGCAACGCCACGCCCTCGGTCGCCACGCCCATGTCGATCACTCGACGCTTCGTCTCCCCATACGTCACCACCTGTGTCGCCGTCAATACCGCGGATCGACTCATCGCGAGCGCGCTGCCGCGCCATAGACTCCTCGCGCCGTCCTCTCGCACCGCTCGCCGCAGGTGTTTCCACGTGCTCGCCCGCGCCGTCGCGTTTTGCATGCGCGTCTTGAGCAACTCGGTCGGATTCAACGCCGCCGCCGCCAACGCACCGGAGGTTGCGCCGGCGAAGAGACGCGTCGACACCCTCGGCGCGCGCTCGTCGTCGCCCCTCGCCGCGCAATACGCCCCGAGCGCGGGCTCGTACAGACCCAACCGACATCCACCGTACAGCACCGCTCGCACCACCGCCGGAGACATCCCTCGCCAAAACGCGCCCACGCCCTCCTCTCGCGCGATCGCCGCCGCCGTGCGCGCCAACCCCCTCGCGCGGGCGCCCGCGTGCTCGGCCGTCTGCAGGCGCACCTTGAGCACATCGAGCGGGTTCGTCACCGTCGTCGCGCACGCGACGCTCGCGCCGCTCACGAGCACGCGCGTGGCGACGTCATCGACGGGCCGCGATTTCGCGTCGCGCGCGGCGTCGCGCGCAGACGCCATCGCGCGCGCGACGCGCGTCGAGGTCTCGAGTCGATGAGAACTCACCGCGCGTGCCAGTGACCGACGCGCGCCGGACATGTCCATCGATCTCTTCGCCAAGCTCAGCGCGCAGAAACCGCGCGCGTCTCGACGCGCGTCGATCCCGCGCCGCCCGTCGCGCGCCGCGCCGTCGACGTCCGCGGACGAGGACGCGACGGTTCATCTCGACGCGGACGAGGATGCGGTGCCGTCGACGGCGCGACGCAAGCGACTCGGACCGTCCGTGTCCATCGTCGGCGACGGTGAGGGCGAAGAGGTCGTCTCTCGCGTCGTGCCCACGCCGAGCAGTCGCCTTCGTCCGCCGTTGGCGACGGTGCGCGCGAACACGATGGATTCGTCGGCTCGGGGGAAAGAACGCCGAAACGATGAGGACGACGACGAGGACGACGACGACGCGGAGAACGACGACACGAGCGGGGAGCTGATGCAAGACGCTGAACGCAGTCACACGTCGGTGACATGCTCGCCGAGCGAGGCGCGGGGCGAGGACGATCGCGCGACGGAACCGTTGCCCAGAAAGACGAACGCGAGGACGACGACGAGGACGCCGGTGGCGGGAACGAAATTCGACGAACAGTTGAAGCTCGCGGACGCCACCAAGGCGTGTCTGTTGGAGACGGTTCGAGCGATTCGGGGACAAGGAATGGATCCCGCGCGCGTGTTCGCGTCGTTGGCGAAGACGACGGGCGCGCGAGAGGGAAGCGAGGACGGGTTTGACGCGTTGGCGCGCGCCATCGACGCGTTATCGCCGGTGGTGCGACCGGTGGATGGGAAACGATTGAGCTTTTCGGCGGTGACGCCGACGTCTGCCGGTGCAGCGCGCGAGGCGGCGCGCGCGGTGGCGTGCGACGTGAGCGAGGATGTGTCGTTCGGTTCAGTCGGGGAGAGTTTCGAGCAAACGGCGGACGAGGAAGTGGTGGAGGAGGAAGGGACGTTTCCGACGTGCGAATGCGGCGAGGAAAACTGCACGCTCGTCGGGATGCACGCTCGGGGAGGTCCTTTCTCGCTTCCGGCGCCCGATGTCCCGTCGAGAGCTGAACGGGACGTCACGGAATCGATAGTCGAAACCGACGAAGAGCGCGAAGACGAAGAAGAATCCATCGCGGGAACGGAAGTCGATGACGTCGAAACGTTGGGTGCGGCTGTGGACGCCTTGGACCTGGTCGACGCAGAGAGCGAAGATAAGACTGCGGTCGTGGATGAATTGGTGATCGAAGAAGCGCGCATCGATGATGAAGAAGAACGCGTCGAGGAAGTCTTCGAGGCGCCGGTTGCGCAAATCGGCACACACATTCGTTTCGAAGATTCTCCGCTCGTCGCCAGCGACGTCTCGCGTTCCCCGCTCGTTTCTCCGGACGCCCGTCGACCGAGAAATCGAACGGCTCGTCGCGGGGCGATATTGGATAGCGACGAGGAGGACTCCTCGGAAGATGAATCGAGTGAAACGAACGAAGACGACGACGTGTCGGCTCCCACCGTGAGTACGCGCCCGCGTCGAGCGGCGACGCGTAAACCGTCGTTCGCATTCAGAAATGCGTTTGTCGATGATGAACTCTCTGGAAGTGAAGAATTTGAATATGATGAGGAAATACACACGAGTGACGATGACTTCATTGATGACAAGGAGGACGAGGACGACGGTGAATACCGAGTGGAATACGACAGCGACTTGGAAAACGTCACCCCCGCGCCACGAAAGCCGATGGCGGACACCGATCTGAGCAAGGAAGTCGCTGAAAAGTTAGTTATCGATGAGTACAGTCCCTCGAATCTGCACACTCCGACGCCGCCGAAAGAGCTCTCGCCCACGTCGGCGGTGAAAGCTTTCAGACCTCCGCCTTCGCACAGCAAAGCTCTGCAATCGGCTCTGAAGAGCGTTGCAAAGAAGGGACATGAAAAATTTAACTTCAACCGTCACAAGGAGTCGCTGACGACCGCTTTATTTGAAGAGTTCAACGAAAATGTCTTCGGCGGCGCTCTCCCGCGGGACTTTGCCATCACTTGGAACAACAAGTTACTCACGACTGCGGGTCTGACGCATTACAAGCGCTCTTCAGAGTACGGCGAGACGACGTATAGCGCTCGCATCGAACTCAGCACGAAGGTTTTGGACACCATAGAAAAGCTTGAAGCGACTCTGTTGCACGAGATGTGTCACGCCTCGGCTTGGCTCGTCGACAAGACGGCGAAGCCTCCGCACGGACCAGTCTTCAAAAAGTGGGCACAACTCGCGATGTCCGTGTACCCTGAAACGTGCGTCAGTACGTGTCACGCCTACACGATCCATCAGCCGTACAAGTGGCGATGCACTAGAGACTGGTGTCAACAAGAATACGGTAGACACAGCAAGTCCATCGACATCACAAAGAAGGGATGCGGCGCGTGCGGAGGAAAGTTGGAATATCTGGGCAAGTTCAAGAAGAATGGAGACGTCGTGCAGTCGCGCGCACCGACTGCTTTTTCTTTATTCGTCAAGGAACATTTCAAGGATACCAAGAGCAAACTCGGCGCCTCCACGCCGCACAAAGACGTCATGAAGCACCTGTCTCAACGATGGAAATCTGAAGCGGACAAGGAGAACGTCGAAATCATCGACGTCTCTGAATAGAACGCATACGCAAAACGTAGATACGAATCATTTGACGGTGTTCGAACGTGCACCGCGCTGCGACACGCGCGCGTGAGCGAGAGGGACCGACATTGCTTGTAGTAGAAATGTGGGTAAAATAAAAAAATCAGCCTCTGGTCAGAATAATAAACATGAAGTCGCGAGTAGTCACGCGACATAAACAATGATCGTAATGATCGTAAGAACGAGTGGGGCTTGTCTAAAGCTAAATACTGGGGGGTATCTCTAAACGTTCACATGTGGTTGAAATCCGCCGCGTTCGGCGGGACGGCTTTCCTCGTCACCGTCTGAATCACTTGGCGCAGCATCTGGTTCTCTCGTTCCAGAGTCGCCACGCGGTTCTCTAATTCGTGCAAATGTCTCGCCTTTTGCGCCTCGGTGTGCTCGAGCGATGCCAAGTACGCCTTCTTCCGCTCTCTCGCCTGTTGCGCCGACACGCGGTTTCTCAGTAAACGCTTCAACCTCTTTCGTTCCTTTTCATCCGTGATCGTACTCAGTCGCTCCTCGTCCGCCTTGACGCTCAACGCCGTGTTCCCGTGCGGAACATGCGACATCCCTCGCATCGCAAACCCCACGTAACTCTCCTCCTTGGCTCCCGACGCCGCGCTCGCGCTTCGCCCGCCTCTCGCCCCCGTCGCCTTGGTCGCCTTGGTCGCCGCCGCCTGCGTCGCCGACGCCTTCACGCCCGCGTTCGATCGTCTCGAGCGTCCACCGCCGTTACTCCCCGTCGTCATCCCCGTCGACGTGCTCGCGCTGCTCGTCTGTCCGACCGGCTGAAACGCCGTCGCGGTGAACGCGCTTCGCGCTCGGGACTCTCGCGTGCCGACCAGTGGCATTCCGGGCGTTCGCGCCGTCGCTCGCGCTCGACCTCGCGAGCGCTCGCGCGACGCGCGTTGCGGACGAAAAACGCGACGAGTAAATTCAGTCGCGTGGCGTCGCGCGCTCGGGACTCTCGCGCGAGAGGCTCGAGCGTCTCGCGCGGACGTCGTCGTGTGCGGATTGTCGACGTCACTCGACCGACCGACCAGCCTGGCCCGGGACGTGGGGACTCGTGGGGAGTCAGGACTCGTCGGTGTGGGTGTGGGCCCGTCGGGCGTCGAGGCGAACGACGCGCGCGCGAACGACGCGTCGCGCGGTCGAGCGGGCGCGTCGTCGTCGGCGTCGGTGACGACGCGCGCGATGTCTCTCGCGAGAGGGTCGACGCGTCGCGCGAGCGAGAGGTGTGGGCGCGCGACCGTCATCACCATCATCACATCGTCATCGCGATGACGAGCGTTTTCTCTTCTTTTTCAGTTTCTGTACAAGAGGTTGTCGGCGTTGTTGTTGTCTAGAGGAAGGGCTAATAACACGGCGTCGCTCGCCGTGGAACGATCTGCGGCGGTGACTATGACTAGTACGCCGCGACGCCGTAAATCGGACCTCTGATGCGACGGGCGAGCTGTAAATCTTTGGGCATGATGGTGACGCGTTTGGCGTGAATCGCGCACAGGTTGCAGTCGTCGAAGAGATGTACCAAAAAATCCTCCGTCGCCTCCTGTAACGCCAACAAACTCTCCGCCGTGTATCGCAACGGTTCAGGGGAGAGTTCGTTAGAGATCTCTCGCACCAATCGCGCGAAGGGCATCTTTCGAATCAACAGATCCGTCGTCTTTTGGAATCGTCTAATCTCCTTGAGCGCCAACGTGCCGGGACGATAGCGGCGCTTCTTCTTGTCTACTACGTCTGTGCGCGAACGAGGGCGAGTCGACCAGAGATCCCGCGTCGTCAGTCACCCGTCGTCGTCGTCCACGCGCGTTGCATCGGCACCGCGTCGCGCATCGAGTCTCGACCGAGCGCGCGCGCGTCGCCCGCGGCGTCGCGTCTCGGCTGAGAAAATTTGAAATTCGAGCCCATTCTGACGCATCCTCGTTCGCGTCGCGTCGTCGTTCGCGTCGCGTCACGTCGCGTCGATCGAACGCACCTCGTCTCTCGACGCCATCCGCGCCCGATAATCGTCTCTGCGGCGCCTGCGCGGAGCGACGCGCGTCGTCGTCGTCGTCGTCAGTCGGTCGTTTGGTTTTTGAATTTTCATCGTCGAGGGCGCGATCGAGACCGACGCGTCTCGCGCGCGTCTCGTCCCGCGACGCGAGGACGCGTGCGACGCGCGCGACGAATTTGTCCCGCGCGAAGAATGTGTCGCGCGATCGACGCGCGCGCGCACCTTGAAGCGCTTTCCGTGTAATCGACGCGCCATCGCGGGCGCGCGTCGCGTTCTGTCGTATTGACGCGTGTTTTTCCCGATGTATTCATCTCGTGGGTGGGGCCGGCGCGTCAGACGACGACGGCGGACGCGTGAGGCGACGAGTCGCGCGGACGAGACGACGCGAGCGCCATGGCGAACGCGACCGATCCGCTCGCCAAGAGCGTGCGCGGGATGGATCCGCAGGTGCGCGCGAGGCGGTTCGATTCGGACGAAGACTGATTCGAGGCGTGAGGACGGCGGTGTTGAATGAACCGCGAGCGTTCGTGCGTGCGCGCGCGAGAGAGAGAGGGGGGGAGAGAGAGAGGGAGACGACCGACGCGCGCGGAGACTGACGACGTGTGCGTGCGCGACGACGCAGAATCTCATGGAGCGCATCACGAGGGATAAAGTGTACGCCATGACGTATTGGAAGGAGAAGTGCTTCGGCGTGAGCGCCGAGGCGTTGGTGGATTTGGCGGTTGATCTTCGCGCGGTGGGTGGGATCTACGGTGGGAACAATCGAGCGACGGAGTTTTTGTGCTTGACGTTGAAATTGTTACAGATTCAACCGGAAAAGGAGATCATTTTGGAGTTTATCAAGAACGAGGACCACAAGTACGTGCGTCTGCTCGGCGCGTTTTACATGCGCTTGGTGGGCAAGCCGACGGACGTGTACCAGTACTTGGAACCGTTGTTGAACGATTATAGAAAAGTACGGTATCGAAGTAAGGATGGTGGGTACGTCCTGACGCACGTGGATGAGTTCGTGCACAATCTGTTGACGAAGGATATGTTTTGCGACGTGGCGCTGCCGAGAGTGCCGCATCGTCAGGCGCTGGAAGCCGCGGGAGCGCTCGAGCCGAGAGTCAGCGCGCTCGAGGAGGACATCGTAGATTTAGAGGAACAATTAGAACAAGCCGTGGAGGAAGCGATAGGAAGAGAGATGAAGATGGATGTCGACGAAGGCAACGAAAAACCGACATCCGCCGGCGGCGACGGCGCGACGACGGGCAAACGCCGACGCGAGGAGGGCGAATTGGACGACGCGCACGCTCCATCGCACAAAACGAGCGCGCGGGAACCGACGCATCGCCACGATGAACGACGCGAGAGACGACGCAGTCGATCCCGATCGCCCCCCGCGCGTCGCGCGTTTGACGACGATAGTCGGGACTTCAAAGAGAAGAAGGAGAAGAAGGAGAAGAAAGAAAAGAAGGAGAAAAAGGAAAAGAAAGACAAATCTGCAGACATCGATCCCGAGATCGCGGAGGCGAATGCGATTCGCGCCAAGCTCGGTTTAAAACCCCTTCGCGGATAGACGTTGTCACGAGGACGGACGTGCCAATCTGCGACTGAACCAGAGTTTTGGATTCGACGAATATCGCTCGTGGACGGTGTAATAGCTGTGTATGTAATTTTAAAAAGCCATTTGGCGTTACGCCCTACGTACGCGCGTGTCATGGATTGTTGATTCATTTTCTTTATTAAAACATCAAACTCTCCGAACGCGTCGGCGCGCGCGCGAGGGAGGGGGTCCGCGTCGCCCGACGCTCGACCCCCGCCGGCGCGCATGGTTAATTAAAGACGCGTCCAGCTTTTGAGTTTCGTGGAATAGTGCAGACGTGTACTACGAGGACATCAATAACGTTACTTGGCCATCATCATCTTGACGAACTCTTCGTAGTTGACTTCCCCGTCGCCGTCGACGTCGGCTTCGCGAATCATCTCATCCACCTCTTCATCCGTGAGCTTCTCCCCCAAGTTGGTCATCACGTGTCGAAGTTCCGCGGCAGAGATGGTACCATTACCATCCTTATCGAACACCTTGAACGCCTCTTGAAGCTCTTCCTCGCTGTCCGTATCCTTCATCTTCCTCGCCATGAGGTTCAAGAATTCTGGGAAATCGATCGTACCGTTTCCATCCGCGTCGACCTCGTTGATCATGTCTTGCAATTCAGCCTCGGTCGGGTTTTGTCCGAGAGATCGCATCACGGTGCCGAGCTCCTTCGTCGTGATCGTGCCGTCGCCGTCCTTATCGAACAACGCGAACGCCTCCTTGAATTCGGCGATCTGTTCATCCGTCAAATCCGCAGCCATGGTGCCTGCGATTCGTTACTGGTACTGTGCGCACGGGGCGTTCGTCGACGAAGAACCTCGCGAACGGTGTGATGCGAATCGATTCGTTCGAGTCGCGCGCGGACGTGCGTTCGTTCGTCCGAGTGTGACGCGGCGTTCGTCGCCGTCGTCGTCGTCGTCGTCGCACCCCAGTCCGTGGACAATTCATCCCGTTCAAAACGAAACGGCGAGTCCTGACCCGACGACCGAGGGGGGTCCGAGGCGACACTCGGACCGGTCGTCGAACGACCAGTCGTCCCGTCCCGGAGCACTGCTTTTACGTGCGCGTGCGATTATTTTTGTGATTGGCGTTTGATCCGTGTTGTATGATCATGTGAAGCGTGTTGAGTCACGATCGGTCGAGAGTCCCTCCGACGCGGTGGCAGGTTTTTCCTCGTCCACCTCGTCGACGCCGCGTCGACGCGACGACGGATGCGTCGGTCGTCGCGACACACTCGAACGCGCGACGCGATCGAGCGAGGCGCGCGCGAAGGACGACGACGACCGACCGACGCGACTCTTCGACCTCCGACGAACCGACGGGGTGCGAGACGAGAGACGCGCATCGTCTCCTGAACGAGGCGTGAAAAAGGGATAGGATGACGTATGCGATGACGATGACGACGGCGAGCGCGAGCGCGAGCGTCGTGGGGGCGTCCCGACGCGCGATGGGCGGGAAGAGCGTGCGCGCGTCGACGATTGCGTCGATCGGTGGCGCGAGACGCGAGCGCGTGGTGACGTACGCTGGGAAGGGGAGAGGCGCGGGCCGACGCGGGGGACCGGCGTCGCAGATGCAGCAGCAAGTCGAGCAATTCATGCCGCCGATCGATCCGGATAACGAACAGTTTGTGATTTACGTGCGATCGAAGCGAGGTATCAAGGCGTGGTATCCGCTCAACGTCGTCACCGGTGGAAGCGCGGCGAACACGTTGGTGAAGGGATTGGAGAGCGACATGTCGAAGGAGATGGCGAAGAAGTCGTTGTCGCAAAACATCGGCAAAGCCATCTACAAGGATATGGATGCGATCGAAAAGGTTGCGCGATCGATGCCGATGTTGAAGCAAGCGAAGGAAATCGAGTACGGTTTCGGCGTGTTGGACAAGGAGAACCCGCGATCGATGTTTTCCCCGTCCGCGGACAAGGTTTGGTTGATTCCGAGCGAGGAGGAGTGCGAGACGCCGGCGGATAAGATGACGCAAGCGGCCGACAACTTGAAAAAGATGTTCGGACAATAGGCGGCGCTCATTTGAAACGTGTCATACACATACATTCATATCATTACATACGTACAAGCGCGCGTTTATTCATTCGTATCCTTCTCGACGTCGACGACGGCGTTTACTCGGCGGCGCCGTCGGCGTACGCGAATCGATGACCGGGCGTGAGCGTGATCTCGCCGTACGGTTCGTTTTCGTCTTGATACGCCGTGAGATAATCTGCGCCGACGAGGACGAGCGTCTGGTAAAACAGACGAGCCGCCTTCGCGCGCGAGAGATGGTTGATGACGCATAAATCCGTGAGACTGACGCTCTCCATCTCCGTATCCGTCTTGGCAGAGGTGAAGACGGCGCGGGAGAGAAACTGTAAGAGATTCATCGATGCCTTCCCGATATCACGTGGTAAAGCTCCGGCATAATAGTCGTCTTCTTCCGTTTCCAGAAGGGACGGCTGCGTCGGCGTCGTCGTGTGACGACGACGCGAACTTCCGGGCTTGCTGAAATCGAGCTCTTCGCCGAGAATATCATCGTAGTTTTCGGGAATGGGGAACGCGTCTTCCGGCTCTTCTGGAATGAACGCCGCGACTTTTGATCCACTCTCGAAACCTAGCCCAGAGCTTCGACCAGATTTGAAGTGCGTCGACGGCGTCTTGTCGCGATTGAAGAAGCCGGCGAAAGAGCCGGGAGTGGACTTTTTCGCAGAGTGCACGGCGCGCATCTTCTCGGCCGATCGAATGTTTCCGTGTTCGTCATACATCATGTCGTAAAGTCGTCTCTGTTCATCGTCACTTTCGTAAGCATCTGGAGGTGGGGCGTTCGCAAACTGTTCAAAGGCGAAGCGAGCGGCTGGATCCGAGACGAAGAGGCCGAGAGCGGATCGAGCGCAAATCGAGGCGTTCGTCATGAACACCGGCGCGTGAAAGAAGAAATCGCGTTCGGCGTCGGTACCGTTGATGGCGGTCTCGGCATCGTCCAAATCTGGACGGTCGAGCACGATGTCATCCGTCTTCGCGAGCCAATGGCGGAAAACGTCGGCGCCGATGTGCGTTTGCTCGTCGAAGATGAACACGCGAGACCGAGCCAAATGCGCGACGCGTCGCTTCTTCATCACGGGGTCCGGAAGAGCCATCAATCGTGCAGCCTCCGCCTCACGCTCTCGCATGCGCTTCAACTGCGTACCGATGGGTTCCTCTTCGAGCGGATATTCATCCTCCGCGGCGAGCGGCAGCTGTTCGTCGATCGTTTCATCGGGGCGCGCTATTTGAAAATCCATGTATTCTTCGTCGTCGTCGTCGTCGTCGTGCGCGCCCACGCGTCGTCCCGCGTGAAACTGCATATCGCAATCGTATTCTTCATCCATGCGCGCGTACTCGTCATCCATCGGCATTTGTAGTTCCAAGAGATTGATGTGATCGTCGTCGCGCACCGTGTGTCGATCGCCGACGACTTCGAATGCCGCCTCCAACTGTTCGCTCGCCGCCATCTGGAACGCCTGGGATTCGTACTGCGACACGTGCACACGCTCAAACTCTGGTCGCGCTAAAATGTCATCGTCGTACGCCACCGTCATCGTCGCGCGCGCGTCGCGTCCACCCTCCGTCTCCTCGAGTAAATTTCGATCGCGACGCGTCGACGACGACGACAACGCGTTCAAACGCGCAAGCGTCTTCATACAATCGTCGTACAAGAAACGAACCTTTCTCGAGTACAACGCCACGACACCGCGCATCAACAGAGCCGCTAATCGAAGCGCCTAAAAAGCGACAAAAAGAACGGATACCCGTCCTCTCTCGCGCGCGAGAGAGCGACCGGGGGGAACGTCGTCGCCGGTCAGTCTTCCCCCTTCAACCCCACACACAAAACCCATCGTCACGCACCAGCGGCGACGGCGGATTGATGATGGTCCGGCACGTCTCGTTGATTGAAATCGTGTGCGTCTTATTCCGCGTCATTCGATCCGCCTTGTCCGGTTGATTCGCCAGTATCTGCGTTCGAACGCGTCCATCCGTCAGTCTTCGTCTTCACCCACCTCGAGGCACCGAGACGACGACGAACGCACCCATATCTGCCCGAGCGCGCCCTTGGCGCACAGGAGCTCGCTCGAATAAAACATGACGTAATTTTCTCCGTCTCTCGTCGCCTTTTCGCACCCTCGCGCGCGTCGCGTCGCCCGTCGCGAGGCGTCGACTGACGACCGACTCGGCGCTTACCTCGGCGACCGACCGACCGACCGACCGACCGACCGGGTGCAGGTCGGCGTCGTCGTCGTCGTCGTCAGACGCGCGCGCGATGACGACGGCGATGGCGCACGCGAGGCAGATGCAAGATAAACTTCGCGAGGAGTCTCGAACGTACGAGACGTTGGCGGAGGGTGCGTGGACGACGACGACGACGAGGCGCGCGAAAGAGAGAGAGAGATGCGAGCGATTTCTTTGTCGGCTGGGAAGAAGATGAGGAAGACGATGACGGGCGAGTGAGAGACTGACGAGACGCGAGAGCGCGTAGAGATGAATGCGAATATCGTCGCGCGTCAACAGGCGCAGCAACAGTTGAGCGAGAACGAGATGGTGCTCAAGGTGCGTCGAGCTCGATCGCGGCGGCGTTGACTTTTTCCCGACTGACGACGGTTTCGTCCTTCTTCGTAGGAGTTGGAAATTTTGGAGGACGACGCCAAGGTGTATAAACTCACGGGACCGGTGCTCATCAAACAAGATCTCACCGAGGCGCGCGGGAACGTGGAGAAGCGATTGGATTACATTCGAGCGGAGAATGAGCGGTTGGAGAAGGCGTCGGCGGAGCTCGAAAAGAAGCAGCGCGACAAGCAGCAGGGCATCATCGAGTTGCAGCAGAAGATGATGCAGCTGGCGAATTCGAGCGGGGAGGGCGCGTGAGCGATGTGTCGTTATACAGTAGAGTAGCTATTAAGAATGTCAATCAATGAGTCTAGGATTTTCGTACATCTATCGGCTGCGATGCTGCGAGCGGTTTTTCAATAATCGGAGAGACTGTCGCGCCTTGGCGACGCGTTCGCTGTATTCGCGCTTACGAATCGTCTCGGCGTGGTTTATTCGAATGAACTCGAGTCGTTTTCGCTCCAACAACAAACGTTGGTTCTCTGCGGACGTGGTTACTTCTCTGAGCGTCTTCTCGCGAGCGCTCTGCGCGGCGAAGATGGGCACCATTTCGTCCTTGTACGCCTCAAACTCGCCGATGGATTTCGACGCGCGCGACACAAACTCCTCATCTTTGACGCTTAAGAGTTTCATCGGGAACGGATCCGGAGCGAGATCGTACTGTTCTAAGAACGTGTGTCTCGGTCGAATCCGTTGATCCAAGGAGAGCGAGAAATACGCGGGGTACTTGACGCACGTGTCCTTCGTGCCTCCGAGCTTGTCCGTCAAGTACTTGTACTTGGGACGAAGCGAATCCTCCACAGAGAGCGAAAAGAATTGCGACAGTCGAGTGACGGTGAGCGCAGCTTCGCTGTCGTTCATTCCGATGTCACCGAGAAACTTGAGCTTCTCTTCCAAATTATCGAATGAGTAGTGTAACATTTGCGGATGTCGAGTGAGCATCTTCACGACGTTTTCGTCGCTAATGCCGAGATCGCGCAAAAACTCCAAACGGGGCTGAATCTGGTTCTCGATGGAAAATGTCAGAATCGCCGGCGAACGTTGAATGAGGAGTGGGATGTCCTCGGCGGCCACGCCCACGTCTTTGAAGTATTGCACGCGCGCCATCAAGCCCTTCTGAACGCTCAAGTGCAAAATGCTGGGCTGCTTGCCCAAAATGTCCCCCAACTTTTCCTGGGGCACGCCAATCTTCGTGAGATAGCGACAACGCGGAATGGAGTGTCGATTGCGTTGAAGCAAAATTCTCGGATCTTTGTTGACGATTTGCCTCAAATTCTTCTTTTCCATGCCGAGTTCACTCTGCAAGTACTCGACGCGAGAGATGACGCGAGACACCGGTCTGTTGAACAACTCGGAGCAGTTGACGACAACCTTCTCCAAATCCGCCATCTTCAGCCCAATGGACGTGAGATACGTCACCATCGGTCGCCAGTGCGGCTCGAGCGCGAGTTTTTTACTCAACTTGTTAAACTGCGCGTCGCTCAGCGTCTCGTACTCTTGATGCTCCATCGTCTTCCAGTCCACGAAACTCTGCCAATCCATCTTCTTGGCCGTTTTCCTCCCAGTCTTTTTCGCAGCCTTGGCGTTCGGCGTCGTCGCCACCGGCGTCGGCTTCTTCGCCATCAACGGCTTCCCCAGCGCCTGTCTACTTCGCAATCGCAGCATCGTCGCCTCGATGAGCGCACGCGTCGCCTCCTCATCCGCCTCGCGCTCATCCTCCTCATCCTCCTCATCCTCATCGAAACTCATCGACATCGCGTCGTCAAACACCGCGGGTATCATCGCCGGCGGCGCCGCGCTCCCACCCTTGGTCGCGTTCCGCGTCGCCCTCGCCGCCGCGCGTTCGGCGCGCGCGCGCGCCTCGGCGTCGGCGTCGCCGCCGTCCCGCGATCCTCCCTCTCCTACCTCCACCGCCCGCGTCACCGTCCCACATCGTCGTCGCGCGACGCCATCAACTCTCACGCACACCGTGACACGTTCCGGACCGCTCGTCGACGCGCGGCACGCGCTCGCGACGCGCCCACCGCGCGCCGCCGCCGCAATCGTCATCGCCGCCGATTCTCCCTATCCACCCTCTCTCGCGCGTCGTCCTCGTCGCCCAACGCGCGCGTCTCGCCCGCGCGCCTCGACGTCGCTCGCGCGCGTCTTCCACGCGCGTCTCGCCGCCACCCGCGCGCGCGTGTCGCGTCTTCCGCGCGCGCGTCCACCCCCTCGACGCGTCGGAATCTGAGGTCTCGGGGTCTCGCACCCATCCACGGGTCACGATTCGACGGGAGGGGGGGGGTCGAGTCCACGTCACGTCATCGCGACCGGCGCGCGCGCGAACGACCGCGCGGCGCCAGACGACGTCGCGGACGCGGCGAGGACGAGCGCGCGCGCGTCGAGCGCGAGAGCGTCGGTGACTCGATCGCGGCGAGGCGCGCGCGCGGCGAGGGGCGCCCGGACGCGCGTGTGGGCGACGCCGAGACGTGCGGACGGACCGCGCGCGCCGGCGGCTGTCGACTCATCGCGTGACGGTCGGTGACCGCGCGTGATTGGCGGTGCGCGCGCGGTGTGCGCGAGACGACGCGCGCGGGGACAGTTTCGAGCGATCGTCGCGCGCGTGTGGACGCGAGAGCGGTCGAGTCGAGGGGTGGACGACGAGGATGACGGTCTCGGCGCGCGCGTTTGGGGGTTTAGGGCGCGTCGGCGCGGAGGACGCGGGAAGGCGGTCGACGACGGCGGTGCGAGCGTCGAACGGTGCGAGTGGGAGGTCATGGGCGCGTCGTGAGCGACGCGCGAGGGAATCGGTGCGGGTGCGGGTGATTTCGGATCCTCCGGAGGGTAAGGTGAGCGGCGCGGCGAGGACGCGCGAGAGAGATGTCGAGGCGGAGGCGCGAGACGGCGCGGATGGACGGATGATGGCGCTCGGAAAAGCGGTCGCGGTGGGCTCGCGCGTGACATTGAATAATAGTGTGGCGAACGATGCGAGGAGTGAGATGTCGTGGACGCACTTTACGAAGAGTAAGAAGTGCGAAGCCGTCGCGAGGGCGTACAGGCACGTCGTCTTCATGACCCCGGACGACGGGTTCATCATGGGGGCGCAAAAGACGCTGTACCACTTGCACGGATGCCCGTGTCCGACGTGTAACGTGTTTAGATGTCGCGTGCGCAGCGGCGTGGATAACGAAGGGAATCCTATCACCGTTCTGAAGATCAGCGAGAACGAGTTCGAGACCCTCAAGGAGGTGGGTTCGTTCAAGGACATGACCAAGGTGGAACAGTTGCGCAGGAAGAGAATAGGTAGCGCGAACGCCGGAAAGGTGCCATGGAATAAGGGTGGGAAGCATAGCAAGGAGACTATCGAAAAGATCCGCGCGACGACTTTGAAGCACATGCAAGATCCAAAGTATAGGGAGCGATTGAAGCAGTCGTACAACGGATCGAACGCTCGACACTCGGCGTTCACGCGGGCGAAGATTAAGAGGGCGTCCGTGGATCGAGCGCGATCGAAGAAGATAGAACATGCGACGGAGGAGTCGGTAAAAATATGGGGACCAAAACGAGGTCGCAACGGCGCCGCCTCGAGCGGTATGTTTGCGCGTAGAAATTCTGCGGTGATGACGGTGTATTTCGGCGTCAACGGCGCCGCCGACATAGCGCGACTTCGCAAGCGTCAAAAAGAAGATGAAAAGCTGCGACAAAAAGAACAGAGAGAGTTGAAGAAGAAGATCATCTCCAATCTCGTCGCCAAGCGTCGCACGATGCTCAAGGCAAAACCGAAGAAGCGACAAAAGCGATCCTCCGAACACCGCAAGAAGATTTCAGAAGCCATCGCGAACAAGTGGCGCGATCCAGAGTACGTGGCGAAGATGCGAAGTCCTCGCAAGTCACCGACGAAGAAATCAACGCCGCGTCGACAAGCGACGCGACCGAGCATCGATCCGGCCAAGCAAAAGCTCCTGGACGACATCACCGCCATGTACAAGAAGGCTGACGCCGCGGTGAAAATTCTCAGAGCGCGCGCCGACAACGGCGTCGCGATAGACCAAGCCGTGCTCGCACAAGCGATGCAAACGCGAAAACAAACGCGAACGATGCTCGAAACCGTTCAACGCAGCATAGACAAAGAGTCTGCCTCGACGACCGCCACCAGAGCGCGTCCGCGATGACGCGACGACGACGGTTCCGTCTCCGACGACGATCGCATCGACAGACGACCCACCCGGCGTAGACTTCATTTAATATCACACGACACACCGCCGCGACGCCGACCCACGCGCCTCGTATCCATCGCCCCCACGCGCGAACCTTTCGCCCATTCGCGTGATTACATAAATAAATGTCGGACGACTGGGGACACGTGTCCGACCGACCGCCCACCCCGGGATTTAAACGTCGGACAACTGGGGACACCTGTCCGACCGACCGCCCGTCGCGCGATCCACCCTTCCCGAACGACGAGTCCGCACTCGTCACTCAGCCCCACATCGTCCCCGCCGCGCCCGCGCGGTCGTCGGTCGCGGGCGTGGTGGATCGGCACTTTGCGCGTCGTCGGTCGCGCGCGCGCGAGTCGTCTCGGCGCGAATCGCGTCCGAGGATTCATTCGTGCGAGTGTGCGCGCGCGAGTGTGTGTGCGGTCCCGCACTGCGCGCGCGCGAAAGGGCGAGGACGCTTTGACGCGGAGGACGAACGGGGATGAAGCGGTCGCGCGATGACGGCCCGGGGTCGAACGCGGTGGTGAAGAGGTGCGTGCGCGAGACTCGTGTGATGCGACGGGGGAGGAGATGCGATGGGAGACGCGGTCTCGACGCGCGCGGTGACGTGGTCGAAGAGCCGTGCGTGCGCGCGTTCGCGACCGCGACCGGGTGGTCGCCGCGATCGGGCGGGACGCGGCGCCGCGTTTCGAGCGCCGGCGCCCGGATGGGGACGATCGCGAACGGTGGGGAGGACGGTCGGTTTGTTGGTGAACGGTGGGGAGGACGCGCGTGATGGCGCGTGGGAAGGACGCGATGGATCGATGCGAACGTTCGCGCCGCGACTGGCGAGGGTGGAGGCGAACGACGCGACTGACGGCTGCGCTCGACTCGCGGGATTCGTTCGCGGCGACATATAGACCCGGGACGCACGCGTCGCAAACCTCGGAACAGGCGAGAAAACAAGAGGCGTTGAGTTATCTCAAAGAGTTGAAGGAGCGATTGAGCGATAAGAAGAATACGTATGCGGATTTCTTGGACATCATGAAGGATTTTAAGGCGCAGCGTTTGGACACCGAGGGGGTGATCAAGCGGGTGAAGCAAATCTTTGCGGGGCACAAAGATTTGATCTTGGGATTCAATCAGTTTTTACCGCGCGGACACGAGATTCGAGACGAGGATATCGAACAGGAGGAGGCGAGACAGCGCGCGCAGAGTGGTGCGAAACCGCAGGTGGAGTTTGATCACGCCATTTCGTACGTGAATAAGATCAAGTCGAGATTCGCCAACGACGAGCGCGTGTATAAAAACTTTTTGGAGATTTTGAACATGTACAGGAAAAACTTGAAGACGATTTCGCAAGTGTACGACGAGGTGGCGCAGCTCTTCAAGTCGCACAACGATTTGTTGGAGGAGTTTACGTACTTTTTACCGGATTCGACGCAACCGGCGGCTGGGAAGAAGGGACGCGGCCGCGGCGCCGCGCGAGGCCGCAAGGGCGCGCCCGTTGAGACGCCCGAGGAGGCGGAGGCGAGACGCGCGGCGGCGGCGCTCGCCAAGGAGCTCGCGTTTTTCGAAAAGGTCAAGGCGCGTTTACGCAACAGAGATGCGTACAACGAGTTCATCAAGATTTTGAACATCTTCAACCTCGGCATCATCACCAAGATGGAGATGCAGACGCTCGTTTACGACATTTTGGGCAAGTTTCCCGAACTTTCATCCGGGTTTAGCGACTTTGTGGCGCGATGCGAAGCGCTTGATTTCGATCCCTCCATGGCGAAAAGACCGGTGGAAAAGCTCACGCCGAAGGATTTACAGCTCATGAAGGTGGTGACGGAGCGCGAAAAGTTTGTCTCCAAGCCCATCTCAGAGCTCGAATTGTCCAACTGCGAGAGGTGCGGCCCGTCGTACAGATTGCTCCCGAAGAACTTTCCTCCGGCGCCCGCGTCGACGAGGACGGATTTGTGCAAGGCGGTGCTCAACGACAACTGGGTCGCCGTGACGTCTGGATCTGAGGATTATTCATTCAAGGCGATGCGTAAGAACCAATACGAGGAGGCGCTGTTCCGATGCGAAGACGATCGGTTTGAAATTGACATGATTCTCGAAACCACGAAGACGTGCATCGAAAAGTTGCAAAAGTACAACGAGGAGCTCGCCGCGATGTCCGAAGAGGCGAGAGATGAAGCCATCATGCCGGATGGCTACATGGGAGCGGTGTACGAGCGCGCTATTTTGCGAATCTACGGCGAGAGAGGTGATGAAATCTTATACTTGGTGAAGACGGCGCCAAAGGCGACGATCCCGATTGTGCTCAAGCGCTTGCTGCAGAAGCAAGAAGAGTGGCAGCAACTCAAGACGGATATGATGCCGATTTGGACGGATGTCTACGAGAAGAACTACGCCAAGTCGCTCGATCACCAATCGTTCTACTTCAAGCAGATGGACAAGAAGTCGCTCTCCGCAAAGGGCATGACGCAAGAGATAAAGGAACTGAACGACAAGAAGAAGGTTTCCGACGAGGTCATCGGTAAGGGGATGCCTCCCGTCGACGAATCGCCCGATCTCATCTTGGACTACTCCGACGCTCGCGTTCACGACGATGTCTACGCCGTCATCAAGTTTAGTACAAACGAAATGCTCAGCGCCGAGCAGGGCGAGCGCGTTCTCACGCTCTATCGCAACTTTGTAGAATCTTTTTTCAACGTTCGACGTCAACACGCGGATGATTTCAAGGATACCGCGGCGGAGACCGCCGCGAATTTCGTTCGAGGAACGGAGCAAGAGGATGTGAAGAAGCTCAATGAGAATAAGAAATCCGATTCGGATGACGAAGACGAGGACGAAGATGACAAGATGAGAGTCTCTAGCGCGCGCAAGGCTCCCAAGCCGGAACCGAAAGACGACGAGGTGGTGGGGGAAGAAGAAACTGCCGAAGATGATGAAGAAGAGAACGAGTTCGCGCACTGCAAACCCGTGAGCGGTATCATCGATGAGACTGAAGTTTCAGCCACGGTGGCTCTGAACAAGATGGACAGAAGCGTCTTTTACGCAAACGACACCATCTATCACATGTTTAGGCTTCACTCTCATCTGTACGAGCGTTTAGCGACGGCAAGAGAGAGCGCGGCGACGATGGCTAAAGCGCATAAGCCGGCTCGAAAGCAATCCGCCGTTCACACGGAGTTCCTGAATTTGCTCTTCCATTTGCTCAACGGCACGACGACGGCTGGAAAGTTTGAGGACGACTGCCGAACATTGCTCGGGGCAAAGTCCTATCTTCTTTTTACTTTGGACAAGTTGATTTACAAGGTCATCAAACAAGTGCAGCTCGTCATTCAAGAAGAGCCCAGCGGTAAACTCTTACATTTGCACGATTACGAGCTCGCTCGCGATGCGGTGTTTAACGAGGGCATCTACCGCGCAAACGCGTGCGTCCTTTTGCAAGAGGAACCGTGCTATCGCCTGGCGTCTTCCGACGACGGCAAGCAGATGCACGTTAGATTTGTTGAGGTGGGACCTGAACGACCGGACCTCCCCAACGGCGCGATGGACGCGAGGTTCGCGTCTCACTTGCAGGGCTTCCTCACGACTGTCGCCGGTGACGACATCCCGGAATCGGCGGAACTGGATGATGATGACGAAGAGCGCACCGCTGTCTTCCTGACGCGATCAAAAGAACGTGCGGGCTTCACGGATATCAGCTCGGCGATGGAAAACACCACAGTAGCGAACGCTTTAGAGTGCAAGGTGAACTGCACGACTAGCAAAATGTCTTACGTTTTAGACACGGAAGACGTGCTTCGCCGGACAAAGAGGAAGAGTAAACCGAACGCTAAAACATCGGCGAAAAGAAAGTCATTGCAGGAGAAGAACGAGAAAGCTCGCATCGCGAAATTTCACGCTTGGATCGAGGAGAAAGCGAAAGAGAGCGAGGATGCGATGGAGACTGACAAAGCGTAATCCACCAAGCTACGCACGTTAAACGCCAGGCGTGGCGAGCATTTGTTGGATTTTCGTAGATCAGTCGGGGGATTTGCACGACAAAATCCGGTAATAATCTCCATTCATTACATTTAGATGCTTTGGTAATGCCACTAACTCAATTGACAGCACTTAATTTGTGTTCGTCCCAAAATCTCCTGAAGCGGGAGCGCGTCAGCGTTTCCACTTCATCTTGCACCTGTTCTAACTTTTGTGTCAACACTTCGTTTCGCCAACGCTCTGCCTTCAGCTGCGTCTGCGCTTCACGCAAGCTCCCGAGCTCGGACTCTAGCTGCCTGCACCGTCGCTCGCTGTGAGAAAGTTTCTTGCATAATTCTTTGCACTGGCTTTCTGAAGTTGCGAGCGGAGCGACTAAGGATGCATTCTGGTGACGAACTTCGCTGAGCTCTGTATTGCACTTTGTTAGTCGTTCTTTCATTGAGGCCGAAGAATGTTGTAATCGCTCGATCTCGCGAGCTTGAGAATCCGTAAGAGCGTTGAAGTACTCCTTGAGTTCAGCGCATGCCTTCGCGTGGGCATCTGTCAGTTTACTCATGTACGATTCGTAACGAGAAACGGTTTCACCAATCTGCTCCTCAACGCGCGTTTTAAACGTTGCCATGGCCTCAATAGTTTCAAGCTCGACCGCGCTGACGTGACCCTCGGCTTCGTGTCGAATTTCATCACGGATGACTTCGATGTCTGCTGCTTTTTCTAATTTTAGTTTCCGCTCAGAGTCCACGAGTGAGCGCAAGGCATCCCGAACCTCTTGCTCTTTCTGCTCGAGCTCACTTTGTACCAGCTCTATTTTTGTGCGACAATCATGGCGAATTTTTGAGCTCAGCTTCTCGGATTCCGTACGAAGATTGTTCTCTTGTTCCAGATGTTCGTGCTTGACTTGCTTGAGTTTTTGCGTTTGTAATCGAAGTTCCATCGAATGCTGTTCTTCCGCCACTTCAAGATCCCGCTGGGCGTCGCGCAACTTATGCTCGACGACACGCAGCTCGTTCTTCGTTATTTCCCAAAATCCATCGATTTTGTCGCGCTCGAGTTGCATGTAGTTTCTCCTCTCGTTCGCCTTGACCACCTCGTGCTCCACAGCGTCTATTTTTGCTAACAGCTCTGAGCGGTTTTCTTGCACATTCGACTCTCCGGTTCCATCAGCGGCTGAACGAGACTTCGATTTCGTCCTTTTTACCGATGTACCCGTTCGTTTTGTCGTCGTCGTCGTCGTCGTCTTCGCGCTCTGTTTTTCCTTTGGCATGTGTGAGGCGATTTTTGAGGAGGACGGGCGTAGGGGATTCTCGTTTACGACAAATCTTGCATTACAGAAACTCAATCGTTGCGTAGATCAAGAGGAGTACGAACACGATCAATAGAGAGGTGAGGTGCACTGGCGATCGTCTTTACTTTTCTTGAACATCCAATAAATCAACTAAGAGCTCAAACGTGGCGCCGGGAGGGATTTCACCTTCGCCCACGTCTTCAAAACCAACATCCGGAGGGACGATAAAGGTACGCCGACCGCCGACCTTCATCCCTTCCAACGCCTCGGGGACATAAATGAGCGGCGGCGGCTTCGGGCCGCTTCCTCCGGTGAACAAGCCACCTCCGCCTTCAACTTGGATTTCGCGCTTCGGGGTAGCGACGGCGGTGACCTCTCTGGTCAACTTGAACGTTTCAACCGGCGCGTCTGGGCCGTTTCGCGAGCCACCTTTTTTCACTTGCAACTCGAGCTCAGTGCCGACGTCGCCGATGAGGAGAGCTCCGATATCTTGGATGGGTTTGTTCACGAGGTCGTCGACGCCGTCGATCGCGACGATGACGTCGTTCGGTTTAATACCAGCCCGATCCGCCGGCCCGTTGAACACACACTTCACCACATACAACTCCTTTAAATCAGGATCGATTCGCACTTCGATACCGACGCCGATGACATTCTTCCTCTTCGCCGCTTTAGTGAACTCGTTCGGAAGCGTCCCGTACTTGAATTGAAACGGTTCGCTGATGGTGCGATTGCCACCGAGCGTTCGCGCCTCACGCGTGGACGCCACCGTGAGACCTCTAAACTTACACTCAAAGTGCAGCGTGGCGAGAGCTCCCGTCTCGATCGTTCTCCCCTTGCCCTCCACGGTGTCCGCGTATTTCACCGGCCCGTGCGGCAACCCGCGAAACTCAAACGCCGCTGTCTCCGCGTACGCGTCCTCGCTTATCGGTCCGCGCTTTTTGAGCTCCTTCTTGAATCCAATCGCACGCGCCTCGTCCGCGCGCGAGATCATTCCGAGCGCGAGCGCCGTCGCGAGCGCCTCTCGACGACGCACGCGCTTTATCTCATCATCGCTGACGTCGGCGTTCTCTCGCACCGTCGACGCGCGCGCGGCGACGTTCGCGCGACGAGCGTCGACGCGCGCGCGAACGACGCGCGTGCGAGGCATCGCGTGGGCGGTTCGCGAGGCGAGAGACATCGCGCGCGGTAGTGTGCTGGGCGACGCGCGCGGGGGCTCCGTGTCGGTTTCGCCGACGACGCGGCGAAGCGGCGAGCGAGCGTCTTAAAATACATCTCTCGGGTCTACGTCTAACGTGCGTTTGAGAAGGACGACGACGCACAGCGCCACGAGCGTCGTGGACGCGGCGCCGAGCATGACGAACGTTTTCCTCGGACCGGCGGTGACGTCTTGTAAATTTTTACGTCCGTCGGCGGGCGGCTTTGAGAATTTTTTCCCAGACGTGAACAGCGGAGACAGACCGGCGTACCCCATCGCACAGCCGGCGAGGAACCCCCAGAGGTGTCCGGTGGAGTTGACGACGTGTAATCCGTCCTCGGTCGGGACGCCGGCGAGGTATTGGAACCCAACGGCAAAGATAGCGCAGTAAAACAAACGCACGGTGAAGCCTCGATAGTTCCATTCGTTTTCGACGTTCAACGCCGAGTACAGCAACAACGCGCCGAAAACGCCGAAGAGACCGTCGCTTGAGGTGACGTGCAGCGTCGTCGATTCCATCGCTAAACTCCCGATTCCTCCCGCGGCGGCGCTCAGCGCGTACACCGTCAAGAAAGGCCTCGTCCCGAGTAACGCCTCAGCCTCGGCGGCGACTGTCAGAAACGCCGCGTTGACGAGCGCGACGTGCACTAATCCGAAATCCACCAAACTAGCCGTGAAAGTGCGCATCCATTGCGATTCATACACCACAGCGTTATCGAATTGCGCCAATCGCATGAACAAATCACCACCGTTGGACGCTCCGCTCCGTAAGAGCCACAAATCGACGAGAAACGCCGCGCAGTGCACAAAGGCTAAAAAATATGCCGCTCTCGGAGATTCCGTCGGCACGTTGTACACCTCGGACAGTGGGCTCCAATACGGTTTCCACGACGCGTCCGTCACTCCCTCCGGCGTCGCGCGTCGTCTCGCGCGTTCGTCGGCGACGCGCGTCCCTGGCGCCTCGTCCCTCTCGCGCGCCTCCGTCTCCGTCGTCGTCGTCTCCGTCGTCGTCGTCTCCGTCTCCGTCTCTGTCTCCGGTCGTTCGAGCACGGACGCAAGCGCGTCGATCGATCTCGACACCGCCGTCGTCGACGCGTCGACGCCGTCGTCGAATTCCTCGTCCATCGACGCGCGCGGCACCGTCTCAGTCATCCGCCTCGTCATCATCACCGTCCACCGACCGCTCGACGCCCGGCGTCGCGCGTCGACGGGACGCGTCGTCGACGTCGACGGTCTCGCGCTCGCGCGCGTCGTCGTCGTCGACGACGCCGCGCGCGCCGATCGAGTCGCCGCCATCGTCATCGTCACAGAGTGACGCCTCGTCGTCGGCATGACGACGCCCGTCGACGCCGACGCGTCCGACGCCGCGCGCGCGCGCGACGACGACGACGACGCGATCGCCGACGCGTCCGACGCGCGCGCCAAGCGCGCCAAGACGACGCCCGCGACGACTGAGACGGCGTCGGTCGACGTCCCGACCGCCGCCGCCGTCCCAGAGACGACGCCGACGCCGCCGACGACGACGACGACGGCGACGGACGCGCGCGCGCCGTCGGTCGACGACGTCGTCGTCGGCACCGCGGGTGGGACCGTCGTCGCGCAGGGCGTGCCGGGAGGATGGGACCAGCGCGCGTTCGCGTCGTGGTTGGACGCGCGCGGCGTGCGGCGCTCGAGCGAAAAGAAGAGACACAAGTGGCGATACGGGTTCGTCGTCTTCGGTACGATGGAGGATCGCATACTGGGGACGAAGGCGATGGAGGCGTGTGAATTTAACGGTCGATGCGTGCGAGTGAAGCAGGCGACGGCCAAGGGGAAGACGGCGAGGGATGGAGGATTGGTGAGCGCGGAGGGGACGAGCGCGGCGGCGCTCATCGAGGCGGCGAACGCCAACGCGAGGAGGGACATTCGAGACGTCATCACGCCGTTGTGGAAGGTCTCGTACGGGGAACAGTTGGCGATGAAGCGGGAGACGGTGGCGGAGGCGTTGCGGTGCGTGACGAGAGGGGTGAGGAACGCGTGCGTGAAGGCGAAGAAGAGCGGGCGACGCGCCGAGTGCGAGTGGTTGCGCGCGGCGTTGGGTAACGACAAGTTGTGCTGCGAGATGGAGGGGATCGTGCGTTCGCCCGTGTTGAATGGGTATAGGAATAAGAGCGAGTTTACGATCGGGCCGGGCGCGGACGGTGAACCGACGTGTGGATTTAACGTCGGTTCGTTCAGAGACGGGCTCACCGCCGTGGCGCCGCCGGTGGGATGTAGAAACATTAGCGACACGGCGAAGCGCTTGGGCGACGCCGTGCAGACGTACCTGCGCGCTCGGAAGGCTGAAGGAAAAGGTTTACCAGTGTACGATAAGCGCGACGCGACGGGATTCTGGAGATTATTCGTCTGTCGCGAGGGCGGTATGGCGCCGTCGAGCGAGCTCGGTTGGAGAGACTGGTTACGGCCGGGCGCGGGTCCTCCGAAAGCGCCGGAAGGCTCCGCGGAAGAGGCAGAAGCCGAAAAGGAAGAAATACCGTTCGAGTACCCGGACGAGGAGTTTTCGTTGCCCGCACCAACGACGATGGGTGAAAAATCTGAAGTATTGGTGATGTTGCAGGTGCGCAGAGCCGAATACACGGAGGAGCAAATCAAAGAAGAGTGCGACGGTGTGTGCGCCGCGCTCGACGACTCGGCGAGAACGGCGACGCCGCCGATCAATATTAAAGTGCGTCTGGTTCAGTTTTACGACGGAAAATCAAACGTCGCCCCGGACGACGCGGAAATACGCAACATCCAGACGAACGCTCCGAGCGAAAAGTCCATGGATGTCATTCACGAACAGATGTGTGGACTCGACTTTTCGCTATCGGCGACTGCGTTTTTCCAAGTCAATACTCCCGCCGCGGAGGCGCTGTACCGACTCGCGGGAGAGTGGGCCAGCCCGAACGGGAAAAGCCTGTTGTTGGACGTGTGCTGCGGCACCGGAACCATCGGTTTGACGTTGGCGCGAGATACGAAAAAGGTTGTCGGTGTGGACATAGTCGCAGAGTCCATCAAGGATGCGTTTGTAAACGCCAAACTGAACGGCGTGGATAACACGGATTGGCAGGCGGGCAAGGCGGAACAGCTGATTCCAAAAATTTTGAACGACTACAAAAATCTCATCAAGCCGAGTCAGACCGTCGCGAAGAAAGTCGCGCCGCTCAACGATGAAGACTTCAGCGGCGACGAAGCGCCGGAAGTGGTCGCGCAATCTGAAGAGCCCGAGGGCAAGGAATACGAGTTCGACGACGTTGTGGCCATCGTCGATCCACCGCGAGGAGGACTGCATCGCAACGTCTTAACCGCTCTTCGGAGAGAAAATCGCTTAAAACGTCTCGTATACGTGTCGTGCAACGCGACCACGATGGCAAACAACGTGATCGAATTGTGTGTTCCGCAGGGTCTCGACGGGAACGGAGGAGGTGTAGCGTTCAAACCCGTCAAGGCGTTGGCGCTCGATTTATTCCCGCACACGAAGCACGTCGAAGCAATTTTACTCCTCGAACGATAGGCACCCTAGACTCACGATGGTAGTGTAACGTATGCGTACAACGTCTACGACTTCTTTTCGTTTCAATCAATCATCCTACAATACTATTCCTCTAGCTACAGCGCGTCGCGCACAAAACAATTCTACTTGCCGTCAACTCTTCGGCGAAAAAATCTGTCAACCACCACATCCGGTTCGTTCGGCCGCACCAACACGTTCCGCTCTCGAAGCGTCCCGTCGCCCATCACCTTACGAATCTGTTCCGTTCGCCATCCGCCGCCTCGCTGAAACAACCGACACGTGACGATGAATTCCTCTTCGCCTCGCGCGTCGGCGCTCAGCATGAACTTTTTCCTACCACCTCTCGTCGTCTTCTCCACCTCTCCTCCGTCGAATCGCACGCGAGTCTCGTTCGCCGAGCTCAGCGTCGTCTTATCGACGATCTTCACGCCTCGCCCGTCGTCATCGCACGCGATCGTGAGCTCCGTGCGCACGGCGTCGACGATGGGACAGAAGACCTTCGGAACACCTAACGGCGCGATGAGCGCGCACAGACCGTCGCCGAGCGACTTATCCTCTCGCCACACGCCCTCGACGGCGGCGGGACATCGTTTTCCGTCGATGAATCGGGCGAACGAGCGCACCGTCGCGAGGGCGTCCTCGAGCGCGCTCATGTCTGACGGCCTCGGTCCAGTGGTCAAATGTCTCCGCAGACACCGACGCGCGTCGACGCCGACGAGCGACGCGCGGCGGACGACGAGGACGGCGCGATGACGTGGCGTCGCGCGGTCGCCGCGGTCGCCGCGGCGGCGCGCGCGGCGCGAGGAGGCGCGCGCGAGGGCGAGCGCGCGTCGAGAGGTTTGTGGGGTTCTGATTCGTCGCGCGCGTTCGCGACCACGGCGGCGACGCGCGCCGTGGCGACGGCGACGACGACGACGGCGCACGGACGCGCGCAATGCGCGTCGACGACGTCGTTCGCCGCGCGCGGCAGCGCGGGAACGTCGCGCGACGCGCGCACGAGCGTTGTCCCGGCGAGGAGAGGGTACGCCAAAGTCGCCGGCGAGGGCATGAAGGCGTATAAACCGACGTCGCCGGGTCAGCGAGGACGAATCACGACGTCGAGGAAGATGTTGTGGCCGGGAAGACCGCTCAAGGCGCTGACGGTGGGGTTGAGGAAGACGGGCGGGCGGAACAACGCGGGGAGGGTTACGGTGTGGCATAAGGGCGGCGGACACAAACGTCTGTACCGGATGATTGATTTTAAAAGAGACCTCACGGGGGTGATGGGGACGATTAGACGGTTGGAGTACGATCCGAATCGATCGACGCACATCGCGTTGGTGGATTTCGAGGAAGGACACAAGCCGAGATACGTGTTGGCGCCGCACGGCGCGCAACCGGGCGACACGCTCGAGAGCGGCGCGGAGAGCGACATCAAGATTGGAAACGCGTTGCCTCTGAAGAATATTCCGTTGCAAACGACGATTCACAACATCGAACTGTATCCTGGGCGTGGCGGTCAGTTGTGTCGCTCGGCGGGGAGCGCGGCTACGCTCATTAAAAAGGGCGACGACGGGTACTGCGTCGTGCGTCTGCCGAGCGGCGAGCAACGCCTCGTGTTGGGAAAGTGCATGGCCACAATCGGCATGTTGTCCAATCGCGGGCACCAAAACCGAAACATCGGCAAGGCTGGCGCGAACCGTTGGAGAGGCATCAGACCGACCACACGCGGCGTGGCGATGAACCCGATCGATCACCCGCACGGAGGCGGCGAGGGCCGCACCTCGGGCGGTCGTCCGAGCGTAACTCCGTGGGGCAAGCACACTAAGGGCGCCCGCACGCGCAACAACAAGCGTACCGATGCCTTCCGCGTCAGCAGACGTCCGCGTAACCGCAAGCGGTACAAGGATAACACTTGATGATGGATGTAGTAAACTTTCGTTGTAGTGCACAGTTTCCCCGTAGAATGAACGCACTCGCACCGCACCTCGAGGCGCGCGACGCGTCCGTCGTCCGCGACGTCGCGACCGCGCGCGATGGCGTCGCCCGCGAAGATGGATCCATCGACGCCATCGACGCCGCCCGCGCGCGCGCGCGACGTCGCGGACGACGACGACGCGGTGTCGACGGTGCGAAAGTCGTTAACGAAGAGCGGTGGCGTGTGCACGCCCTTCGATGCGCGACGCGCGACGGCGTCGGCAGGGATATCGCTCTCGTTCGAGGACGTGACGTCTCTGATGCGCCGTGCGCGCGCGGACGACGACGTGGGTCCGCAGACGCGCAGGGTGGATGTGTCCCGATTTGTGGACGCGTTGCGAGCGGCGACGGCGACGCGAAGAGACGCGCGCGACGGCGTCGAACCGGCGTCGTCGTCCGATCGTCCGATCACGAGCGCACTCGCTCAAGATCCTTTGGTGGAGTTGGCGCGAGAGCTGTTGCCCGGATACGGCGCGGAGGAGGCGACGACGACACACTCGTCGAAAGCCGTGCAGTTGGGCCGCGAGCTCGAGCGGCGGAGCGACCGGTTGACGCGACTGGAGGAATCGCTCGCGCGGTCCAAGCGAGAGACAAACGATCTCATGGCTACGAAAGACGAGGCGCTCGAGTCGAAAGCGGCGAGAGTGGCTGCTTTACAGATTGAAATGGAAACGCTTCGCGTCTCCGTCGAAGACGCGCGGCGGGAGACTGCGGACGCGCGACGACGCGCGTTTGACGCGGAAAACAGAGTGCGAGAGTTGGAAATCGAAATGGATGCGGAAGATAAGCGATCGCGAGAGAGCGTGCTCGAGTGCATGATTAAACTGCATCAAGCCGAGTCGAGAATGGAATCTTTAAAGGTTGAGAATGCCAGATTGAGCGACGAGTTGAGTCACGCGCGAACGCTCGTGGAGAAGGCTGCGACGGCAGAGATTAATTTAGAGACGCGGTTGAGATCGTTGCGTAACGGTGATTTGCTCGTGGCTTTGCGCGAACGCGTCATCGAGTGCCAGAATGAACTGAGGAATGAGCGTTTGGCGAGCGACCTCGCGAAGAAGCGCCACAACCGGCAACTGTTGAAAACAGAGCGCTTCGTCATGCGATTGCGAGACAAGGCGCGTAAGCTCGGCATTTGCATAGAGATGCTGGACGTCCCGATTTCAGAAGCAGACGATGAGTGAGTGCGTGAGTAGCTAGCGCGTTAGGTTGTATTACAGGTAGGCTTTTTAGACGTCCAGAATCCTGAACGTGGAAACAATGTGTTCTAGCAACGCTGCCGCCTCCGGTCCTTTGTCCTCGGGCATCTGACACGTCAGAGTGATGATGTCTTTTCTCCCGAGTTTGCGCGCGCTCCCCACCGGTCCCGGACCGATCGCGAGCACGCCCCAAAAGTGCAACGGCAGCATGCTATCCGTCGCGTACTCGAAGAAATAATATCGACCGTCATCACTCATCCTCGAGCTCAAGACGTTGCTCACCGCTTGTCCGCGGTTGGTATTACCCTCTCCCTCCAGCGGCGCGTACTTTCTCGCCACGTCCTCGGCGTACGCGCGAGGACTCGCGTACTCCGGATCGTCCAACTCGTCCAGACGCAGCGACGTCGTCCTCCCGTACGGACGCACCTGCACCTTGAATCGTCGACCGCCGTACTCGCTCCGCGGATGAAATTCAACCTCCGCGATACCGTTCGGAAGATCCTTCACCCAATCCTCGGGCGTGAGCAGCGCGTACCCATTCTCCAGATCGACGTACGGCGCGAGCGCGACGTCGCCGAATGACTCGCCCCGCATCTCCATCGCCTCTCGCATCCCCGGCGACGTCTCCTCCGCGCGCGCCGCGACCCCCGACGCGCCTCGACGCACACTCATCATCGTCGCGAGCGATCCACCGAGCACGACGTCGCGCCGACGCGCGCGCGACCGCGACGTATCCGTCGCGCGTCCCGAGGAGTCGACATCCACGCCACCATCTTCATCGCGCGCGCGCGGGCGCACGCGCCTCGCATGCGCCGCACCGCGCGTCACCGCACCGCGCGTCACCGCACCGCGCGTCACCGCGACTCGGTCCGCGCGCGTCATCGTGCGCGCCGCGTCGCGCTCTCGCGTCGACAATCAATCGTCCCCAGACGTCAGTGTCGAGCGCGCGGCGACCGGGGACGCGGACGCGCGCGAGTCCATCGTCATGGTGCGCGCGACGTGATGCGAGCGATGCCGAGCGCGTCCGCGACGCGCGCGCGTCTCGCGCGAGACGCGCGTCCGCGCGAGAGAACGCGTTGGGCGCGAACAACCGACTGACGGCGACGCCACCGACGACGACCTCGCGCGCAGAGTAAACACCATCCCGATCTCATCATGTGCCGAAAGATGCCGGGCATCGCCATCGGGCGTCTGTGCGAGAAGTGTGCGTGCGCGCGCGCGCGCGAGTCGAGACGCGAGACGCGCGAGTCGAGACGCGAGACGCCGCTAGGGCGACGCCGACGAAGACGGCGACGACGACGACTGACGACGACGACGCGACGCGAACGCGAACGCAGGTGACGGTAAATGTGTTGTGTGCGATTCGCACGTGCGTCCAGCGACGCTCGTGCGCGTGTGCGACGAGTGCAACTACGGCACAAATCAGGGACGGTGCGTCATTTGCGGCGGCGTCGGCGTGAGCGACGCGTATTACTGCAAAGGGTGCACGCTGATGGAGAAGGATAGGGATGGATGCCCGAAGATTATCAATCTCGGAGCGGCGCGAACGGATTTGTTCTACGAGAGGAAAAAGTACGGGTTTAAACCGCGCGATGGATGACGTGGAGCTAGCGGTGGCTGTCTTGTATTACTAAAAAACGTAGAGTTGTTTCGTCTACCTGCGCATGCGAACGCGCAAACTCGGACGATTGCCGTTTTCCTCGACATCGCCGGCGTCGGTGCGGATGATCTTGGGGTATGATTTCATGCCATCGAGCGGAAAGTCTCGCGCGTTCGTCGGGAGATCGTCGAGCAAATCGTCCTCGAGCTCCTCGGCGCACTTGGCGAAAACGCTCTCTTCGCCGTGGAAAATTTGCGCGTTGATTCGAATGAGCTCGATGTCAGACCTGAATCCTTCGATCTGTCGATAGTACCCGCTCTTGAGACGCTGAAGGATGAGCTTAAGACTCATCGGAAGTGGCACGACGGAGCAATAATTGGTCACCACTCCGTCGGCGCGCGTAAACTTTTCATTCGGACCGATGACGGAACAAAAGGCTTCAAACCGTGGATTCCTGATGACTTTTTGAACGCGATTCGAGAGCTCTTTGACGTCTTGGGGAGACAGCGTCGGTGAGTTTGCGTCCACGCCGACGTAATTGGGTCGTCGCGGACCGCGCGACGTCGACGCCGCGTCGAGCGATTTGGCTTGTTCCTTGCGCATGGCGTCATCGCTGTACAGCTCCCAGAAACTGTGATCCATGAACTTATCGTCGATGTTCTGTACGTTCAAATATTGGATACAGAGCGCATTCCAGGGCGACCCTGCCCACTCGCCCTCGTGTTTCAGAACTCTATCCACCATGCCGTACCACGGCGTCACGTCGCCCATGCCGGTGTCGTCCCAGAGCGCCGCGCATAAATCGCCGCGTCTCCACGCGTTTTGCTCAGCCGTTTGATACCGCGAGAGCGGCACCAAAAAGTCGGGCGTGTCGCTCTTCTGTAGAATGATGAGAAATTCTTTCCCGTAATCGCCGCACGCGGGGTCGATGAGTTTCAATTCGAGCAGACAATGCGTCTCGTACGTCTCCTCGGCGATGACGTAGCGCAACGACGACACTGTGCACGGCTCCACAAATCTCATCGATGTCAGCGTCTGCCACGGCGCTTCGTCTTGCCAGTTCCTACCCATCTCTTGCATTCTCTCGAAGTGCCCCTGCGCCACGTACACCAACGCGTCACCGAGTTGCGGGACGTACGTGCCGACGGTGACTTCCTGCGCGCTCAACCACGAGTACGCTTCGTGGAGACGAATGTCATGACGAGACTTGACGGTGAGCTTCGGTCGTTTCGCTGGTTTTTCTTCCTCCTCCTCGGACTCTTCGCTATCCGCATCGTCGTCTGAAGCGATGCCCAACTCTTGGAGTTCTCGTCGTCGTCGACGTGTGATTCGCGTCGGTTGTTCGTCCTCTTCTTCGCTCGCGCTCTCGTAATTGTCCACGCCGAGACGATCTGGTCGCCGATGCGTTCGCTCGCTACGCCTCGTCGCGCGATCCTCAGACGCGTCGGAATACTCTGATTCGTCGGAATCGAATCGGCGCGAGCGGCGCCTCGATCGTAATCGACGATTGCGGCTACGAGCCGCGCGCTCGCGTCGTTCGTGTTCGCTATCGTAATCGTCGTCGGATTCGTCGCTCGGCTCGACGAAATCGTCATCATCGTCGACGGGTTCGTCCATCACGTCGTCGTCTGAGAGGTGATACAGGTCCCCTTGAACCGGAGGCGGCTCTTCGACGGCCGTCCACGGACCTTGTACATCCGTGGGCGCGAGTTCGGCGAGCGTCGGCGCTTGAACGATGACGTCGGCCATGCCCGCGTCGGCGCAAGGCAAACACGCCGCGACTTGGCCCGATTGATACGCCGATTGATACGGATCGGGATACGGGTCACCCATGGCGTCGCAGAGTAAATTACGAGGATATGCCTCGTGCAGAAGCGCGCCGGACGCAATCTCGATCAGATGTCCGCCTTCGCTTCGCGCGAGAGAGTCCTCGCCGACGAATTCCGTCTGGAAGAATTGCTCATACTTGGCTCGCAGTAATCTCGTACTCACACCCGTCCCAAATACTGAAAATTGCCCAGCTAAGTCAGACACGATCATCGACGTGCCGTCTGGGTGCCAATTACCGTCGACGAGTTTCGTGTTGTAATGCGAACCGTCGAATACCCGAAGCGAAACACCTTCGACGATGTCCCAGACGACGGCTTTACCATCATAACTCGCGCTCATCACCAGACGAGGATCGAGGGGATTCGGTTGAATGACGTACGTCGCCGCTGTGTGTTCTCGCATGGCGTGTTGTAACGTCCCCGAGGCCACGTCCCAGACTCGTATACTCTGATCGCCCATCGACGCGATGACTCGAGCGTCGTCAGACGACCACACAGCGATGTGCATGTTCGGGACTTTCGGCGATCGTCGAGAATACTGTTGAGACGTGATGCACGCCATTCGTTGTTGCTCACGAAGCGCTGCGGCGTCCTCCGGAGTGGTCAACGTCGTTCGAAGTACCCAACTGGGGCGTTCGCTAGATCCTGGTGCCCATATTCTAGCTTGCCCGTCCTTCGACGCGGACAGTAATAAATCGCCGCCGTGCGAAAAGTTCACAGATACGACGTCGTTCAGATGCGTTCCTGATATGGAAACCCTTTTTACCGCCTTCTCTGGAGGTGATGCATCGTCTAATTGGCGCAAAACGTCCAAATCGAGCTTCCACATGAAAACTTTACACGTACTCGTGCCCACGGCGAACACGTCACCGATGTGATTGAACGCCCCACACACGATCTGACACGTATCTCTATTGTTCGCCCGCTCGGCAGCGTCTCCTTCTCCTTCATTTTCATTCTCCTCTTCAGCTGCTATGGCATCTAACCGCGCGCCGCGAGTTCGCATACCCGGCGACGTTGCGTCGGTCGTCATCGACGCCAACGGCATGACGTCGTGCTCCACGACTCTCCCTCCGGTCACGGTACCGGTACCGTTCGTGTAATCTATCACCATCGGCTTCACGTCGTTCGAACTTCGCACGGCGCTCCAAAGACGAACCGTGCCGTCGTCGGCGGTGCTCAGGAGAATATGAGGCACTGTGGGACAAAAGTGGAGCTCCGTGATGGAACGCGTGTGTCCGAGAAGCACGGCGATCGGCGCGCCCGTCTCGAGCTCCCACGTTCTGATACTCGTATCCGTCGACGAAGAGGCGACGACGCGCTCTCTGGAATCAATCGCCACGTACGTAATCTCTCCGACGTGACCTCTGCACGCCGACCGTAGCAAACCGTTGTGCACGCACCAAATTTTCACCAACCGATCGTCTCCTCCCGTCACCAACCTTCGTCCGCTCTTACTAAGCACCGCACAGTACGCCGCGTCTCTGTGCGCTCGAAGCGTGCGCAAACAATTCATATTCTTCGCCACCGTCTTCGTCTCCGCCACCGCGCGCGCCCCCGCGCCGGACGTCTCCCGCATCATCGCTCGCCACAGCGCACCCGCGGGATTCGTTCGTCGCGCGCGAGCGACGCGCAGTTCATCATCATCCCGACGTTTCCCAAAATCTAATCTCCCCCGCGCGCGCTCCAGCGCGCCCGCCAGCGCCCGCTCCAACGCGTCCTCGGGCAAACCGGCAAACGAGCCGCTCGCCAAATCCTCGAACGTCGCCTCGTGCGTCCCACCGAAGACGTCCACGCGCGTCGGAAACGATCCAGCCTCTCTCGCGAGCCGTTCAAACTCCCTGGCGAGTCCGTCGAACGCGCCACCGCGTCGACGAAGATACCGCGCGACGACAAAGTTTTCCACTTCTATACCGACGCGCGCATAATCCTCTCCCTCTCCCTCGCGCGTCGACCGTCCGCTCCCGCTCGCGTCGTCCGCGCTCGCGCTCCGGGACATCGCGCGCGGTCTCTGGCGCTCGACGCTCCGTGGCGCGCACCCCGCGCGTCGCCCACTCGTGTTGCCGGGTCATTCGCACCTCGAGCGTTGTGCTTTCGTTCCGCAGTCCCCGCCGCGCGCCATGTCCCCGCCGTCCGCGCCGACGGCGGTGCTCAAGAAGGAGGAGGAGGCGCTCATCACGCTCATGAAGGAGCGCGCGCTCGTGCGGTGCAAGGAGGCGCAGAGGGCGTACTACGAGTGCGTCAAGGGGAAAATGCTCAGCGTGGCGTGGACCTGTCGAGAGGTGGCGCGCGACATGAGCGCGTGTCTGGGCGAACACACGAGCGAGGCGACGCTCGAGGACATGAAAACGCGATGGGTGCGCGCGGGGAAACCGAGCATCGCGAACAGGGATAAGATTCCGAGATGTTTTGACTGATCTCTGTTGTCCGAGCTCGAGCGCGAGACGCGACGAGACGCGACCGCCGCGCGGGGAACGACACGATAAGCGCGCGCGACGTCGTCTCGGTGTACATTAACGCATTGCATGTATTCGTACGCATTCTTTAACGAACCATCGCCGTCGCGGTTGACCCGTCGCGCGCTCGCTCGCCCTCGTCATCCGTCGTCGCGTCGCGCGCGTCCCGCCGTTGGGGCAGAGTGGATAGGTTCACTCAACCTCACCCGCATCACACTCGCACGCGCGTCGTCGCGTCGAACTCCCGCGCGCGAACGGACGACGGGAACGTGAGAGATGATGCAGACGTCCTCGAGCGCGCGCGCGCGCGTCGCGCCGGTGCGTCGCGCGAACGCGAAGACGTCGATGGGGCGCGTGACGTCGATGGGACGCCACCGCGCGCGCGCATCCTCGGCGGCGGCGGCGGAGCGCACGGCGGAGGAGCGGCTGGATGGGCGAGCGACGTATGCGCCGGAAAGTTACACCGCCATGTGCATGGACGCGTACGCGAGCGTGCGTGACGCGCTGAAAGACGGGAAGACGTTAATCGAGGTTGAGTTTCCAGCCATTCCGGGCGAAGACGCCGACTACAAGGCGGCGTCGGACGTGTACATCGACGCGAACGTGCAGTACGCGCTCGTCGTGGCGCAAAAGTTGAACTCGGAGATGGGAAAGAACGTAGACGTGTTGGTGCCGGACGGGGTTGAGTATCGCAGAGCGAAGAAGATTTTTGAGAACGCGTTGGACTTGTCCAACACCGGCGTTCGATTAAACGTGCTCGACGGTCGTAAGGGGAGCATGTTCGGTTCGGCGTTCGGCGACTTTATGGGTAACAAGGGTTTGCGTTCTCGAACAGAGGGCGAGAAGGACGACGACTTTGACTCGGCGGACGTGTTCATAGCCGTCAACTTGAGTACCATCGAACTCGAGAGCTTGGAGACGTTCGCGAAGGAGAAGGCGAACGGAAGACCTCTCATCGCGATGAACTTGCAGCTAGACACGCTTCGCGCTGATCTTGGTCTCTTCTCGTTCCCGGAGCGAGACTTGCACTACCGATTCTTGTCCCGATTCACGCCGGCGTTTTACTTGCGAACGCGCGCGTACTCGAGAACCATCAACGTGTCCCCGTTCGTCATCAACTACTCTGGTGCCATTTTCCGTGAGTACCCGGCCCCGTGGCAAGTGATGATCAAGCAAAACAACGGTATTTTGGCGTGCGTGGCGGAGAACGAAGATAGATTCACGCTCGCCGAGGCGAAGGAAGAAATGCTCATCGCGCTAGGCATCAACGATCCCGAAGACAGCCCCATGAAGAAGCTTCGCAGCGGTTACAAGACGTCTACTTGGTGGGAAGAAGACTGCGATGACGAGCGAAGTGACGCGTGGAGAACGTAGGTACACTCGCGCGGTTGTAAACTAAGATGACTTTCACACACGAGCGACGCGAGTGGCGGGCCTAAGTTGCGTATTAAAAATTCGATATCGCTAACATCAGTCCCTTTTCCCCGACCGCGTCGGCGTCATGTCCGACGACGACGTGCTCGAGCGCAGTAGATTCATCGTGTCTTCCCCGCCGCCGTGCGCTCCGGCGCCCGCCGGATTATTTCTGAATCCAATCGAATTCACCTCTCCCAACTCCATCATGCCGCTCGACGACAGCGTCCTCGGCAGCCTCGGATCGCTCGCCCCCGGTCCGCGAATCGTCGGCGCCGTCTTAAATAACGCGTTATACCCAGCCGTGCACACTCCGGCGAACACGACGAACCCGAACAGTCCCATCACCAACAGTAAAGCTATTCCCAATAATCCGCCCGCGGTGAACGTCCCGGACGCGTCCCGAGACGTCCTCTCGCGCACGTCGTACTTCGCCTCCGCCACGTCCCCGAGCTGCCCATCGGTCACCATCGCCGCTTTCACCGTCCACGTGCCGACCCTACGCGCGCGTTTCTCGTCAGTCTGTGCTCGCGAGCCGCGCTCGACGCGCGCGTCCCGTCTCGGATAATCCAACCATTCAAATCGACGTCGCCGCCGCGACTCCTCGCACTCCGTTGCCTCGTCTCCGCGCGCGCGAGATCTCGAGTCGCGTCGACGTCACGCACGGTAACACAATCTCGCTCTCGTACGCCTTGGTATCCCCGCCCGCGCGCGTCGACGGTTTCGCGCCGTTGAGCGTGTACACTATCGCGGGCGTTTCCGAGGATGCGTCAACCGGAAACGCCTCCACGCGCACGCGCAGCGTTCTCTCGCGCGTCGTCCCGCTCGGTGGGTTGAAAACAACCTCCGCGCCGCGCGCGACCGTCGCCAGGGCGCACGCGCACACGAGCGCGAGCGCGACGCGTCGACGAAGCGTCATGATGTGTGGTGGTGGTGGCGTTCAGTCGTCCTCGCGGCGCGCCGCAGACGTCGTCGCCGGCGCCATGCGCGGCGCCCGCGCGCGTGAGCGCGTTGAATCGCGCGCGTACGTCGGCGACGTCGCGTGCGTGGAGGCTTTCGGACGCTCGACGCTCGTTGCGGGCGTCGGGACGTCGGTGCATTACTTTTCGCTCGACGCCGGGACGAACGCGCTGACGAGGCTCGGATCGATCGCCGCGTTCGATGCGGACGGTGCGCGCGTGCACGGCGTGCGAGACGTCGACGGTGGACGGACGTGCGCGGTGTGGGGGGAGCGTCGGGTGCGGGTGATGCGTCGAGAGGGTGACGGGAACGGGAACGACGGCGGCGGCGGCGGCTGGCGGCTGCGCGCAGAGACGCCGTTGGCGCCGTTCGCGGCGTGGGTGCACGACGTCCGCGGCGTCGACGGGGCGAGTGGTGAGGACATGGCGCTCGCGATAGGACTCAGCGATAATTCGGTGGAGCGATGGCGTCGAGTGGACGGTGGGGAGTGTTGGACGCGAACGGCGCGCGTGGAGTGCGAGACGCGATGTTTGTTGTACGCGTTGGCGTTGAGCGCGAGTGAGACGTGGGAGAATCTCACGGTGGCGGCGGGAACGATATTCAACGAGATTCAACTTTGGCGCGTGTCCGAGGGCGGCTTGCGGGCGAGTTGTGTCGGTCATGAGGGCTCGTTGATGCGCGTGCGTTTCGGCGATGACGGCGACGAGGATTCGGTGTACTCGGCGTCGGACGACAGAACGGCTCGAGTGTGGACGATCCCGAGCGGCGCGCTCGACGCGACGACGATGGAGGCGTCCCCAATGGCGATTCGTCCGAGTGCAGTGTTGGCGGGTCACGTGGCGCGCGTGTGGGATTGCGTGAGAGTGGACGGAGAGCGTCCCGTGTACGCGAGCGCGGGCGAAGATTGTTCGGTGCGCGTGTGGGACGCGGACGCGGCGCAGGGCACGGAAACGCTCGCGGAAGGCGTCGCGAGACGTGCGACGTGTGAACTGGCGGCGCTTCGAGGTCATAGAGGGCGAGGTATCTGGCGAGTGTGTAAATTAAAATCCGCGACCGGCGAGACGTTGCTCGCGAGCGGCGGCGCCGACGGAAGCGTCAAAGTGTGGAACATGAGCGATTGGACGAGCTCCAGCGCTGGTGGTGAAGACAGCACCGCGCTGCACGAGAGCATCACCGAGTGCCCCGACTCAAAGATGCACGTGGACGACGACGAGAACGACGACGAGACACAGACGGCTGAAGACGACGACGTTGAGACGGACACAAAGTCGAAAAAGCGCAAAAAGAAGAGCAAACGTCGCAAAAGTTTCTTCGGTCCGAACGACGAGTACGTGCGCGTCGTGCGCATCGCGCGATACGGCGTGATGTACGCGGCGACAAATTTAGGTAAATTTTATCGCGTCACGATGGCGCCGCGAGGAGGCGCGTGGACTTGGGAGTGCGCGTGCGAGAGTCCGTCGCCGTTGATGTCGATGAGCGTGGAAGAAACGGACGCGCACGACATCGTGTCTCTGTCTGATTTAGAGGGCGTGATCAGGGTCGCGTACGTGTCGCGCGAGACGGGCGCGTGTGAGAGAGTGGTGTCGTTTCAAGCGTCCGAGCCGAGAGTGCTGATGGATGTGTTTTCCACCGCGGGTCGTGTGTACGCCTCCATAGTCGGCGGCGGCGTAAAGTGTTGGAATCTCGACAATCTCGAGCGGTGCGTCTTCACGCTGACGAATCCGTACAAGCATCGCGTGTTGTCCATCGACCACTCCGACGAGTCCAACCTCGTCCTGATCGGCGACCAAAAGGGTAATCTGATCGTGTTCGACGCCGACGAAGACGCCGCCGACGAATTATCCGTCGTCGCCAAAAAATGGGCGGCGCACGAAAAGGCGTCCATCAACGATTGTAGAATTCTTCCCGGGCCGACGTTCGTGTCCGGAGGACGCGACTCGAACGCGTGCACGTGGAGTCTGAACGACGACGGTGAGCTCGTCCTCGTGTCGAAATGGACCGCGCCGTCCAAGGCGGGCGCCGTGTTTCTCTCGCTCGACGCCGCCGGCGAGCTCTCGCACGCCGCCGGATTTCGCGAGTTGGATTTCGTGGCGTATTCGGTGAACGACCAGCGACAGATGATGCGCATTCCATGCAGCGCGCAAAATGTACCGCATGACGTGCTCATGGGTGACGGTGATCGAGTCATGTTCGTGCATCGATACAAGACGTCGCTTCGCGTCTCGATGCGATGGTCCGAGTATTCGTCAAACGCGGACGCCGTCAATCTTTGGTCTCACGGGTGCGTGTTTTCATCGCGCGTTTTTTTCGTCATTTTTCGATTCACGGCGTGATCCGATGATTTTCCAAATATATGTAGTAATGTGAGGCGACGCACCACGTGCGTTCCCGCGCTCGCGACGACGCTCGACGTGCGAATATTGCCCCCAGTTCGCTGGACGACGGCGGTATGGCCCGAGCGCGCCGAGCGGTAAACGTGAACAGTGAAGGCAATTATGAGGATCACCGCGCGTGTTCGTTTTGTGTACGTTACGTGTTGTATCTACCGACTGACCATCGATCTGTACGCGCGCGCAGACGAGAGATTCACACCGTTCGCATCGTTCCTCCGCCGCCCGAGGCGAAGACGAACGGACTCTTCGGCGTCGTCTCCGGCGCGGAGGACGGCACGGTCATGCGTCTACTCTACGACGCCTCGCGAGCGGAGGGATTGCGTTTATACGCACCGGGCGATGTGTGTAAACATCCCGGTGGGCGAACCGTCAAGGCGTTGAGTGTCTTCAAGGAGAGCGAGCGTTCGTACATCCTCTGCGCCGGCGGCGCCAAGGAGGTTTTGTTGGCGTTTCGTCTGGCGTGGGTGCGTGACGACGCCGGCGCGTGGGACATCAAATCCACCGCTCTCGTCATCCCGAAACCTGTCGACGAGGCTGGCGCGCGAAGTTGGACGAAAGGATGCGGATACGTCGAGCCGAGGGCGGAGAGCGCGCAGCGCATCATGGACGTCGCCGCGTACGCGACGCCGAGCGGAAAGATGCGCGTATTATATTCGACGAGTCGCGGAAGCGTGAGCACGGTCGCCATGCGAGAGGACAAGCGAGGATGGCGAAAGGTTTCATCTCTCGCGTATCATACGTGTCCCACGCTCGCCGTGGACGTCTTAGAGACGTCATCCGGAGCGTGGGCGTGCAGCGGAAGCACCGACGGCGCCGTCGCCGTTTGGCGTCTCGACGATTCGGCATCCATTTCCCCGACGTGTCTCATCGAGCGCGCGCACCAATCCGGCGTCAACGCGCTGTGTATATCGCGATCGACCACAGAGGGATCGTTTCTCATCGTCAGTGGCGGCGACGATCAAAAGTTGCGATGCCAAGAAATCGTCATCGACGCGGACGGTGCTGCGCCCGACCGCGTCGCCGAATTCGATTTCGCGCACAGCTCCGCCGTACGAAGCGTCTGGTCCGACGGCGCTCGAATCATCACCACGAGCGTGGACCAACGCGTGAAATTCTGGGAAATTGTTTCGAATGACGACGAGTTCGCGCTCATCCAACGCGAGGGCGTCGTCACGCAAGCCCCTGAGCCGGAAGCCGTCGACGTTCTCTCGTCGACGGACGCGACGGACACCCTGACGTTCGCCGTCGCCGGTCGCGGGTTTGAAATTTTCACCGCGCATCGTTGAAGCGTAGAGAATGAAATGAAAGACTATCGCGGAGAGTGTGTATTACAACCGCGTTCTCGATTCGTCGCGCCGTCTCTCTTCGCTCTACTTACCCGACGTGTACGCCGAGATCTTCGCGATCGCGTGCAGCATGGTGACGAAACCGATGAAACACACCGACATACCCAACACAACCACCGGCGTGATCTTCAATCCCGGCGACTCGTCCGTATAAAATCGCAACAGACTTCCCTGCGGCGGTCGTCTCGCGTTCCCCTCCGCGTTGGCCGCGACGACACGTCGACGCACCGAACCTACGCGCGAGAGCGCACCGAAGCGGCGCAAACATCGTCAGTCACACATCACCACGCTTTCCCACGCACCGCGCGCGTCTCGATCGCGTCCTCGTCTCGATCGCGTGCGCCGTTCCCGCGCGCGCACTCGATCGAGATGTCGATGCGCGCGACGCGATTCGACGCGCGCGCGTCGTCATCCATCCTCTCTCGCGCGCGATCGACCGCGAGACGCGTCGGGAACGCGTTCGAGCGCGCGTCGACGCGCACGCACCCGACATGGTGGCGCTCGAGTCGTCCTCGTGCGGTCAAATGCGGCGAGGCTCAAGATCGGCGCCTCACTTTCACCCTCGCGACGGTGGGCGCACATGGCGCGTCGAGGCGTCGTCGCGCGTCTTCTGGCGTGCGTCGTCGCGGCGCTCGCGATCGAGCGGGTGGGGGCGTTTAAGATTAAGATTCAGAAGGGTGAATCGGAGTGCATATACGCGGTGCGCGCGCGAAGCGACGCGGTGATGATGAATTGATGAAGAGATGAAGATGACGATAAAGATGCGCCGACGACGCCGACGAAGCGATGACTGACGATACCGCGCGCGACGCGACGCGATGCAGACGTTCGAGAGTGATGACGCGGCGGTGTGCGCGAACGATCGAGTGGTGGTGCACGGACGGTTCGTGGGCGTGTCGCACGCGGGGACGCTCACGGGACGCGTGGCGTCGGCGAACGGGACGACGATGCACGAATTTCAATTCATGAATCGAGGGCGAGACGATGAGCGAGAGGTAGAGTTGGCGGCGAGAGGGTGTGGGGTGTACAGCGCGTGTTTCACGCAGGATGGGAGAAAGGGGGAGAAGATTCTTTCCGCGTCGGTGACGGTTGATTATTTTCAGGCGTTGCACGAGCCGGACGCGTCGGAGCCGACGAAACACTCCGGAAAGGTGAAGAGACAAGAAGCGAAACAGAAAACCTCAGAAGTCATGCAAGAAGAGGCCATGTCGAGCGTGAACGCCAAGGTGAGCGGTTTAAATAATTGGGTACAACAGATGCGAGAGGAACTCAACTATCTCACCGTGCGCGCCACGCGTCACAAACAGACCGTTGAATCCAACGCTCGACGCACCGTGCGCACCACTTTCATCGAGGTATGCGTCCTAGTAGGCGTCACGTGCGTACAGGTCGTCACCGTCAAGCGTTTCTTCGACGTTCAAACGCGTTCTCACGACCAACACCGCGCGTCCCGCGCCGGCTACCGCTACGGCGACGTCTTCGGCAACACCGCGCGCGACGTCAACCGCATCGCCGGTCCCATGGCCGGCGCCGCCGTCGACGTCGCTCAGCGCGGCGTCGCCGGTCTCATGAAATCACTCGGTCGCGGGCAGCGCAAATCCGACTTTCACCTAGGCTAGCGCCGACGGCGACATCTTTTGAAAAACCACATTCAAGTGCCCAGCCGTTCGTGTCGCCACACGCGCGCGCGCTCCGTTCGTCGGTGCGCACCGTTCGCGCGATCGAACGCGACGAGCGTTCTCACAACCTGCGCGCGCGCCTCCCGAGTCGCGCTCTCGCGAGCGTTTCGAGTCGTCACCGGCTTTGATCTTCCGTCGGCGCGCCGATCGTCGTCGTCGTTTCTCGACGTCATGACGACGGCGCCGACCGCGAGCGGGGTCAAGGGCGACCACGAGTACGAGTACGACGTCATCGTCATCGGCGGTGGGTCCGGCGGGTTGGCGGCGGCGAAGGAGGCGGCGAAACACGGGGCGAAGACGGCGTGTTTAGATTTCGTCAAACCGTCGCCGGCGGGGACGACGTGGGGACTCGGCGGGACGTGCGTCAACGTGGGATGCATTCCTAAAAAACTCATGCATCAGGCGGGGATACTCGGTGAACAGTTCAGCGACGCGCGAGAGTACGGATGGAAACTCGCGACGGAGGGACACGATTGGAGCAAGATGGTGGAGGCTGTCCAAAACCACATCGGTTCTTTGAATTTTGGGTATCGCACGGCGCTGCGAGAGAAGGGTGTGACGTACATAAACGCGTACGGAAAGTTTAAAGATGCGCACACGATCATCGCAACGAAGAAGAACGGTCAAGAGCAAGAGATCACGGCGGATAAGATTATCGTCGCCGTCGGCGGACGACCGTCGTATCCCGACGCGCCGGGCGCCAAGGACTGCTGCATCACGAGCGACGACATCTTCTCTCTGCCGGAAGCGCCGGGTAAGACATTGTGCGTCGGTGCGTCGTACATCTCTCTCGAAACGGCCGGTTTCTTGACGGCGCTCGGATTCGAGACGTCGGTGGCTATTCGTTCCATTCCGCTTCGCGGATTCGATCAAGAAATCGCGGAGATGATCGTCAAGTACATGGGCGAACACGGCACGCGATTCTTGCGTGACTCGCAACCGACGGCCTTCGAGAAGCAAGATGACGGTAAGATCAAGGTGACGTTCGAAAACACCATGTTTGGTAACACGTTCGAAGAAACCTTCGACACCGTGGTGTGCGCCGTCGGCAGAGACGCCGTCACCGAAGGGTTGGATCTCAAGGCGGCTGGCGTCGAATTCAATGCTAAGAATGGTAAGATTCCGTGCGTTGACGAGCAATCCAACGTGGAAAACATCTACGCGATCGGTGACGTGTTGGACACGCGCCAAGAACTCACGCCGGTGGCCATCAAGGCTGGTATTCGTTTGATGCGACGCTTATTTTCTGATACGCCTTACAAGGAGAAGATGAACTACGACCTCGTTCCGACGACAGTGTTCACTCCGCTCGAATACGGTACGATCGGTATGAGCGAAGAACTTGCGGTGGAGACGTACGGCGCCGACAACATCGAGTGCTACATTTCTTACTTCAAGCCGTTGGAGTGGTCCGTAAACCACGAAGAGCACAACGGTGTCGCGGTTCGAGGCGACAACAAGTGCTTCGTCAAGCTCATCACGAACTTGGCCGATGACGAACGGGTCGTTGGTTTCCACTACCTGGGGCCGAACGCCGGTGAGGTTACCCAAGGATACGCCGTCGCGATGAAAATGGGCGCCAAAAAGAGCGATTTCGATGAAACTGTCGGTATCCACCCGACGGTCGCTGAGGAATTCACGACGCTTGAAATCACGAAGCGCAGTGGCGTTGACGCCTCGAAAGCGGGCTGCTGAGGATAAGCTAGCCACCGAATCCACGTAGTAAATACGTAGAGCGATGATGAAAATCTCACGTCGTTCTAGTTGGTTTACTACGTTCGGTGGCGAGCTTTCGCCTGAAACGCGAAAGCCCTTTTCGGACATACCATTTGTCGATGGAACGAGAAAATGTGACGATGATCATCACAAAGCACGCGAATTGTGCCGATGTCATCTGATGAAACTGGTTCACTCTCGACGTGCGACGACGCCTGACGTTTCGCACGCGAGAACTTTGCATGATGTGTCTCGAAGAACTTACAACTTGTAATAGATTACAACATTCGAATCAACTTGTTCCGTTGACGTTGAGACGTTACATGACGATGCGCATCAAGCGCGTTTTCCAGCTCGCGTGCGGAAGATAGAACACGGGCGGATCCGTCACGATGCCAAACCCGAGGAAATCGAGACCCCGCGTCTTTTGCAAGACGGGCTTGGTGCGTTGAAAACACTCTACAGAATACCGCCCGTGATAACTTCCTATGCCGCTGTTTCCGACGCCGCCAAACGGTAACCCGTCGTGCGCGCAGTGCCACATGGTACCGTTCACCGTGACGCCACCTGAGTGCGTATTGTCTATGATTAACCGCGTCTTCGCCGGTGTGCGAGAGAACACGTACATGCTCAACGGCTTGGGCTTCGAGCGACAAATGTCGACCGCCTCGCCGATGGTGTGATACGGAAGTATGCAGAGTATGGGCGCGAAAAGTTCACCGTGCAGGAAGAGTGACTTGTCGTTCGCGCATTTAACCACGGTCGGTTCCACCATGCGAGTCTTGATGTCGTATTTTCCTCCACACACGATCTCATCCCCGTTCGCACCTTTCTTCGCATCGTCTAGCAATTTCGCGACGTTCTCCATTCGAGCGTCGGGGTTGGGTCCGCCCATGCGGCTCATTGAGCCGTCTTTACTAGCGTCGGGAACGAAACGCTCGATCCACTTGGCGCAAAACCTTGCGAAACGGTCAACGCAAGACGCGTGGCACACGACATACTCCGGTGCGATGCATTGTTGTCCGCAATTGATGACGCGTCCCCAAACGCACTGCTTCGCCGCTAAACTCAAGTCGGCACAATCCGTCACGACGACTGGGTTCTGTCCGCCGAGTTCGAGCACGGTAGGAGTCAGATTTTCCGCCGCCGCGCGCGCGACGATTTTTCCAACCTTGCTCGAGCCCGTGAAGAATATGACGTCGAACTTTTCAGCCAACACCGTCTGCATCACGTCCACGCCGTTCCCCGGCACCTCGGTGCCGACCACTTGCACGACGCGAGGATCGCAATATTTTCGCACCAACTCGGTCAGCAAAACCGCCGACGCTCGACTCTCGTTCGACGGTTTCAACACCACGGTGTTGCCCGCCGCGATCGCCCCCGCCAACGGCACGAGGCTCAACATGAAGGGAAAATTCCAGCTCGAGCACACCAACGCGCACCCGAACGGCTGCTTCTCCGTCCACTGACTCGACGGCCACGTGATCAAGCGTTGCGACCACACGCGTTTCCTCCCCGTCCACGAGTGCAGATTCCTCAACATGGCCTGTATCTCTCCTCTCGGAAGCGCTAAGTCGTAGTACAACGCCTCGATGCCCTCTCTGGACAAATCTTCTCGCAGCGCCCGCAAGATGTCGTCCTCGCGTTCGCGAAGCGCCCTCAACAACGCGCTCAACTGTTCCTTCCTCTTCTTCATCGGCAGCGACGTCCCAGCGGCGAAACACGCGCGCATGTCTTCGCACACGCTCGGTATCTCATCCAGCGTCGGTCCTCGCCGCACCTTGGCCCCGTCGCCGACGAACTTCAGCGATGGGCTCGGAAGTTGCACAAAGTCGGACCGTCGCGAGAACACCCCGGGAAGGAGAAAAAGACGCGCGACGACGACGGCGAGCAACGTGAACGCGACGACGGTGACGTCGATCTCGATTTCTTCCGTGCGCATCGTGTCGCGCGCGCGCTCTCGCGCGTCACGAGGTGCGCTCTCGCGTCGGTCGCGCCCAATCATACAATCCAATCATTCGAGGCGGCGACGAGGACGGCGCGGCGGCGCGGATGGACATTTGTTTGTACTACAACCTCGACTCGCGGGTGCGTATTGTATAGAATCAGTATGGTATAAAAACTGTCGACGACGTCCGCGAGCGTCTACGACTGCGCCGCCTTTTCTTCGCGAGGTCGTCCCTCGACGCGGCCGAATTCCGAAACCGTGACGCCCAAACTTTCGAGCTTCTTCAACACGGTTTGATCGTCGATGGCTGGAAACTCAGCGAGACCGGTGGGTAAGTGCAGGATGCACTCCAACACGACGTCTTTCCCCGATCTGTACTCGTCCATGTGCGTCAGCGTGATTCCTTTCCCGCACAAGAAATCCGTGATTTCGTTGACGACGTCCTTCTTGTACGGCACCGACATGGCGCAGCGGCGAACGAACGGCAACAACGGAGACGTCTCGCAGTACGGTCCCTTCAAATCTTGCACCGTGTTTCTCGCCGGATACACAGAAAAGAAATCAAACGCCTCGCCCTCGAATTGTTTCTTGATCGCCATCGGGTCCGCGTTGGTGACGAGGAACATGTTGCTCGCGCGACCGCCGAGTCGGACGTTTCTCGACTCCTTAATCTCCGCCCCCGCCGCTTCAATCTTCCGGTGCACATCGTTCAGGGATTTGTGCAAGCCGATCATGGTCACCAAGAGCGGTTGCCCGGTCGCGGCCGACGCGTACGCGCGGCGCGGCGTCGTGGCGTGCGTCGTCATCAGTGGACCGGTCGCCATCGTCGTGTTATCCAAAAGAGTCGTCGCGGTCGTCGCCTCCGCGTCGCGCGCGACGCGCGCGAGCGCGCGAATCATCCCTCGAGCGGCGCGCATGGTAAATCAGGCGTCGCGTGCGATCGGTGCGAGCGCGTGTCGGCGCGCGCGAAATCGATCTTCGTCGACGACGAATGACGCCGCAAGGGGGCTCCACGAGCGTCGTCGGCAGTCCAACGCGCGTCCGCGACGCCTCGAGACGCGGAAAAGGAATGTTGCGCGCGCTGAGCTCGCGCGCGGCGCGACGCATCGCGTCGTCGCGCGCTCGCGCGCTCGCGTCGTCGTCGTCGTCGTCGACGTCGGTGCGCGATGCGGTCGGCGCCGACGTCGGTCGCGAGGACGAGGCGAGCGCGGACGCGAGCGCGAGCGCCAAGGCGTCGTTCGGGTACGTCGAGGTGGACGCGAGCGAGAAGGAGTCGTTGGTCCGAGGCGTGTTCGAGCGTGTGGCGCCGTCGTACGACGTGATGAACGATTTGATGTCGGCGGGTGTGCACCGACTGTGGAAGGATTACTTTGTCTCCAAAGTCGGCGTGTTCGCGGGGATGACGCACCTGGACGTCGCGGGCGGGACCGGGGACATCGCGTTTCGTGTGTTGCGCGCGCTGCAGCGTGCGGAGCGAGAGGCGGAGTTGGATGGACAGGTGTTGGACGAGAAGACGCGCGGGACGGTGATTGTGAGCGACATCAACCCAGCGATGTTGGGAGAGGGCGCGAAGCGAGCTACGCAGCGTGGATTGAGACAAGATCAGTTGCGTTGGCTCGAAGGGAACGCGGAAAAGTTACCCGTCGAGGATGGTTCGGTGGACGTGTACACGATCGCGTTCGGATTGAGAAACGTGACGAACACCAAGGCGGCGGTGGCGGATGCGTATCGGTGTTTGAAACCGGGCGGAAAGTACATGATTCTCGAATTTAGTCACGTGGAAAACGACCTGTTGCGAAACGTGTACGACTTTTATAGCTTTAACGTCATTCCAAAGCTCGGTGAGCTCGTCGCTCGCGATCGAGGGTCGTATCAATACTTGGTGGAGAGCATTAGAAAGTTTCCTCGCCAGGATAAGCTCAAGGAGTTGATGCAAGACGTCGGGTTTAAGCACGTCACGTACGAGAATCTCACGGGCGGCATGGTGGCGATTCACACCGGGTATAAGACGAAGGACTGATCGAATAGGTTCAGCGTAGCGTTTTAAAGCATGTATCTCCGTACTAGTAGTAGTTCACGGTGTTTCGGCGAAAGCGAAAGGATCAAATGCGTCGTCTTCCTCGAGAGCAGTGCTGGCGAAAGCGCGCACCTCATTCTTCAACTCCTTTTTCGACTTTTTCTTCGGTCTCGATTTCTTCTTCGAGCTGGACGCAACTGCTGCGCGTTCTTCGGGTGAGGGCGACACGTGCGTCTCCGGCGGCAACTCGCGTTCTGTCGGCCGCGGCCGCGGCCGCGATCGAGCGCGGCGCTTGGTCGCGCCGGGACGGGGCGTCGGCACCGCGACTTCAGGTACGATCTTGACTATCGACGTTTCCAACGGTCGTTTCCGGGCGTGTGCAGAAAATTCTTCGCCTCTTCGTACACGCTTCAAATCGGCGAGTTGCTGCTCCGTATACTTGCGCACTTCTTGCGCGTTGCGCAAATCTTCGAGAGCGTTCTCCAATGTCTGATTGAGCGACTCTATTTGTTCATCTTTCTCGCGCATGACTTCCTCGTGTTCTCTATCCTTTTGCATCATCCATTCTTTATTACGTTTCGTCAGAGCCGCGACTTGCTCGTCTATTTTCGCGCTGAGCGCCGCCTCGTGCGACTTGCTTTTGAGCACTCGCTCGAGCTCTTCATTCAACTTCGACTGTAGAGTCTCGATTTGTGTTGATAGGTCTTGCACTTCTCGAGAGAGCTGATGGTTCTGAGTTTCAGTTTCCTGGACGCGAGTCTCGGTGACTTTTAACTCAGCCTTCTTGAGCTGGAGAGCTTGAGCGAGCTCGTTGTTCTCGTTCTTCATCTCGAGAAGTTTGGACACGCCGTCGTCGCATTGCTTGCGAAGTTCATCGCAATCGCTTTTCAGAGCTGGGACTGCACTTCTCAGTGTGTGAAGCTCCTTGAACTGTGCACCGAACTCTTCGTTCAGACTTGCCAACTCGGACTCGGTCGCATCGTTTTTCTCTTCGAGCTTTTGAATCGCCTCTTGCGCAGATGCGTTGGTCGCGATCTCTTCCTCCAGTCGCGCTTTACTGATCCTCAGTCTATCTTCATAGAGCGCCCTTAGATTTGTTTCGAGTGATTTGTGTTCGTCGCGCATCTCTTTTAACATTTCGTCCTTTCTAAAGGAAGATTGCTTACTCTTTTCAAGCTCAGAGTTCAGCTTGTCCAATGCGACGCTCTTACTTTTATTCTCCTCTTCCACCGCGGTGAGTTTTTCCGAGACGTCATCGAGTTTGATCTGAAGCTCACCCATATCGACGCTCGCTTTACGTTTGTGTGCTTTCAACCCATCCACCTCTTCCTTGCTAAGAAGCAGCTCTTCCGACAAAGTTTTCAGACGAGCGACTATTTGCTCGTCGTCAGCGAGCCGATCGCTAACTATTTTTGAAGACACGTCGTAGTTGCCTTTCGCCTCCTCCAGTAATTCCGCAGATCTGATTTGTTGAGAACGTATCTCATCAATCGTATCCTCCATCTCTTGCTGCTTTGCCAACACCTCTCGCCGTTGCTGTCGATCCGTCTCTAGCGTCGCCTTGAGCGCCGCACATTGCGCCAAAGCTGCCCCACGTTCCTTCTCCAAGCGTTTAATTTCTTCTTGATGTTCTTCGTTCGCGCGTCGCAAATCCTCATTCGTCGACTTGACCGCGATGTACTCGGACGCGATTCTCCCTATCCGCGCAAAAAAGACGAGCGTCGTCGTCAGTCGGTGACCGACCGATGCGATTTTTCGCGACGCGCGTTTGCCTCGACGCGACGAGAAGTGGGCACCTGTTTCAGCTCGCAGACCGCTCAGCGTCCCCGAGCCTTGATGGGACGAAGGCCCGCTCAGAACGGTGGTTCGCGAAAATGTTCGCATCTCGTAACGCTCCGCGCGCGCGTCGGTGTTCGGAAACGCGACGTCACGTCCGCGAGAGACGGATGGAAGCTGCACCGCTCGGGGCGCCAACGCTTGCGTTTTGCGATGATCGTACATCTCTCGAGGCCGGGACATGACTGATCGGTCGAACTGACGCGAGGACAGCCAAACGGATTGAGCGCGAGCGCGCGCTCTAGACGCCGCGCGACTGCGGACGCGCGCGAGAGAGTAAGGAGACGTGTGCATTCTCGTGTCACGAATTTCGAGAAATGAAGAATACATATTTAATCCTAGTTGCGTTCGCGCCCACATCGCTGCGGACAGAGACGCCTAAACTCCCAGATTGATCGAGTCAATGTTGGCGATTTTGTTTCTATTTGTCGTCTTTTTTGGAACCGGTCCATCCCGCTTGTTGTCCACCGGAACTGCCGCCGGCTGCCCATCCAGCCGTCTTGCCTCCGCGGTAACCGCCGTACGAGCCCCCTCCGGACTTGTTCATCGATTTGTTCAAATTTGAGTAACTCCCAACTTTGCCTCCTAAGCTGTTCATACCGCCGCCGACGCTTCCGTAACCGCCCAACGAACTTCCTCCGCGCGCGTAAGATTGTTTTTGCTGACCGCCGGCAGACCATCCTGAAGCAGCAGATCCAGCCCCGTAACGACCACCAGACGAGGGTTGCCCGCCAGGACGATGACCGTGATGGGGTCGACCGCCCTGCGAGCCTCGAGGACCGTGACCCGGACCACCCGGACCCCGTTTCATTTCTTGCGGTGGCGGTGGCGGTGGCGCGCGTTCTTCCGTACGCTGTTTCTTTTTCTGCTCACCCATTTTCTTCTCCTCTTGACGTCTCCTCTTCGTTTGGAATTCGTGAGACGGTTCATAACGCGGTAAATCGTCCGGATCACACGCCATCGGATCTTCCCAAAACCAATCAGAGTCGAGAGCCTCTTTTGCGGAGATGCGCTTCGCCGGATCCAAAGTTAAGAAACTCTCGAGCAAATCCTTCTCACACGGTGAGAAGCGACTAAACACCTCGCGCAGTCGTCTCGGGTAGTGCTTCTTTGGCTTGAATTTCTTCGCGTACGGAAGCTTGTCCGCGTCCGGCCAGTTCTCTGGCGTGGGAGTCCCACACAGCTTGAAAATGAGGTCGAGTTGCTCTAACTCAGTCTTTCCTGGCAAAATCGGTCTGCCGTGCACCAGCTCCGCGAAAATACATCCAGCGCTCCACATATCAACGGCCGGACCGTACGAGGTAGCACCGAGTAAAAGCTCGGGCGGGCGATACCACAAAGTGATGACGCGATTTGTCAACGGAGCCGCTTGCTCGTTTGTGATGGACTTTGCCAACCCAAAGTCTCCCAACTTTAGCACCCCTTTGTTGTTGATGAGCAAGTTGCTTCCCTTGATGTCACGGTGAAGAATGTTATTATTGTGACAGAAGTGCAAGCCGTGCAGCAACTGCTTCATGTAACATTTGATTTGCGGCAAGCTAAACTTCATGCCGGGACGTTCCGCCAAACCCGTCAAATCATGATCCATGTACTCAAAAACGAGATAGATGCTGCCCTTGTGCCCGTTCTCAGCGCTAGCCTTCGACGTCACGATCTCCTTCAAATCGATGATGTTTCTATGTCGCAGCTTCTTCAAGATTTTAATTTCTCGAATCGCCGTGATGGGGAACCCTTCCTTCTCGTTGTCCATTCGAATCTTCTTCAACGCCACGATGTCTTGTGTCTCCTTGCATCGGGCTTGGTACACCTACGTTCGAAAGTGTCGCGTGTCAGTCGTCGCTCTTAACCGCACGCACGTCGACTCGCGACCGCACCGCGCGCGACTCGTCCCCGAGGAACTACTCCCGCGCGGAAACCTCCTCCCCCTCGGACGGGTCCCTCTCGCCTCGCGCGCGTCGTCTCGCGTACCTGACCGTACGTCCCCTCGCCGACCTGCTCCAACTTTTCATAGCACTCCACGCTGCGAGCGCCCCAGTTCTCGTGACGCCGCGGCGCCATCGCGTCGCCACTCCCCGCCGCGTTCGCAGATCTTTCGGCCCGCGACCCGTTCGCTTGCGCCGGCGGCGGTGGCGCCGGCGCCGACGGTGCCGACGCGGGCGCGGCGTCAGATGACGGATCTGCATTCGATCCCACCATCGCGCTGAGCGGCGCTTCGACGCGAGCACGGACGCGCGAGCACGTCTCGTTCTGAGGAATGGTGGGATGGTCTCAAGTCGAAGGCGTCCCGACGAGACGCCCGCGCGAACTCGCGGAAGAGCGCCATCACTCACGGTGTGCGTCGCGCGCGCGAATCAATCTACATCTCTACGCTAATACATACATTGACTACGGTTTCTAAGGCGCTCTCGATCGGCTTTCGGTCGGACGACGCGCGTTCACGGCGAGACGAGTGCCGAGGCGTACGCGTCCAACGCTCTGTCGAACGCCGCGCACTCGAACGGTTCCGTCGGCGCGAGCGCCGGATTCTTCGCCACGTACTCGACGAATAAATTCGAATAAATGTGTCGCATCATCGATCGTAAATCGCCCGCGCCGACGTCCGTCGTCAAGAGAAACCGTAATCCGGTGGCGGTTTCAAAGTAGTGCAACTTGTAGACGTCCGTGGCAAAGGCGTAAAAGTTACACGGCCCGTCCTCGCCGTTCGTCGGATCGAGCTGCCGCGCGAAATCTTTGAGAGTGAAAAACAGACCGAACAGCGTCTTGTGTTCGGTCGCCTCGTCGACGACGACGCGTTGGCGCGCCCAATCGCGAGAGTGCACGCACTCGCCTCGAGCGTTGAAGATGTGAAAGGTGAAGAGTTTCATGGCGTCGCGTCGACGACGGTGCGTCGCGCGAGGCGAGCAATGGGGTCGAGACGCTTGACCGCGTCTCTCTCTCGCGCGCGGCGACGGCTGACGCGACGCGTGCGAGGGTGAGTGTGTGGTGTTTCAGTGGTGCTAGTGATGGCTGTGCAAATTATTACAGTGCAAAGCAAAGGTGCGGGAAGATACAACACTGCGCCTCTCACGATCCAGAGTGGATCGCGTCGCGCATAATTATAGTAGAAGAATTACGGTATTGAGTGGTCGCGCGCGCTCCTTCACGGAGTCACGACTTTGGCGACGGAGGGTTGAACGCCGGCAAGCGTGGCTTTGCCGTGCTTGCGTCCGCGCTGAAATTGTGGGAAACCCGTCCATTTCTCGTTGTTTCTCGTCTTTTGGACTTGGAATGAATCTGGAGAGTCAGGACGTTCGGGCGCGTCAACACTCTCGGAGGATGCGCTGTCGCAGGCGCTGTCTCGTCTCTGGCGGTACTTGGGAGATTCCGGGCGGATGCCGCTCGCCGTGTACTGTCGCATCTCCTCCTTCTGACCTTCGTCTGAAAGTTTATACCACTTCGATCTCATGACGGCATCGAGCTCCAGTTTACCGAGCTTTGCCGCCGCGCTCGCCGCATTCACGGACGGCGACACGAGCGGGGCGAGGGCCGGCGCTATATTACCCGGTTGCACGGTAGCCGCGTTGAACCTCTTCGCGACTGCGGGCACGGCATCTGTGATGATGCCAAACACGCCGAGTTCAACTTGTGTCGATGACTTTGAGTCGTCATCGTTTCCTTCACCGTATGTGGCGAGTAACAGTCCACTGTCCCGAACGTCCACAGCGTCTGACGGCCTGTCCATGATGGCCTTGACGTCGGACACGACGCCGCATAAACCACCCTCGAGCGCGACCTCCATCGCCGCCGCCACGGAACGACGTCGAGGATCGGCGTGATTCGGCTCAGCGTCGGTTAGAATCATAACCGGATACGAACCTTGAATGGCACGCATGAGGAGCGCAGCGTCGGGATCGAAGGACGAGAACACGATTCTGCGACCCGGTTGCGACATGCACACGGCGAGAATGGCGCGGAGTTCGGCCACCAACCGCCGCGTGTCGCAACTGTTTTCCTCGTCGTACTTGAGCTCGATGTTGAAGCCGAGATCTTTCGGCGTGTGCGTGAGGATTTGACCCAAGGTCGGAATTTCGTCTTCGATCTCCATGACCCATGGTTTCGGCTCCTTATCGTCGCCGAAGACTCGGTAAAAGGTGACTTCGTAGCTCTCGTCGTCGTCGTAATCGTCGTCATCGTCATCGCCCGATGTCATGGCAATCTTTTCAATCGGAACCGCATCCACGGCGCGCGTAGCCGTGATGCGAGCGAGGCGAGACAATTCTCTCAGATCGGCCCATTCAATCTCTCGAACGCTAAAGTATTCTAATGGGCCTTGACCGCGTCGAACAATGACGTTGTCGTCGTGCCACGCGACTGGGACGCCATCCGAAGTGACTTGCACATCGAATTCACACCACTCGGCACCACCTTTCGACGCGGCCGTGAAAGACGCGACTGTGTTTTCGCGGATGCCACTTCCAGGCGCACGATTCGCCTGCAGCCCTCTGTGGCCGATGACGGCGCAACCAGCCGGTTCAAACAAGCCGGGCAAGTGGGAAGAGAACGGAGTCAAACCGAGCATCGGATTGCTGACGCGACGCTGCTCGAAACCCTTCTTCGTATTCTTAAGACGAGAATGTAACATCGGCTCTTTGGCCAGCGCCTCGCGTCGACGGAATGCGAGCATATCCTCGCCGTCCATGGCCCATTCGCGGCGCGGCGCGACGCCGAAATGATCGAGAATAGTCGGAGCGATGTCTGTGTCACACGGCGCGGGGAGTAATTCACCAGACATTTCGACGCGAGGACCGCTTTCCACGAGAACCCAGCCAGCACTGTGCTGAGGTAATTCGAGGAGACCGCTCACACCGTTCGAGCGAAGTTGTCGACCACCGCCATCGCTCCAGTCGAAGGCGTCGAATTGACCTTGCATGCCCGCCGGCATGTCGTGACGGCACGTACCGCCAGAGGGCGATGTGATCATGACGAGCCAGTCTTCGTGCTCGAATTCGCGTTGACGATCGCGAAGGGCACCGATGACTTCACCGAGCTTCTTATCCGTCGACTCGATGGTGTCCATGTACGCGTCGACGTGCGGACCGAAACCGTGCATGAATCCCGCGTTTTGAATGTTACCGAGATGTAACAACAGAAGGTCGGGGACTTTGGGCGCAGCGAGAGAAGTCACGACTGCCTTGACGGCGTCGGCGTCGGAGTGTTGACCGGCTGGTCCCAAGAGAGACTTGGTCTCCTTGCAAATCAACTTGTCGAGATCCTCGGCTTCGCCAATGGCGCACGCTCCTCTGATCCACGAACGAGTCTCTTTCAATCGATCGTAGATGGAGGAAAGCGTCGCATCTTTGCTCTCATCGATCGCTTGCAGAACACTGACCGACTGGCCGGTGAGGATGGGTAACATTGGTGAGTTCGCGCTCGTCGAGCATCTCATGGCGCTCGCGCACATGTCGAGAGAAAAACACGCATTCTTGTTTCCACGAATGAATGATTTCAGTGTCGGCGTATTCGCCGACAACATTGCGTCGACGCGACAACCCGCCACGGCAACGAGCAGCACCTTCCGGATCGTAGGCGCTCGATCGAATTCGGGAGACGGTTCCCTCGCTGCCGGCTGCTCGTCAGCGTCGAGTTCATCCGCATCCGTATCCGCGAGGTCATGCTCGCTGAAGTTTCTCTTGATGAGCTCGTCCAAATTCGAATCGGGTTCAAACATTCGACCGTCGACGTTTTTATCATCCTTCACTCGACAGACTGGACACCGACCGGGGAAAAGTCCAACCTTTTGCGCCGGGGTTTTCATTATCGGAGAATCCACCTCGTCGAATTCGCTCAAATCTTGCACCGAGCTCGTCGTGATGAGCGGCGTGCCCGCCGATGGCGCGGCATTGATGATGCACTTGAAACAAAACTTGTGCCTGCAACTCGGCAAAACCACGGGATTACTCAAGACTTCATCGCACACCGGACATATCGCATCCTCGAGTTGCCTCGAGTTTTCCGTCGGGCCCGCGTGCACGGCGAGCATCTCCGTCCGCGTCACCAACTTGGCCAACCCGAGAGAATAAAACATCGAGTACTCGCTCAGAATGCTCACCGCATTCTCGCTCCGGTTACAATTCTTGTTAAACTTTTTCACCGCCTTGACGACGGCGGTGTAGTTCAGCACCACAAACTCTCTCAATTCGCTCAACTCTGGATAAAATTCCCGCACGAGCGCACGTTTCGCCCGACGAAGCGTCGCCGCATCATCACTCGCGTGTTCACTTCGTATCGTCACCTCCAACGCGTCCAACTGTTCCTTCAGTCTATTCTCCTTGTCGGCGTAAAACGCGTTCGACTTTTGAATCTCCCCCCTAAGCGCCCTCAGGAACGCCTCCTCGTCGTCTTTCGCGCCGTCCTCCTTGGCCACGTACACGAGTTTCTTCAGCGCGCGATAATCGATGTAATGCTCCGCCCACGACGGGAGCGCTTCGGACGCTAACCGCCGTCCGAACTTAACCATGGCGCCTCAGGCACCGACCGACCGACCGACCGACCAACCGACGAACCGTTCCTTCTCCCGACGCGACGACGCGACGACGACGCGACGGCGCGACGACGACGGCGCGACGTGCGCGCGCGTGCGCGTACGCGCGCGTGTGCCGGTGCGCGAGCGCGCGGGACGTGTGCGTGACGCTCTGACGCGCGCGTGTCCCCGGACGACGCGTCGAGGGAAAAGGAATATCCCAGAGGGTTTTCGGCCCGGGACGCGGGACGCGCGGAGGCGATTCGAACGGGTCTCGAGACGGTGCGTGGGATCGAGCGCGCGTGGAAACGATGTCTCGATATTACCTATGCGCCCGCGACGAATCCGAGCTCGGCGAGGACGGCGTCGAAGGGACTGTCGTCCAAGACGCGCGTGGACGACGCGGAGGCGCGCCGAAACGCGTCGGCGTCGGCGTCGGCGTCGGCGCGCGAAGGTTTCGGCGACGCCGCGGCGAGGAAGGATGGGCGGAGCGTCGCGCGAGGATCGACGAAGACTCGACGTTCGAGCTCGCGCGCGGTCTCGACGGCGGAGGCGGTGGCGCCGCCGCCGCCCTGTGCGAGCTCTTCGTTGGTGGCCAACGCGGCGCGAATCGCCTTGGCGGCGGCGAGCGCGTCGTCGGACGCGCGGTCGTCCGAGGCGCGCGACGACGCGTCGACGTCGGCGTCGGATGAGGACGGCGCGACGACTCTTCGACCGACGAGGTCGAGAGTCCACGTCGTGCGCGCCTTGCGCTTGGCCTCGGCCTCGGCTTCGGCCATCTCTCGCGCCTGACGCTTGAGTTCCTCGCGTTCAGCTTCGTCGAGCCAGGCGTTGCCGTCGATCTCAAACCACTCGGATTGGTCGTCGATGACGGTCGTTCGCTTGGCGCTCGTCTTGTCAAAGTGCACGAGACGATCCTTTGCGGCGATGGCGGCCGCCTCGGCGTCGTCGGGGACGTCCGCCGTGCCTAAACTAATCTTGCCGAGACGCTCGAAGACGTCGCCGTCCAAAGCCGCCGACGTCGACGTGGCGGCGACGTTTTCACCACCATCGCCGCGAAAACGCGTCACCCCGTCCGCGAGCGTCACCTCCACGTACGCACCGCAGTGCGTACACCGCGCGCTCTGCTCTAAAAACTCTAAGGCTACCTGCGAGAGCACGCCGTCCTTGGCTCTCAAATCAAAAATTTTCCCACACTCGAGACAGTTCACGTACGACTTTGCTAAATCACCGGGCGTGAGTTCGTCACCCGGACGAATCTCTCGCGCATCGCTCGCCGCGTTGGACTTTGCGCTCGATTTCTTCTCCACGAAACGCACCGCGCGCGTCTCTCTCGCCGGTGCTCTGTCCCGACTCTTCGAGCTCGCTTTCGCCGACGCCAACGCCGAGGACGCCCCGTCGCTCGGCCCGCCGCCTTTCTCGCGCGAACCGCCCTCCGCGTGCGTCGCACTCGTCGATGCGCTCGCCGTGGACGTCCCCGACGTGTCTCCGCGCGCGCCGTCCGTGCCACGCGGTGCCCAGAGATCCGCGAGTGCGTCCACCGCCTCTTCCGTGGGAAGCGAGCCGAGAAATGACACCAGCGTCTCTCGCACCGACGCACGGTCGCCTCGAAGCGCGTCGAGCGACGCGCAGACGCCCTCGAGCATCCACTCCTCGGCGTCGACGTACGCCGCGCGAAGCGCGTCGAGCTCGGCGATCGACATGTCCGTCCGTCCGACGCCCGCGCGGGAGTGACGACAGTCGACACTCGTAGACGCACGACGCGTCCCGCGCGACGCGCCATGGTGACCGACGCGACGCGCGCGAAACAAAATACCACCGACGACGCCAAGCGCGCGCTCAACGCCGCGCGCGCGGACGCGGTAGCGCTCGCGATGGAGCTCAAATCGAAGACGGAGCAAAACGAAACTTTGGCCAACGTCGCGCGCGAGCTCCAACGACGCAACGACGAGCTCGAGTCCCGACACGCGGGCCTGACAACGCGCATCGGGGATGAATTAGAGAGCATTCGGGCGCGCGCCGAGGCGCAGGACGAGGCGGCGGCGCGCGCGGACGCGCAGATTGATTTGATGCGAGAGCAACAGAAAATCTTAGAGGAAAAGTGTGACATGCACGCGGAACACGCCGAGCGGTCGAGAAAGGCGATGGCGACGATGGAGGAGCTGTGCGAGGCAAAGATGACGCACGCGGAGGAGATACGCGCGGCGCTGGTGGAAGAGTTGCGAGAGGCGCGAGAGGAGATTGTGAAGAGACGCGAACGCGAGGACGAGCTCACAAAGGATTTGAAAACGTTTGGGGAGAAATTTGAAGCGTTCAAAGAGATGATGCAGACGAACGATTCTGCGTTCGAGGAGTTTCAAAAAGAGCTCACCAAGGCGAGGAACGAGGCGCTGACGCACGAGAAGGCGAAGCTCGAGGCGCAGATGATGAAACAAAAGGCTGACGTGGCGCTCATAGAGCTCCTCGACGAGCGAGAGACGCTGCGCGCCAGAGTGCAGCAACTGGAGAAACAAAACGCCGGTTTAGAGAAGTTGTCGCGCGCGCTGAGCGAAAAACTGCGTGCGAGCGACAAAGGTACCGGCGCGATCGAGTGATGTGGCGTGATACGGAGAGAATTTGTAATATTTAAACGAGCGCGACGCGAACCCGGAGAGCCCGCGCGCGTCGATGCGCTCGCACGTCAATGCGCCCTCGCGCCGCCTCGGCTCGGCGCCTTGCACCGATCGTGTCACCTCATCCGCGGTTCCGTCGTGTATTCTTCTTCGCGCGAGTCTTTGTGTGATATTCTTAACGCTCTGTCGACGTTCGCTCACATCGCGAACGCTTCGTCGCCATCCTCCTCGTCGAACTCGCCCTCCTCCTCGGCGCTCGCGTCTTGGTACTGTTGGTACTCGGAGACCAAGTCATTCATGTTGGATTCGGCCTCGGTGAACTCCATCTCGTCCATACCCTCGCCCGTGTACCAGTGCAAGAAAGCCTTGCGACGGAACATGGCGGTGAAAGCCTCGCTGACGCGCTTGAACATTTCTTGAATCGCCGTCGAGTTGCCGATAAACGTCGAGGACATTTTGAGACCCTTGGGCGGGATGTCGCACACGGAGCTCTTGACATTGTTCGGAATCCATTCGACGAAGTAGGAAGAGTTCTTGTTTTGACAGTTTAAGAGTTGTTCGTCCACTTCCTTGGTGGACATGCGTCCGCGGAAGAGCGCGGAGGCGGTGAGATAGCGTCCGTGACGCGGATCGGCGGCGCACATCATATTTTTGGCGTCCCACATTTGTTGCGTCAACTCGGGCACGGTTAGCGCGCGGTACTGCTGCGAGCCGCGAGAGGTCAACGGCGTGAAACCGACCATGAAGAAGTGCAAACGCGGGAACGGAACCAAGTTCACCGCGAGTTTTCGCAAGTCGGCGTTGAGTTGACCCGGGAATCGCAAGCAGCACGTGACGCCGGACATGACGGCGGAGATTAAATGATTCAAGTCGCCAAAGGTCGGAGTCGTGAGCTTGAGCGTGCGGAAACAGATGTCGTAGAGCGCTTCGTTATCCAGAATCATGCACTCATCCGCGTTTTCAACGAGTTGATGCACGGAGAGCGTGGCGTTGTACGGCTCGACGACGGTGTCGGACACCTTGGGAGACGGCACGACGGAAAACGTGAGCATCATGCGATCCGGGTACTCCTCGCGAATCTTGGAGATGAGAAGCGTGCCCATGCCAGAACCCGTACCACCGCCGAGAGAGTGGCACACTTGGAAACCTTGCAAGCAATCGCACGATTCAGCCTCCTTGCGCACGACGTCCAAGACACCATCGATGAGTTCGGCGCCCTCCGTGTAATGCCCCTTGGCCCAGTTGTTTCCGGCGCCGGTTTGTCCGAAGACGAAGTTATCCGGTCGGAAAATTTGCCCGTACGGACCCGAGCGCACGGAATCCATCGTTCCCGGTTCGAGATCCATGAGCACGGCTCTCGGAACGTATCGACCTATCGACGCGCGCGCGTGAGAAATGTACACACACATACAAAAAGTCAACGCCTACCTCCCGAAGCTTCGTTAAAGTACACGTTTACGCGTTCCAGTTGCAAGTCGGCGTCGCCGGCGTACGTGCCGGTGGGATCGATACCGTGTTCATCGCAGATCACCTACCGCGGCGCGAAAAGAAAACACACCGAGGACACGCACACGCGTCAATCATCCATCCACCATCACCGCGCGACCGAGCATCCATCCCCTTCGTCCCGCGCGTCGGTTGACTCGCCGCGGCGTCGCGCGCGCCTCGACCGAATCACCCCCACCCCACCGTCCGTCGTCCCAAGCCTCGCGCGCCTCGCGCGTCGACGCACCTCCCAAAACTTGGCCCCGATTTGATTCCCACACTGTCCAGCCTGAATGTGCACGATCTCCCTGCGCGCGACGCGTCGTCGTCGCCGGTCAGTCGGTTAAATATAGCCACGCACTCCGAGATGGATTGACCGCGCATCGCGCGTCATCATCTCGATCCTCCTCGTCGTCGTCGCGCGCACCGCATCGTTCGCCTCGCTCGATCGTTCGGTCGTTCGTTTTTCTACCGTCTTCCTCGTCGATCGTCGATCGTCGAACTCGTTCGCTCGCCGCTCTCGTCGTCGTCGTCGCGCGCGCGCGTGTGCGGTCGCGACGGTTCTCCTCCTCCGTCTCGGATCGACTTTTTGAGGCGAGAGAGGCGTCGAGCGGTGGCGGGCGATCGAGGAGTCCCCAATCGGCGAGTCATGACCCTCGGTGCGAGTCGTCGCGCGCACACGCGATGGATGACGACGACGGCAGACGCGCGCGCGCGATCGCGCGATCGGTCGAACCGATGGTGACGCGTGGAACGGTTCGCGCGATGCCGTCGTCGTCGTCGTCGTCGTCGTCGTCGTCGCGCGCGGTGCGGGCGTCGGTGACGCGACGAGGAGGCGTCAACATCGGTGGTGGGAGACGTCGTGGGCCCGTGCGCGCGTCGTCGTCGTCGTCGTCGTTCGATGCGTCCGCGGCGCCGAAACTCGCGGACGCGACGCCCGTGCTTCTCGTCAACGATGGACACGCGGACGCGCGGATACCCACCACGCCGGGGGTGTACGCCATCTACGACGAGCGCGGGAGGTTGCAGTACGTGGGGTTGTCGAGACGGGTGGCGGCGAGCGTCAAGGTGCACGCGTTCGAGATGCCGCAGTATTGTCACTCGGTGCGGTGTATGGGGATGGAGGGGGCGTCGAAAGCGGATTTGCAGACGGCGTGGAAGACGTGGGTGATGGAACACGTCGCGGTGGAGGGTGGGTTACCGCCGGGGAACGCGCCGGGGAACACGTTGTTTAGCGAACGACGCGCGCGGCCGAGCAAGGCGTGCGCGCGTCTGAGCGACGGGAAGAATCCGGATATGACGGCTGAGGAGCTCATGAAGGCGATCGAGACGTGTGTCAAGGAACATAAAATCGTCGCTTTCATCAAGGGCACGCGCGAGGAGCCGGATTGTGGGTTTTCACACAGGATGATCAACGTGTTGAACGAGCTCATGGTGGATTACGAGACGGTGAACGTGTTGGACGATTATTACAATCCAAACTTGCTCTTCGTTATCAAGGATTTTTCGGATTGGCCGACGATTCCTCAGTTGTACGTGAACGGTGAGTTACTCGGTGGACACGACATCGTGAACGCCATGCACGAGGCAGGCGAACTCAAGGCTGAGCTCGGCGCGTAGACGACGACGACGCATATTATTTTTAGGAGGAGAAGGAAATGGTTTGTCATAACAAATGTGAAATCACAAAACCAACAGCTCGTTTACTTGGCGGCTACGCCCCAGGACGCCTTCTTGCCGTCGGGGATGTTCAACAAAATCATGGGATTTGCCATGTTGACGTACGGACGATCGACGACAAAGTAACCCTTGCGCTCAATCTGAATCACCTCGCCCTTGCCGTACGCGCGCAGGTTGCCGTCGCCCTTGGCGGCGGTGCAAATTTCAGTCTTCTGGTTGACGATATCCTCGAATTCGTCCGTGTCTTCGGGTTTTCTCTTGGTGATCATGTAATCAAAGTCCTTCATGATGACGGGGACGAGTTCGTTCCAGTTGGCCAACCACGTCATCTTGAGCTTGGTGGACTTGATGTCGCCATCCGGGTTGATTTCGCACTCCATCGACGTGACAACGTCGCCCTCCTTGACGATGTTTTTGAAGATGGCGTTACCCCAGCCCATGAGCGTGCACTCCTCACCGTCGCTGATGGCTTGCGCGTCGGCTTGATCGATGATGATTTCGTTCATGCGCAGAACCACCTTGATGCCGACGTCCGGGTTCTTTTTGTGCTTGGGCGCGGTGAACCACTCTTCGCCCTCCGGACCGTTGAGCACCTTGACGACGACGGCGTTTTCGTCGTCGACGCACACGTGTCGAGGGGCGATCGGATCGATGATCTTCTTGTTCATCGCCCAAAGCTTGGTCCACTCCATGAGGTTGACGTTCTTGCTCGCGCCTTGCGAAATCATAAACTCCTTGAGTGCGTCGACTTGCATGCCGCGACGGACGACGCCTTGCACCGTGGGGAAACGAGGATCGTCCCAGCCCGTCGCGTGATTTTTGTCGACGAACCACTGAAGCTTACGCTTAGAGAGGGTCGTGTACTCCAAATTCAATCGGCTGTACTCCCAGATGTGCACCTTGCGCATGCCCATGGCTTGTTGAATCCACACGTATTGCTCTTCTCGATCGGCGTACTCGCTCGTGCGAAGCGCGTGCGTGACGCCCTCGTGTGCGTCGACGAAGGGACACGCGCAATCGTACGTCGGGTACACCTTATACTTGGTGCCCGTGCGGTGGTGCGGCGTGTCCACGTTGCATCGGAACGCGACGGGATCGCGCATGCACCCGTTGTTGCTGGACATGTCGATTTTGAAGCGCGCGGCGCACGCGACGCCCTCCTTGGAGCCCTTCTTCATCTCGTTCCACAATCGCACGTTCTCTTCCACGCTTTGGTTTCTGCACTTGGACTCGATCTTTTGCATGCGCTCGCTGCGCATGGTGTCGACGTCCGTGGTGTCGATGTACATTTTACCCTCCTTGAGGAGCTTTTCGCCCATCTTGAGAATGGCGTCGAAACTATCCGACGTGTACGTCACCACGTCCGGATCGAGACCCAAAGTTTTGATGTCTTGCATGATACCGTCGACGAAATCGTTGTTCTCTTTGTCTGGGTTCGTGTCGTCGAAGCGCACGATGAGCTTACCATTGTATCGGCGAGCAAAGTAGTGGTTGAGCAGCGCCGCCTTGGCGTGACCGATGTGTAAAATTCCGCTCGGTTCCGGCGGAAATCGAGTGACAACCTTCCCATCCTCGGCGCCCGGTAAATCCACCTCGAACGACCCAGACGTCTTTGCACCGACAACCTTGCCGGTCTCCGTCACCGTCGTCGCCTTTTTACTCAAGATGGGGTTCTCCGCGTTCACCGCGTCCACGACGGCTTTCACCACGGCGTCGGCGTTCACCGCCGCCAACCAACGCGTCACGCTTCCACACGTCCCCTTCTTCTCCACCGTCGCCCACTGACGATTCGTCATAAACTCCCCCCACATCGCGAGATCCGCCAGCGTGAGCTCGTGGCCGACGAGATACGTCCGCGTCGCCAAGTATCGTTCGACGCCCTCGCACTGCGCCTCGAACCCGCCGCCCGGCGCGAAATTCTTCGCCCGTTCAATCCACGCAAACACCTCCTCCTTCGCCTCCTCTCCGCGTCCGAGCAATGACGTTCCCTCACAACACGTCTCCATCGTCTCCAACGTCGCCAACGCCCCAATCGCGAGCAATTTCCCACCCTGTCTCGCCTCCGCCGTCGCCGGCGCCGTCTTGATCTGCTCGCCCCGCGCGCACGTCACCCCAGCCTTTTCACACGCCACGAGATACGCCAACGGCGCCCCGAACGGACGAAACGACACGTCCACGACTTCACCCCTCATCGTCTGCGTCTCCGATCTCTGTCGCGTCGGCGCGGTCGTCGGCGTCGTCGTGAGGGCGCCCACGCCCGCGGTCACCGCCGCCGTCGCGGCGTCATCGTCCGCGCGCGTCTCCGTCGTCCCCGGCGCGGGGTCCACCACCGCGGGCGTCACCGGCGTCGGTACCGTCGTCGTCGTCGTCGTCGTCGTCGTCTCGGGTTTAGACTCGCCTCCACCCATGGCGCGTCGCGTCGTCGTCTCGAGGTCGGTCGCGCGCTCGATCGCGGGACGACGCGGTGAGGGCGGGGTGTGATCAAACCGTATGGGTAAACAGTGAGACGGATGATTTCATGACACGCAGACACGGTCGAGCGTGGATGGATGCGTTCGGACGACGACGGACGGCGGCGCGCGTCGATGGCGTCGATGGCGTCGATGGCGTCGATGACGTCGGTGGCGTCGGTGGCGATGCGGTCGGCGCGGGCGCCTCGCGCGTCGACGAGGGCGTCGTCGTCGTCGTCGTCGTCGTCTTCGTCTTCAACTTCGAGCTCGAGCTCGAGTTTGAGTTCGGTCGAGCGCGCGCGCGGGGAATACGCGTGGCGAGGACACGTCGTGCGGTACGAACGACGAGGGGACGCGGTGGGCGCGACGCGACACGTCGTGTTGTTACCGGGATTCGGCGTCGGGAGTTTTCACTACGACGCGCAGTTGCGAGACGGGCTCGGCGACGACGACGACGCGTGCTGCGTGTGGGCGTTGGATTTCTGCGGACAAGGCGCGTCGTGGCCGGCGTCGGACGAGGCGTCGAGGGATGGGAGTTTGGAGGGATTCGCGTACTCGGTGGACTGTTGGAGGGATCAGGTGGTGGATTTCGTGCGAGACGTCGTGCGAGCGAAGGACGGGGTGTATTTGGCGGGGAACTCGTTGGGCGGATTCGTGGCGACGTACGCGGCGGCGACGACGGAGGAATCGTTGGTCAAGGGATTGATTTTGATGAACGCGACGCCGTTTTGGGGGTTTGTGCCGTCGGATCGAGAGTCGTTGGCGTATAAGTTGGCGCCGTGGCGAGGGGAGCTTCCGGCGCCGAGTTGGATTCGGGCGCCCATCAAGGCGTATTGGGAATCGTTTCGAAGCGAACAAAACGTTCGCGGGTTGTTGGGATTGGTGTACGCGAATAAAGAGCGACTCGACGACGCGCTCGTGCGTCAAATCATTGAACCGACGGATAACGCGAACGCGCTGTGCACGTTTTGTTCCGTCGTGTGGTCGCCAAAGGCGGCGATGTCCTTCGACGACATGTTGCGCCGCATCGGCGCTCGCGAAAAGGAATTACCCGTCGCGCTCGTGTACGGCAAAGAAGATCCCTGGGTGGTTCCACTGTGGGGACAACGCTTAAAACGCGCGCTTCCACACGCGGATTATTACGAACTCTCCCCCGCCGGTCACTGTCCGGCGCACGAGTGTCCGTCGACGACGTCTGAAATCATGCGCTCGTGGATGCGGTACGTCGAAACCGCGCGCGCGAACGGCGCGTCCCCACCATCCGGTACCACCGACGGCGTCGCCAGGCGCATCGACGGATCGCCTCGAAATATTTTCGAGCGCATAGACGCGTGGCGCGCCGCGAACGCCGCCTAGACCGCGCACGAATTGTAGTATTATACACAGCGCCGCGACTCGTCACATCCCGCCGCCGTCGCGCGGTGCGGACGTCCGCGGCGCGACATGTCGCCGCGTCATCCTCTCGTCGTCACCGCGGACGACGCCGCGCACTACGCGTACGCGCGCGAAGGAAACGCGCACGCGCTGTATCGATACACCGGTCCGCGCGACCACCTTCGCGGCGCGTACCTGCGCCTGTTGAAGCGCGCGTCGACGCGCGAGGAGGACGAGACGTGGCGGTGTCATCCCATCGACGCCTTGGTGTGGAATCTCGACGAGACGACGGCGACGTGGGCGACGGTGGACGCGCGCGTGCGGGATGCTTTTTTCAGTCAAACCACAGACGACGCGTCGACGACGGCGCCGTCGGTGTGGCGAGACGACGTCGGCGTCGTGCGCCTCGAACCGGCGGCGTCGCGCGCGCTCGTGGACGCGACGACGCGCGCGGACGCGTTCGAGACGGCGAAAAAGCGAGGGAGAGACGGACGAACGGCGAGCGCGCGAGAGACGGTTGGGCAACTGTCGGAAATCGCGGCGGAGACGAGCGAGGTGTTTCGTCGCGACGACGGCGACGGCGCGGACGCGACGTGCGTCGTCGAGTTGAAACCGAAATCATTCGTCGGGATGACGGTGCGCGGTCGACGCGTGTGGCGGTTTCGAGCGCACCAGCGATTGAAGACGAGACGCGGCGAACGCACCGAGACGAGCGCGTATTGGCCCGTCGATTTATTAGGAGACGACGCCGCCGTCGAGCGCGCGTGCGAGGCGTTGCTGCGGTGTCCGCAGAATAATCTTCGAATCAACGCGCGTGGTGGGAGAGTGTCGGTTGACGACGTTGGGACGCGCGCGGACGACGCCGACGCGAGGGAGACGCTCGAGACGATGTCGCGTCTTCTCCCGCTCATCGTCAGAGACGCTCGAGACGTCTTCGAGTTTCTGTTTGATCGTCAACGTCGCGGCGGTGACGACGATCCGGCGACGTTTCGAGCGATTCACGAGTGCGTGCAGGCTCGAACGAACCGACGACCGAGCGCGTCGGACGCGACGGTGGACGTCGACGCATTGCGAGACTTTGCCCTCGCGCAAACCGCCAAGGATTGCGGCGTGCTCTTCACCGTTCGATTACGCATCACCGACGACGACGTCCGCGCGCTCGCGCCCCCGTTGCGCGCGCTGCCGTACACCGACACCACCGGTCGCGCCCGCGTGTGCGTCTATCGTCCACAAATCATCGACGCGTCGTTGAAATCCTTCGCCAAGACGGAGGCGTGGACGCGTCTCGCCGAAGACGTCGCCGCCGCCGTCGACGTCGACGCCGACGGCGATCGCGGACGCGAATTCTCCAGAAAATTATTCGACGCGCGTCCAATCGTCGACATCGTTCGTCGTCTCGCGAGCGATCGCGCGTAGCCGTCAGTAGCCGTCAGTAGCCGTCCCGTACAGTACTAGTCCAGTAGTTGCGTCGTCGCGACTGGGGACTCCTCGGTCACCCACCCACCTCGCGTCCGTCATCTTCTCGCGCGCGTCGACGTCGCGCCGAGACTCTCGAACGCAGAGAGCGAACGCAGCGAGCGGTACGCGCGTCCGTCGCGCGCGCGCGTGTGTCTTCTCGTCCACCGTCGACGCGGTCCCGCGACGTGATTCGCCGCCGCCGCCGCCATGGGCAAGTCGGCGCGCGCCGCGTGTCGACGCGAGGTCCGCGCGTCGCGCTCGAGCGTGCTCGAAGAGACGGACGCGGAACGCGCTAAGTTTGACGCCAAGCAGGCGGCGATGGCGCGAGCGATGGCGGCGCCGAAGATACCGGTGGTGAATTCGAGGGCGCATCAAAACATGCGAATGGACGTCGACGACGCCGACGACGCGGGCGGGAGAGACGAACAGCTCGTCGTGGACGAGGCGACGTTGGCTCGGGCGAAGGATGCGGCGCGAAGGAACGCTGAGGCAGAGGCGTGGGGATTGAACGCGGTCGGGAAGGCGGATATTTTCTTGAAGACGAAGAAGGGCGGCGTGGCGAAGAAAGGCAAACGCGCGAGCGGCGCGGCGCCGACGCCTAAACAATTGGCGGCGCAAACCTTTCACGTAGACGCGAAGAGTCGTAAGAAGATGAAACGTCAGTTGAAACAGGTGAGAGGCGCGCGCTTGAAGGTGCCGGCGTAGTCGCGGTGCCGTGTAATTACACTTTAGTTTTGACGCGTTCGTCGTTGTTTCTTTACAAGTCTTCTAATGTTATGATCTACTGGGCGTCAGGTGCGGCGACACGCGCCGGGGCCGTGCCGGGAAGCTCGTGCGCGACATCCTCCGTCGGTTCGGTCTTCGGTTCTTCCTTGACCTCGGGAGGCGGACGCGGGGGATCTAAATCGGACATCGGTCGCGGCTCGGGGACGTCCCACGCTCGAGCGTCGGGCGGATATTTGAACGTCGGTCCAAAGTTAAACGCCAACTTGGCCGGTTCGACGTCGGGTTCGGTGAATAACGATCCCGCTGGAAAATACGCGCCGTCCTCGTCGTTCAAACCGACGTACGCCTTGCCTTGAAATTTGCCGTTTCGAGCAAAGGCGACAAAACTCGAGTTGGACGGTTTCGCCTCGCCGTCGTCAATCTCCTTCTTCAGATCACCCTTTCGTTTCGCCTCGACGAAAATATAACACCCTATGACGTCACCCTCCCCGAACACCTCTCCGTACGCCTCGGTGACGCCCTCGTGCACCTTTTCGCCTCGAATATCCTTGTACCCGTACCCAAACTTATCAAACCCGACGGGCGCGTTCCGTTCGCCCTTTTTCGATTTCCACCCCACGCGCGCGTGTCCCGTCTCCCCCAATCGCTCGATGACGATTTCAAAATAAAAACTCCCCGATTTCACGCCGTGCGACGCCGCGCACGTGCGATACCCTTTCGTGCTCACGAACGACATTCTATCTTCGCTCACCGTAGCGCCGTTCGGTTTCGTCTTCGGGTTCAAACACACCGGCCAATACATCGCCGCCTCCCGTCGTTCCCGCTCGATGTTCGCCTTCTCCTCCTCCGTCATCGTGATCCCGACCACCTTCTCCACGCGATCCGCGAGCGTCTCTTTCCTCTTCTTCGCGCCGCCCTCGCCGCCGTCGGCGCGTCTCGGCGGGTGTATCGCCGCCACCACGGCGTCCATCTGCTGTCGCATCTCATCGAATATCGGGTTCCGTCGCACCTGCGTCGAGACGCGTGATCGTCGTCAGTCGTGCGTCGCGGTCGTCGCGAGCGTCGTCGTCGCGTCGTCTCGCGCGCGCGCGCGTCGTCGGCGCACCCGTAACGCCTCGGGCGGTGGTCCCGGTTTCGGCGGGCGCTTCTTATTCGGGTCGCGCGGACGCCCGCGCTTGCGCCCCGTGGGGACGTACGGCGGCATGACGACGCCGGGCGACGCTCGTCCGGTCGTCTCGTCGTCGTCGTCGTCGCGCGCGCGGGTCGGTCGCGTCGGCGAGGCGACGAATGTCGAGACGAGGAGGGGCGAACGAACGAAACTCCCCGCAGACGACGACGTCGTCGACGACGGGTCCACGGCGCGGCGACATGCGCACCGACGCCGTCGCCGACGCGACCGTGCGTTCGTCGTGGATCTGGGCGCTCGGCGCGTCGTCCGACGACGCGAGCGACGACGAGACGCGCGCGAATGCGCGCAAACGAACCGTTGAAGCGCGAACAATCGACACGCGCGACGCGACGCGTGGACGCTCGACGCGCCTCGAGACGCGCGAAGACACATCCACGACCGCGCGTCGAGCGATGGAGCACCGCGCGCGCGTCGTCGGACGACGCGGTCGACCCTTCGGGGCGCACGTGGGCGATTACTCGACGAGCTCGAGCGCGAGCGACGACGACGCGTCGCCTCGACCGAACGCGAGGCCGCCGCCTCGACCGAACGCGCGATATCCACGCCGTGGGATCGACGACGATGCGTGTATGAACGGTTCGCGGAAGGCGGCGGGTCGAGAGGCGTCGACGTCGACGCTCCGAGCGATGACGGCGGAGGCGGCGCGGTTTCGCGACGAGCTTGCGCGCGAACGCGCGAGACGAAACCGCGCGGACGCCGCGCTCGATGAAGCGACGCGTGCGGGGGAATCTCTGCGTCGGGAGCACGCGGCGTTGGCGCACTCGCACGAACGGTTGAAGGAGGCGAGAGAAAAAGAGATGACGGAGCGTAAGAGACAGATTCGGGGGTTGAAGAAGAGGCTGACGGAGACGACGGCGCGGGAATCGAGGCAGCGAAGACGGTCGGTGGCGGCGTTGAAAATGGCGCTGGATGCGCTTCGAGCGTTCGCGCCGACGGCGCCAAACGGTCGAGCGTTGGGTGGGTCCGCGGTGAGCGCGGTGATAGGGGAGTTATCGGCGCTGACGGAGGCCATCGCGTTGAGAGATTGCGTCGCGTCGGATGACGACGACGCGACGGCGACGGCGACGGCGACGGCGTTCGCCGCGCGGTCGTCGTGGGACGTCGCGGAGACGGAGCGCGCCAAGGCGCGAGCGGACGCGTTAGAGCGAGAACTGGAGGACGCGCACGAGATCATTCGAATCGCGGAGAAGGAGCGCGTCGTCTTGGAGAGGGAATTAGCTGCGGCGAGACGCGAAATCGACGCGCAGGCGTCTCGCCACGACGACGAACTGCGCGAGGCGACGGAGGCGACCGCACGCGCCATAGCCATCGTGCGCGCGCGCGAAGAGGAGTCAAACACCCGCGTCGACGCGCGTACCGAGACCGAAGACGCGGTGGGGGACGCATCGTCGCCTCGCGCGCGTTCGCCGCCGTCGCCGCGTGCCGGAGACCTTCGCGGCGACATGGACGCGCTCGAGCGAGAGCTCTCGCAACTCACGCAGAGCATGCGCGCCGCCCTCGCCGAGGTCGACGCTGTAGCGCCGTAGGACTATTTGATACGTATTTAAGCCACCGCACACCGATCGACGCGCGTCCACGCGTCCCGGCGGCGTCTCGCGCGTCTTCGGCTCGTCTGTTTCGCGAAACCTCAAACCTCGACTCGCGTCGAACCCGCGCGTCGTCGTCGTCGTCGTCGTCGTCGCGCGCTCATCCGTCTCCGCGTCGATGTCGCGCCACGTCGCGCGTCGCGCGTTCGCCCTCGCGCGCGCGCTCGCAGCGTCGTCGTCGGCGACGTCCGCGGCGTCGACGTCCCGCGCCGCCCTCGGGAACCTCGCGTCGTTCGTGGGAACCCCGCGCGCCGTGCTCGCGGCGTCGCCCGCGCGCGCGTTCGCGAGCGGGCTCACGATCGACGGTGGCGTCTCCCCAGCCGTGGACGCGGTGCCGGAGTCCGTGGTTGTGGTGCCGGAGGCGTCGAGGCCGACGATCCCGGCGACGGGTTTGGAGATTGCGCCCAAGGACGTCTTCGGCGTCGTGCAGGTGCGCACGCATCAGTTCAAGGTATCGCCGGACGATTTGATATATGTCGATAAGATTAAGGACGTGGAGGTGAACGACGTGGTGTCGTTGCCGAGGGTGCTGATGCTCGGGAATAAGACGACGACGGTGATCGGGCGGCCGACGGTGCCGGGCGCCGAGGTGGTGGCGTTGGTGGAGGAGCAAGTTCGGGATGGGAAGAAGATCATCTTTAAGAAGAAGCGGAGAAAGAATTATCGCAGATCGAAGGGCTTCCGCGCGCAGCTCACGGGATTGCGGGTGTTAGAAGTTAGAGGCATCGATGAGTGAACGACGAGGTCGGCGAGCGTAGATTTTTAGCGAACAGCGTTGGGAAATGTAAATAATTTTCAGTACGTAGAGACACAACAGGTGGTTGACGCGAGATTACGTCACGCGAAGACGCGACGAATGCCGTGCGCGAAGTCGGAATCTTTGAAGTGCGGGGAGTTCGGATCGTGGATCGAGTCCATGGCGAACTGTTTCTTGAGCGGGGACATGTAGTCGCGAATGGCGTCGCCGTACGGCTGCAAACGTCGCTTCATCACGACCGAAACGTCGCTCAACGAATGTATGCCGAGAGTTTTACACGCTGTCAGGGTTAAACCCAGCGTGCCCCACACCGCGAGCGTGCCTCCCCAAGCCATCGCTCGTCCCGGAGTCGGGTCGGGCATGAGCTTGACTCGCTTCCCGGCGACTTCCACGAACGAGGTATCGACCATGTGTCTCGCCGCTCTCGACTCAAGCGTGTTCGCGCGCTTCGGTCCCTCGGACATCAACGTCGACGCCTTGTGAACACTGAAAATGGTGGTGTTTTCCACGCCACTCTGCGTCGTTCCCGCGACCCATTTATTTTTCCCGAGGCTGACGCGTCCGCCCAACAGAAACCCGTCCGTGTACTTCGCCTTTGGCACCTTGGGTCGATTCATGAACTCACGATCGATCACGCGCCGATCCACCTTGACATCCTCCGGTCCCGCCAATCGAAGCGAGTGCGCCATGATTTGCGGCAGCGCGCTCGCGCCGACGCGCGTCGTCGGCGCTCGCCGCCGCGCCGCCTCCATGGCGCTCTCGTACCGCCCCTCCGCCTTGAGTCGCGCGATGTACCGTCGAACCTCCACCTCCTGTTCCGTCTTGAAGAACTTTTCCTCGTGCACGCGTCGCACCGCGTCCAGCGCGCCGCCGCTCATCGCGCGCGTCCCGGCGCGTCCCGCCGTCAAAAACGCGACCGCGTCCTCGTCAGCAAAGCTGAAATTGCGCGCGCGACGTCGTCGAGCGATGTGCGTGCGGCGCGCGGAGATCGGGGCGCGCGCGAGAGCGAGTGTGTCTTTTTTGTGATGATTCGCTCGAGAGCGATGTGTGATGAGTGTGATGCGGAGAGTGGGGACGACGTCGCGGGCGCGGGCGCGTTGGTGCGCATCTTTATCGGTTGGGCGTATTTCGCGGTGTAGATTCCTCGGAGCGTGCAGCGCGCGCGCGGACGGTCAGACGCGCGCGACAACAGTGAGATTGGTGTGGTGTTGAACATTACAAAGGTTCCGTCCGGGCGTTCGCTGGGGCTAGGTGATGCGAGACGTCGGGATGGTGAAGGATTCCGTCGACGTGCCTTCGTCGCCGACGGTGTATTGCGCGATGAAGCGGGAAGAAATCATGTCTCGCACCACCCAGACGTGGAGTTGAAACGTCTTGACGATGCCCTGGTGAAATGGATGCACGTCGACGTAGTGAATCTCTTTCCCTTCGAAGTCTACCCAGTAAAGGGAGACGGCGGTTGACCTAGAGTTGTAGAAGACGGCGCCTCGGCGAAGTAAACCAGGAACGGATTTCACGGAACCGTCGAAAGGTCCACCCGTGGACCCGCTCGTCGACGCCGCGTGCGAATTGAAATCGGTATCGTCATCATCCTCATCCGATTCGCTCGCGTCTTTGCCCGACACGTCCGTGAGCCCTGACGTCGCCGACTTGCGTCCGCGAGCGTTCTCTCTGGAAGACGCCTCGCTCGCCGTCGACTCCTTCGTGAGCACCAATTTGCTCAACTCCGCCGCCGCGTGTTTTTTGAAATAATTAACCAAATCATCAATGCCGTCTAATCGCACCAGCGATATCCGCGACTTTTTCGATCGCGTCGCTTTGAGCACGGTTTCGTCCTCCTTGCCTACGATGTCTCTCGCGCGGCGCTTTTCATCCGCCAGCGCCGCGCACGTCGGTCCCTGAAGCGACGAACACATCGCCTCATCGTCCACTAAATCGATGACTTGATTCATCAACGTCTGCGTCGCGAGCGATGCGTCGAGATTCGTCAGTCGTTCCGCGTTCGCCCCGCGCGCTCCAACCACTTTCTGTTACCCTCGACCGAACCGTCCGTTCTCGCGCGCGTCGACGTCGTCGTCGCACCTCTCTCGGAAACGCCACGTGCTTGGCGATGATATCGCTCAGTCCGAATCCGCGCATCGACGGACCCGCGCCGTCCGAGCTCGCAACGGCGACGTCGTCCGAGCTCAGAATGACCTCCGCGCGCGCGACGTCGCGACACGCGCCGAGGACGACGAGCGCGAGCGCGCGCGAGAGAGAGACGCGGGAACGACGCGCGCGAGGACGCGAGGATGCGTCGGACGCGCGAGATCGCATGACGAACGCGCGCGCGTGAGTGACGCGTTGTTCGATCGGACGAATGAATCAAATCCACGAACGCGGGCAAGCTGTTTCACGACGAGATGGTTATTGCAACTGCCGTCGCTCGAGGCGACGATGATTGATTGATTATTCTAAGCGCTCTTCACCGGCGGCGTGTTCTTCAACACGCGCAGCAGAGAACGCATCTTGGAGAGATCGGTGAGAGAGTTTTCGACGAGGTTTTCTTCGCTCGCGTACGCGCACACCGCCTCCCATCCCGTGGCGTTGGCGAAGAGCTGTTCCTCCGCCGTCTGTCGCTCGCGGTTCGCCTGCTTCTTATTCGCGATCTGTTTCGCGCGCTGCGAATTCATGAGTTCGATCTCCGCCTGTGCCTCCTCCTTGATGCGCTCGATCTCGCGCTTCTCCGCCTCTTCCTTCTCGGAGACGAGTCGCGCCTGCTCGGCGCGGAACGCCTGCAAGTGCGGCGAGTTGTACATGTTTAGCGCGGGTTCCGCCGCCGGTTCAGACGCCGACACCACCGACGCCGTCGTCTCCGGTTCCGCGAAATCAGCCTCGCTCAACGCCGCGTGCGAGCTCACGTTCGACATCGGTTCCGCCGGCGTGTCGTCCAGCGCCGCCCGCTCCACCGCCGCCGTCGCCTGTTCCACCGCCGCCGGCTCGGACGCGAAATCACCGAAATCATCCAACCCACCCTCGCTCGCCGGCGCCGGCGGAGGCGGCATCTCCCCATACTCTTCCCCGACGGCGCCTCCCGCGGACTCGGTCAGCGAACTGACGCTCTGAAACGAGGAATTCATCTGTAAATCGCTCTGCGACGCGCTCGCCGGCGGTGCGGCGGCGCCGGGCGTCTCCGTCGCGACGTTCTCCACCGCCACCGGCTCGGCGTGTTGATGCGGCGCGTCCATCACCGCGGACACATCGTCTGCGCACGCACGGTCGTCTCGGTCAGTCGTCCTCATCGTCGTCGTCGTCGTAGCGCGCGCCGATCCGCTCGCGATCATTCGTCCGAGATCTGACACGACACGTTTCGCACGCTCGTCGCGCGCGCGAACGACCGCGCCATTCTCGTCTCAACGTCGCGCGCGACCTCGTCGAACGCACCGTGCGTCGCACCGTCCTCCCGCGAGGCACCACCGGTCGCCACCGCGCTCGCGAACGCGTCGACGAGATCCTCTTGGGACATTCTCGTCACGTCGGCGTCGAAAAGTGACGCGACGGGCGGCAATTCGACGCACGCGAGACGACGGTGATGCCCGCGACGACGCGACGCGCGCGCGGAGACGACGCCGCGTCGTCGTCCGCGCCGATTCGTCTCTGGACGACGAGCGAGGAGCGTCGTCGGTACGATGATTTCGCGACGCTCTACGCGCTCGCGCGCGCGCTGGAAAAGTTGGAGCGCGCGTACGTGCGCTCGAGCGTGGACACGGGGGCTTACGAGCGGGCGTGCGTGGATCTGACGAGTAAGTTTAAGTCGTTGCGGAGCGTGACGCGGGATTCGGTGCCGGATCTCGATCGATTCTTCGAGACGTACGGGGCGGCGGTGCCGGCGGCGAGACGGCGACTCGAGCGCGGCGTCCCGGCGACGGCGGAACATCGCGCGGCGACGGCGAGAGGGACGGAGGAGGAGGGGAAACACGAGGCAAAGATCGTCGCGGAGGCGACGCATTGTTTCATAGGGGTGATGGACACGCTGAAACTCGATATGCGGGCGAAGGATCAGGTGGCACCAGTGGTGGCGGATTTATTGTTGGCGCTGTGTAAATTGGCGAGACTGCCAACGGATTTCGAGGGGACGCGGTGCGCGAGGAAATGGGCGCTGCGGATGGATACCATGCGCGCGAGTGAATGTCTGAGCGTGGACGAGGCGAGGGAGTTTTTGTACGAGATCGAGAGCGCGTACGCGGCGTTTTTGCGGTGTCTCGCGGCGTGAGTCGCGCGCGTAGAAAAATTGTTGTTGTTCTTGTTCTTGTACACGTAGTAACGCTTCGTTTCAAACGTATGAATTCGTCACACCACTGCCTGCGCTATGCCGTGATGATGCGTCTTATAGTTTCTCGGGGGCGTTCTCGGAACGTCCGGACACGTCGCGCGCACAACGCCCACGCCCTTTGTCCTTCCCTCGCGGAAGATGACTCTCGTTCCCACCGTCAAAAATTCGGGTCTGTGCGACCACTCAAACGTCACGAGCGCGCGATCGCCCATTCGAAGGATGTCTTTGCCCGCGATGGCGCAGATTCGTGCGGCTTGTCGCACGGTGACGCAGTGTAAAATGGGCGAATAACCAACCTTGAGCGTCGTTGGATGACTGAGGATTACCACCTCCGCCTGAAATTGCCAGCACGCCTTGGGATTGACGCTCGCGTCGCACAAAATCATACCCTTTCGTATCTCGTGTTTGTGTATGTGACCTTTGCGCGGCTTAATACAAAAACTCCCCGTCGTCCCGTGCTCCACGTGCTCGACAGGGACGCGTTTGTTCTGAATGCTCTTCACCAACACGGGCGTGAACGCGCCGTGACCGTCCGGACCGAGCAACATCGACGCGTGCGCCTGAACTTTGCCGCTCACCACCAGCCCACTCACCACGGTACCGATCCCCTGTACGGTGAACGAATCGTCGAGGTACACGAGCGGCTCGTTTCCTTCCAAAGGCTTGAACGTTTTTCGAGACGGAATGTGATTTAAAAACATGCGAATGAGATCCAATCCCTCACCCGTCACGCACGACGCCTGGAACACAGGTGTGATCACCCCGCCGGCGATGTTCTTGACCGTCGTCATGACGTCTTGTTCGTTACGCACGAGAATGGGTGTCTTGTGCACGCCCGGTCGTTTGAGCATTTTAAACAACGCCTCCAGCGTCGCGGTTCGATTCGCGTCGCTCGCCATATCAATCTTGGTGACGACGACGAAAAATGGCACCTTCAAACCCAGCATGATGGATACGTGTTCCTTCGTCATGCCCACGATTCCGCCTCTGTTCGCGTCGACGCACATGAGCGCAAAGTCCGGAAGACTCCCGGCGATGCCGTGCATGGTTGTTCGCAGATATCGCTCGTGACCGCACAAATCGCTGAAATGAATCACCTTCGAAGAGGCGGAGACAATCTGGTCCCATCGAAGCTGATGCGCCTCGCGAACGTCCGGATTGGCGTAGTTGACTATGCTCCCGTCCGGCGCGTACCCGACGATTTGTTGACTGATCGCTGACGTTCGACCCGTCTCGAGCTCGTGTTTGTGCCGAAACACGCCGCCTCTCGACAACCCGCGCCCGTTGTCCAAACCGCCCTCGGTCAACACGCCCAAAATCGTCGATTTCCCAGAATCCACATTCCCTAACGTCGTGATTCGAATCTCCTTGTGTTTCGTCTCGCGTAATCTCTTCCGAATCAACGCCGTCGCGCACACTCGCCCCTCTCTCGCGCGTCGCTCGCACACCTTTGTACAGTCGCACTCGATCGCCGCCGCCATGCGCGTCAGCGTCTCCACGCTCTCTCGCATCTCCTCCTCCGTCAACCCGAACGCCCCGCCGTCGTCGTCGACGCCGAGTTCATACAGCGCCTCCCCGTCCCCTTCGCACTCGCACCGCCATCTGAGCTGCGTCACGAGCTCCTCGAACCGGTCTCGAGAGACACCGACGAGCGTGCGCTTAAATTCGTGATTCCCATCGTCGCGTTCGGGTTCGAGCGCGCGCGCGAGCTGATCGAACCCGAACGCATCCGTCGGACTCGTCGCCGTCGTTTTCCCCATCGCGTCGGCGTCGGCGTCACGCGTCTCGCGTCGGTGGGGGGCGCGCGCGGTGTGTCGGCGGCGGGGTCGTTAGAGAGACGGTTGGTACTTTTTGTCTGGACACGCGAAGTCGTCGAAGGCTACGGCGGCGTCTGCACGGACCACTCCAACACGTCGACCGCCTGCCAGAGCTCGCCCGAGGAGGCGGTGAACCCCACCCACGCGTCGGTGTGGCCGTCGCGCAAAATGCTCTCGACGGCGAAGGGAACGCTCATGAGCGGGACGACGTCGTCGTCGAGGTAAACGGCGAGAACGCCGAGGGTGTCGGCGGTGTGCGCGCTGAGGGCGGTGGAGAGACCGGTGATCTCGCCGGATTCGATGGCGAAGAACATGTCGTCGACGGAGATGTCGGGGGTGTATCGGATGTGAACCTCGTGGACGAGACCGTCATTGATGGAACTGTCGCTGATGGAACCGTCGAGGGCGACCGAGGCGAGACTGGCGCTCGCGTGCGCCGAGTTGGCGGATTTGCCGCGCGTGTGAATGGCGACGTGACTCTCGCGAGGTTCGTTGAAATCTGGGGTGTAGACGGTGTCGAATTCGAACGCGATGGAGTACGGGATGCCACCGTAGCCCAAGAACGGACCACCGGCGCCGACGTCCGTCGCGCCGGGGACGGCGTCCTTGTCGTCGCGAATGACGAAGGCGAAACCGTCGCCCCCTGTCGTGACGCATTTTTCATACATGGTTGTGTGAATCGATTGGACGAAGGCACCGGACACGCTCTGCACGAAATCACACGTTTGCGTCGCTTGCGTCACCATAAACTTGAAGGTGACGTTGAAACCTCTCGTGACTTCCTGTCGTTGTCGATGCCAAAAGGCACCCGTCGCGTTTTTCGTGTCGTCGATGACTCGCATCGCTTTGTAATCACACGCACCGAGCTCGCGCGTTCCCTCGTCGTCGCTCGCACTCGTCTGAGTCCGGAGCGTTCCGAACGAGTCGATGCGCCTCGGACCGCGGTCGGCGGTTTGCGTGGATTGGGTCTTTTGTCCGTAATCCTGCGTCCACCAACCGCCCGAGACTTTCCACGAACCGCTCGCGGCGCTTCGCTCCATGGACGCGTCGAGTTTCGAGAAACGCGATTCCAACCAGACGCGTTCACACGTCGGCGGTACCGGTTCGGGATCGGTACGCCAATCGGCCGCACACGTGCACCGCTGGTCGGCCCACTCTTCGACGGAGTCCAAAATCCGCTCGTCGAAATCATTCCACGCTTGATCCTTCCGACCTTTCGCGTACTCCCAGTCGTCCGGCATGGCCTCGCTATTCGTGTAAATGCCGAGATAATTATCATTCGTCTTCTTACCGTGCAGACGGTGCGTTCTGCGATACGTAGATCCCGTACAGAATGGGTAAATGACGCCGATAAACTCCGCCTTGACTTGGAGTTCTTCGTAGTTGCTCGTATTCGTCAGTCGTCTGCTTTTGACGACCACTACGTTATCAGAGCTCGGAACGCTGGTTGAGCTTATGATGTCGTCACGACCGGCCACGAAAATAGACTGCCACGAATCCAAGTACTCTTGTTCGACGGATGTCTCTCCGTACACCAAACTCTCGACAATCTCAACTTCGGCGGCGTTGGCGATGAGCGAGTCGGGCTGAATGGTGTATGTGGTCACCTCGTTCGTAGAAGTCTCCACGAACTCTAAAGAGCCGCTCGCGATCTGATCCGCCGTGTAGGGTCCGATGATTACTCCGCTCGGAAGCTTGACTAAATAAATTCGCGTGCACAAGTTTGCATTCTCTTGTCGCGCGGCGTCGTTCGCCGCGAGGCACGTTCCGCACGCGTCCAACGTCTTACCGCTATTCGGTACACCGTCGCATCCGCAACACCCGCCGCCTCCGGCATCACACGCCGTTTTGAATTCTACTGGATCGCTACATCCACTACCGACCTGTCCGATCGCGCTCGGATCCATCCTCGAGTCGGATGAACCGAAACACGCGTCTTGTACTTTCCCGCTCGCGATGATACCATCGCATCCTAAACACGTGCTCCCGTCACTCGTCCCCTTGCAAAACCCACACGCGTCTACATCTAAATCGTCCGCCTCACACAGCCCGCAATCGTCGGGATACACGCCGCCCAAGGGCCCCACTGGCGTCCTGTCGATGGCGCAACCCGCGCAGGCTTCTAACTGTCCTCCGCAAACGCCGCACGCGTCGCGTTGCGCGTTCGAAGTCGCCGGCTGCGAGCTCAGCGTCGGATAACACATGGTCGTCTCCACCGCCCGTTGTTCTTCGACGAGCGTCCACGCATCATCGTACGCCTGCTTGGCGTTCGCGTACAGGTCTTGCACTTCGATGCGCTTTTTGGGAAACGTCTCGTTCTTAAAGTCCGTCATGAGCGTTTGCGCTTGCCTGAACGCCTCCTGCCCTTGCTTCCAGAGACTTTCTATCTGCACGTGCACGTCCGGTTTGACCCCTTTCGGGTAATACGACTCGGAGTCCACGCACACGCAACACAAATCCCGCGTGTTCCCTCCGAACGCCACCCCCGCGCAGTCGCAACACCAACTCCACAGCGACGGATCGTCCCCCGCGCACCCGTTCCCTCCACACACCCCGCACTCGTCCAACACCGCGCCGCTATTCGGCACGCCATCGCATCCGACGCACCCACCGAGATGATAATTCGGCACGCCCGCTCTCGAAAACGTCTCGTTCGTCGGCGTCGTACACGTCCCGCACGCGTCGACGACGGCGTTCCCGCCCGCGTTCCCCGCGCAATCCGCGCACGTCGAGTTGAACGCGCACGACGGATCGCTCGCCCGATCGCACGCCGTCCCACACCCTCCGCACGCATCGAACACCGCACCGCTGTTCGCCGCGCCGTCGCACCCTCGACACCCCGCGCCGTCGCCGTCGCACGTCCCGCACGCGTCGCGCGCCAACGCTCGAAACGACGCCGACCCGGCGTACGTCACCCCCGGCGCGACCGCGTCCGAGGTCGGCGCGAGCGTGAACGCGGCGTTCGTCGCGCGCGCGAACGCGAGCGCGAACGAGAACGCGACGACCACGACGCGCGTCGTCGTCGACGCGACCCATCCTCTTCCGCGCGTCTTCATCGCACCCCCACACCGCACCGCACCGCGCCCCCACGCCACGCCGAGACGACGCGCGCGCGTTCGGCGCGACGCCGAGACGCGACGCGACTCCCCTCGACGTCTCGCGCGCGTTCGCGCCCCCCACCGCGCGTCGCCGTTCGACGACCGACCTCTTCCGTCCGCGGCCCAACGACCGGGGCGCGAGCCCGGGCACACGAAACAACACACACACCGCGCGCAACCACCAGAACACGACTCACATCACCGTATACCACGTACTCAAACCACCGTCCACGCCGAATCCGTGGTCTCCCACACACGCCCGGCGCGGATCTCATCGCGTTGACCGAATCTCCGCCCGAGGGACTCGTCGGTCGAGTCCTCGACGGCGGATCGTGTGCGCGCACTGATTCGCGAGTCGTGACTCGTCGTGTACCCCCCGTACGACCGGCGAATCCGAGATACGATGGGCGCACGCAGTCGCCCCATCGTTATCGTCGCGACGAAGACGCGCGAGTGTCGGACGCGGCGCGACGTGTGATCGACGGACGATGCGCGCGGTGATGCCGACGCGATCGATGCGATCGACGAGGCCGGCGCTCGTCGCGTCGCGAGGGGCGGTGAGGCGCGCGGGCGCGCGCGCGGCGGTGGATGGGCGAGGGGCGAGGCGCGCGACCGCGCGCGCGGTGTCGACGCCGACGAGGGAGGAGGAGACGCGATCGGTGACGCGAACGCGAACTGGGGGTGATGATGGTGAAGAGACGCCGTTTGAGCGCGAGTATAAGGATTACGCCACCGGGTACGCGTCGGTGCCTGGGTTGGAGTACGAGAACATGGGTTGGGTGACCGAGGTGGAGGGAGAGATCCCGAAGGAGATGGTCGGGACGTTGCTGAGAAACGGACCGGCGATGTACGAGAGAGATGGATTCGTGAAGAGTTATCTCGACGGTGACGGCATGGTGACGTCGATCGCCATCAAGGATGGTAAGGCGTACTTTCGAAACAAGTTTGTGCGCACGGAGGACTTCGATAAGGAGGAGGCGCTCGGACGGTACACCGAGCCAAGCATCTTCACCGCGAGTGACCCGAGAAAGCCGGCGCTGTTCTACAGATTGTTTAACGATATTTTGGGGGGCGATCTGAAGAGAAAGCAAAACGGCGCGTACAACGTGTTGAACTGGGGAGATTCGCTCGTGGCGGTGGATTACAAGAAACCGTACGCGCTCAACCCGGACACGTTGGAAACGATCGGTCACGGCGCGTGCGACCTGTCCTCGGTCATGCACACGTCGCACTACCGCACGGTGACCGAGCCGAACGGAAGCCGACGATGTGTGGCGTTCCTGAATGAAGTTGACTGGCGCGCGAACGCCGGCGTCGGCACGACGAAAGCCGTCTTCTACGAGTTCGACGAGCAAGGCAACGAAGTGAGCCGTCGCGCGTACGACTACCCGGCGTCGTACGTGCACGATCTTATCGTGACTGAAAACTATTACATCTTATTCGATTGTCCGATCAAGATTGATTTCCCGGCGGTCTTCACCAAGTACATCTTTGAAAAGTCGTGCCTCTCCGAACTCATCTGCGAAGACACCGAACGACGACCGTTGTTCCGTATTTTCCCCAGACGCGGGGACTCGCGCGAAGTTCTCACCGCGCCGGCGGATTACTGGTGCTACGCGTACCACCACGTGAACGGTTTCGAGGACCCGGAGGGCAACATCATCTTCGACACGTGCACGTGGGATAAATTTACGCTGTACTTCACGGATATTTGCAACCCGAACGGCAAGGACAACTACCCTCGCATGAAGTTGAGTCGATTCTTGATCGACATGAAAAAGCTCGAGGCAAAGCACTTCGAATTGAGCGATGTCCCGTGCGAGTTGCCGATCACGAGCTGGGATTACACAGGTGAGCCATACGAGCACATGTACCTGAGCACCTCCGTCGGTCGCACCACGGAAGGCGTCAACGGCCCCATGCAAGCGCTCACGAAGGCGTCCATCAAGCCAGATAGCAGGGAACTCTATTATGAGGAGCAATGGTTGCCCGGTGATCGCAAGTTTGCTATGGAGCCTTTCTTCGTGCCGCGCCCCGGAGGCACGGCTGAGGACGACGGCTGGGTCGTCGCTCTCGTGCACGACGCCGCCTACGAAAACAGTAACTTTGGCGGTCGCGGTACCGAAATGGTTATTATTGATTCGCAAAAGTTTTCCGAAGGCCCGGTTGCGCGACTCCGCCTTCCCACGTACGTTCCGTTCGGCGTGCACGGCTCGTGGAGCTCCAAGTATGTCGCGGGCCCGCCCAAGGAAGATGAATTGAAAAGATTAGAAGATATGCGCAAGAAAAATGATGGTAAGCCCGTCAGTCTCGGTGTAAGCGCCGCCGAGCCGGTCATCTACAACACGCCGACGCCGCAGGCGATTGGAATGGGCGTTGCCGGATTAGTGTTAGGTATCACCGCCCTCAGCTCCATCCTCCAGTGATGGGCTCAATCAAGATCCTCAAGATCACATGCCACCGAATAGTAGAGCGAATCGCGTATGTAGAACTATAATAACCTAAACTGACTATTCTTGTTTAACTCTCTCGCCGCAATTCCTCCACAGAGTCCACGGCGGGCATCGCTTTCAGTTTGCTGACGAGGCCGTTCACCAACACATCCTCTTTCGGTGAATCGGTGAGCGTGCGCTCAACGGAGTGCCGCTCACAAAACGCCTCGATGCGATCCCAAGCTTCTTGTAATTCGTCATCCGGAACGGTGATGACGAGACGGAGGAAGCCAGGGGCGTGGAAACACGCACCGGGCAACACCAGAACGGCTTCCTCGGAAAGCAAGCGCTTGGCGAAAACAACATCATCGCACGGCCCATCTTCAAACTTGAACGCAACCGGGTCCATCTTGAGTAACATATACATCGCACCTTGCGGCTCGGACGGTACGCTCAGGCCTCTCACGCGCGCACAACGCTCGACGCAACGCGTGTTTGCGCTCTTGAGAACAGTCAACGTTCTCTCGAGCCAGATCTCTTCGTTCGCCTGAAATATTCCCGGGATGGCAGCCTGAATCGGCGTCGGTGGGCCGAGGGAAACTTGGCATAAATTATTAATCGCCAGTTTCACTCCCGCAGCTTGTAAGATGTGATCGTAATCGTGCAGAACCAACCAACCGATGCGCCAACCCGGAGTCAACCACCGTTTGCTCAACGCGCTCACCGCCATCACTGGCACTCGTCCACTAAAGTTGGCGATGGATTTAAAAGGCTTAGTCTTGTCGAAAAATACGTCTTCGTAGACCTCATCGGCTATTATGGGTAAATGCAACGCCTCACACGTCGTGCAAATCGCGCGAAGGTGCTCTTCGCTGAAAACCGCTCCGCACGGATTACTGGGATTGTTCACCACAATCGCCACCGTGTTCTTATCTCGTAATCCTCTAACGTCATCCAACTTGATTTGCCAGCCATTATCTGGGTCCAACTCATAAAACTTATACTCGATGCCGTGCCTGTGACAAAGCGTTTCGTAAAGCGGGAATCCAGGCTTTGGGAGTAATATATTTGCGCCGTCGACGGCGAGCGCCGCAAACGAGTGTGAAAGCGCTTCTGAGCATCCCACAGTCATGAAAACATCCTCTGCTTGGAGTGGTGGACGATTCTCCACGGAATAACGAGCCGCCACGGCGTCCCTCGCTTCCACCATGCCCGCGCTCGCCGTGTACCCGTTATGCACGCACGCCGCGAACGCCCCGACCACCTCCTCCATCGCCACCTTGGGCGGCAACAAGTGTCCGAACACCGTCGGATCTCCCTGTGCGAGAGAGATCAACGACTTATCCGGATTCGCCTGCCCTACCATCTCGTCCACTATGCGACGGATGGGATTACACAAGTCCTTCAGCGGCGACGCCTGCACGTTCCACCCGTTCTCGCGATAGCCATCGGTGGGAGTCTCGCGATCGATCGTGATAGACCGCCGACCCTTCGTCGCGCCGACCTCGTGGCTCACCGTCATCGCGTCGTCGCGTCGCGCTCGGAGCTATTTCTGTCCCGTCGCCGTCGGTGCGCGCGGCGGCTCCCCTTCGAGACGCGCGCGCGGCCGACGCCGACGCAGAAGATTCTACCGAACGGTGCGGGCGTCCCGTTCTTCACCTAAGTCACGTCGTTCGCGCGCGCACGCGAGCTCGCGCGCGGCGGAGTGACGACGATTGTTTCGCGGAAGTCTTGTCTACGTCACGATAAGCTTTTTCTTTTTCGAGCTCGAGCGCGCTCTCGCTAAAAAAGAGGACGCCGCGGGCGCGAAAATGTACACTGTGATGCTACAACGAATGACTATGGAGAAAGAATGAGTTGAATCTACAGTTTCGATGGAAACTTTGACGACGACGACGACGAGGCGGCGAAGAGTTCGCTTGCGGAGGACGCGACTTCTCGAGGCGACTCCATCGGACCCAAGTGGCTGTTGTTCGGGAACTCGATAAGCGTGCCCGCAGGGACAGCGGTGGCGAGGGACGGCGCGATGACGGCCGAGTATATGGGCGAGCGTCCGTCCGGGGCGACGGACGTCCCTTTGGCGATGGCGACTGGGCACGCTATTTTTTGCAGTTGACCGAAGGCCTCGGTTTCGGCGTTGCCCGCCTCGTAAATACCAATTTCAGTCTCTGTAGAGCACGCGAGGCGAACGCCGTCGCCATCTTCGGCCGGAATGAACCCGCCGTCGTTGACGTACGCGTTGAGTGCGTCCTTGTGCCACGCCTTCGTCGGCATCTTACTCTGATACGCGGCGAGCGCCTCGGCGGCGCTCGAAAACCGAGACCTCCGTTTGGACGCGCTCTTCACCATGTACGCCGTCGACGCCATGAGCGGCGAATCCGGAGACACGTCCAACCCCGGCGCGTCTCGGGGCGAGAGCACGAATATCGGTTCAAACGCGTAAATCGACCGAAACGTCCCCGGTCGCCTCGCCTCAGCCATCAACAACGCGTGCCCGCCGCACGAGTGCCCGAACGCGTGACACCTGTGCAACCCCAACGCTGTCACCACCGCCGCGCAATCGTCCGTCAGCGCGCTCCAGCTCAACCTCCCGTTATTCACCGCCCCGGACCGACCGTGTCCGCGGAAATCCAACGCGTAACACGCGTACCCTCGCCCACAGAGCTCGGCGATGAGCGGCTCAAAGACGCTCCCGTGAAACCCGTTCGCGTGCGCCAGGAGCACCGCGTTCGAGTTATCGCGCGCGAGCAACCACGAAGCGCTCGCGGGAAGGTGCTCCCGCACGTGTATCGTCACGCCATCGGCGGAGACGACGCGCGACGACATCTGCGGTCGAGCGTGGGTCGGGGCGCCCGAGTGGGCGCGGTGGGCGCGGGGAAACCGAACCGTTTGAAATTCGAACCTCGCGGTGACAGCCCGCGGCAGACGCGCGCGCGCATCGGTGTTGTCGCGCTTAGCGGCGAGATCTCGCGGTAGAAGAAAGGTTTTCGCGCGTGTACGACGCGGAGTCGACGCGCGACGCTGAACGACGGCGCGGTTGTGCGAGTGGGCACGGGGTTCGAGAATTTGAGCTCACGCACGATGTTGGCGCGCATCGACGAGGACGGCGCGCACACGGGGTCGTTGGAGGTCATCTTCGGTCCGATGTTTAGTGGTAAGTCCACCGAGCTGCAGAGACGACTGCGCAGGCACACGGTGGCGAGTCGGAGGGTGCTGGTGGTCAAGTACGCGGGGGATAATAGGTACGACGAGCAGGTCGGCTCCACGACGTCGGCGGTGACCCACGATTTAGCGTCGATGCCGGCGCTGCCGACGAAAGATTTGCGAAACATCGATAACGTTTCGCACAACTACGACGTGATCGGCATCGACGAGGGACAGTTTTTCGACGACATCGCGCACTACTGCGAAAAGTGGGCGCAAGCGGGTAAGACTGTCATCGTCGCCGCGCTGGACGCGACGTTCCAGCGTAAGCCTTTCAACTCCATCCTGCAGCTCGTGCCTTTGGCGGAAAAGGTGACAAAATTGACCGCGGTGTGCACGGACTGCGCGGCCGACGCCGCGTTCACGGCGCGAACGACCAAGGAGACGGACGTGGAGGTCATCGGGGGCTCTTCCTCTTACAAGGCGGTGTGTAGAAAGTGCTATGAAAAGTATGCGGCGGAGATGCGTGAGAACGGCGCGAGCAAGAAAACGATGGTAGGGACGCCGTTGACGAAGCGCGTCGCAGAGCGGATGGGTGAGCTGAGTCTGAAGACGCCCGCTCCGACGGAATCTTCGTTCACCTTTGCGACTCCAGCCACGCCGACTCTCGGTGAGGCGACGGTGCAGAAGACGAAGAACGTCGAGAGTTCGGTGATGAAGAGCGCGAAAAAGTCACGTGGGTTCGGTGGCCCGGGACGGTCACCCCTGAACGATTTTATGACTGGATCTGGTTTCCACCGCTCTCCGCTCAGTACGTTGCGTTAGTCTGCGCCACCAAAACAATTAGGCAAAAAACTTTGAGATAGACGCTGAAAAAGCGATAATCGGTGACTTTGTAAACATCTTTCACTAGTGATCACATATTTGACAGTGTATTCCCGTCCTAATTCTAATTGGCTAGCTTTGAAACCGATCTCCCAGGCCACCTCCGGCTCGCTTTAACATCTCTTCAGGTTTCAATTCTCCTGGTTTCCTAATCTTTAGATCGGTGTCACGATCGAACGGACGATACTCCCAATTCGTTCCATCATTCGGACCTTCTTTCTTCTCCTTCTTCTCCTTCTTCTCTTTCCTCTCTTTGTCGCGTTGCTTCTCTTGGTGCACCTCAACGAGAGATTTCGCTCGTCGCGACGCGTTGTACTCATCTACGAGGCGCTTAGTCTCTTCTTCCTTCGCTTTAGCGGCGGGTAACACGTACTGTTGCTCTTGCGCTTGCAAAAACAATTGTTTTTCGCGTTCCGCCGCCTGTTGCGGAGTATCCGTCCACGCCGCCTCCATCTCCGCCGTTCGCGCAACCTTTTCAGTCTTAGCGAAAGCGGTGAAACTCGCCGTCGGGGGACCTTGAGCCCGTTTCTCCGGCGGAAGATGTGTCATCCATTCCTCACGTTTGTCGCCTTCATCCTTTGCGCCGTCGAGTAGCTCGTCATCACCAGGAAGAGGAGTTCCCTTCATGCGCCGCCATGCCGCTTTTTCGCGCTCACCCTCGAGCCATTTTTCGAACTCTTCACGCTCGTTCGCTTCGTTTCTCTTGGCGTCAATTTTGGCGCGCTCGTCATCATCCGAAAGCGCCGTGTGCGCCTTCTTGATGGCGTCGAACGCTTCCTTTGCGTCTTCGTGCGAACATTTATCGGGGTGAACCATGAGGGAGAGTTTCCAGTACTTCTTCTTGATGACGCTCTTGGTGTCATCCGGCGACACACCGAGGATGTCGTACGCGTCTCCGCCGCGCTTGACAATGCGCACGAGCCGCGTGGCGCACGCTTCGCGAGTCTCGTTGCTGGTATTCTCCATCTCTGCAATAAGTTCCGGAGGCGGAGGACCGAAAGAGCTATCAAAGGCTAGTTCAGCCGCAGCCGCTTCGAGCATGCTCTTCGGCGGAACCATGGGGCCGAGAACACGCTTTATTGGTGCGTCCGAATCCTCTTGCAGCGCCTTTTCGTCTTTTGGCGGCGGCATAGATGGACCTATGTCGGCTCCAATTGTTGGTTGCGGAGCGTCCTCGTCACTATCGCTCGCGTCCTCAACAGTGGCGGCGTGCGCCTCATCGCCTGCCAACACCTGCACTTCACTCGTATTTTCAGCTTTATTTGCACGTTTCTCTTCGGAACGAGATTTCTTACCCACCTCAGCGTCAGGGGCTGGCTCTGTCCACGGTTCGCGCGCGGCGCTGAATTTTTCCAAATCGCTCGCCGACTCATCAAACACGGCGCCGAATCTACTCAACAGACTCAAATCGCGCTTATCAAGCGCCCACATTCCAGTCCTCGATGAACGCACCAAACACGCGTGATCAAAAAAGTAATCCAAATAGTTGCGCATCAGACTGTCGGCGACACCCGCCGTCGCCACGCCTTGACCTCCGTCCACCGTTCTCAACAAATCTCTAAAACTATTCCGTTCGCTCGGAAACTTGGCGAGCATGTGTCGCAGGGCATCCATCGCGAGTCGTCCTCGCTCCACCTGTTCGCGAACCGACCATCTCGGCGCACCGTCGCTTCCAGAGTCGCTCTCGCTGGAGCTCTCGCTCGAACTCCGGCTCGAGTCTCTCCTCCTTCGGCGCCTCTTTCGCTCGTCTCGATCGTCCCGATCGCGTCGACGACGCTTCTCCTTGCTCGATTTTTTCGATTTCTTCTTGTGCTTGGACGACGAGCGACGCTTCTTGCGTCGCTCGTCGTCGTCGTCGTCAACGTCATCGTCTTCGCCTCGGCGTCTGGAACCGTCGCGCCGCCCCTCGAGTCGCTCGCGCTGGTGTGCCGCGTACGCCGCGTGCAGCGCCTGCACGTTGGATAACGCCGCGTTAAGTTGCGGGTGATTGCCCACCATGACAACTCGGCGCTCGCGTCGTCGCGACCTCGCGCCTCACTGTGCGGCGCGAGCGAATTCGGATGACGTCCCAGACGGCGAGAAATCTCACCGACGTCGCCGCGCGCGTCGCCGCGGCCGCCGTGCGCTCGGGTCGACAGGCGGCGAACGTTCGCCTCGTCGCCGTGAGCAAGACCAAGCCCGTGTCCCAGCTCAAGGAGTGCTACGACGCGGGGCAACGCACGTTTGGGGAAAACTACGTGCAAGAGCTCGTCGAAAAGGCGCCGCAGATGCCCGACGACACCGTCTGGCACTTCATCGGGCACCTGCAGAGCAACAAGTGTAATCAATTATTCAGGGCGTGTCCACACTTGGCCATGTTGGAGACCGTGGATAGCGAAAAGTTGGCGAACAAGTTGAACAGCACGCTCCCTGAGACGCGCGTCGAGCCGTTGCGCGTGCTCGTGCAGGTGAACACATCCGGCGAGGAGTCCAAGTACGGCGTCGAACCGGACGCGTGCGTGGCGCTGGCGAAACACATCTACGATTCGTGCCCGCGATTACGATTCTCCGGGTTGATGACGATCGGGATGCCCGACTATACGAGCAAGCCTGAAAATTTTGAGACGCTTCGGCGGTGCCGGGAAGAGGTGTGCGCGGCGCTCGGCATCGAGGAATCCGCGTGTGAACTGAGCATGGGGATGAGCGGTGATTTCGAAGCGGCGATTGAGATGGGAAGCACGAACGTTCGCGTCGGAAGCACGATCTTCGGGGCGCGAGACTACTCCAAGTGAGTTGTATTCTTTTTAATCTTTGAACTTTTAGAAAAAACACGTCCCGACGCCCCGCAGCCTCCCGGCGTCAGAGCGCGCCGCGCGGTCGTCTCGTCATCTCGCGCGCGTCGCATGTCGAGAACAAAGTCAAACGCGTCCGTCGCGCTCGCGCTCGGTGCGTTCGCGAGCGCGACGTTCGCGTTCCCGCTCTGGTATTGCTACGCTCCGAGCAAATCGATGTGGACGCAGGAGGAGAGTCTGAGCGTCGCCGCGGTGCGCAGAGGCGCGTTCATGAACAGTGGGTCGAGAGATGTCGGTCTGGACGGGCGTTCGACGACGAAACCACCGTCGCGTCGCGCGCGAGAGACGTAGAAGAGAGGTAGCCGTAGCCGTAGCCGTAGCGTGTATGTAGAGAAAACTTGTAACTCGAGCGTGGTTCAGGCTCGACGAACGGCGTTCGCGCGCTCGAACGACGAATTTCGACGATTGCGCGACGGTATACGTATCTGCGTGAATTCAACAATGTTCAACTAATGTCTACGACTGATCGCCGACCGCGCCGATGACGCCGTCGACGACGCTCGCCACCGCGGACGCAGAGGCGACGCGGAGCTCGGGATCGAACAAACTCTTACCGAATTCGGCCGCTTTTGAAATCGCCGGATCGAGCGGGACTTTGCCCAAGAATGGCACGCCCATCTGCGCGCACATGGCCTCGGCGCCGCCCTTGGAAGGGACGAAGACTTCCGCTCGAATGTTGAGCGAGTCTGCTAAATCCGGCGCGTGCGCCGCCAAGATTTCACGCACGCGCGCGGTTTCGTCGGCACCGGTGCTCTGATTCACGAACGTGGCGTCGCTCGACGGAATTTGCAACCCAGACATGTTTTCTACGACACCCAAAACCTTGATTCCGGTCTTTTTGCAAAAATTGAGCTCTTTTCGCACATCCGCCATGGCCACCTCTTGCGGCGTCGTCACGATGAGCGCGCCGTCCACGCCCGCCTCCTTCATGTACTGCACGATGCTCAGATGTTCATCCGACGTTCCCGGTGGCGCGTCGACGATCAAGTAATCCAATTCACCCCACTCTGTGTCGCCCAAGAATTGTTTAATCAACCCGTTTTTCCTCGGTCCCCGCCAAATCACCGCGTCGTCCGGGTTCGGCAATAAGAACCCGATCGACATCACGGCCAAATTCTCCTCCACGTACACCGGCGACCAACCGGAATTACTCTTGTGCACCTCCGCGCCAACCTCACCGCACATCAACGGCACCGACGGTCCACAGATGTCGACGTCGAGCAACCCGACGTCTCGGCCCCGACTCGCCAACCCGAACGCCAACTGCGCCGCGAACGTGCTCTTCCCGACCCCACCCTTCCCACTGAGCACTAATATCTTCCGTCGCACGCCTCGCAATCGCGCCGCGACGCGAACGGCGTCCGCGTCCGTCTCCTCGCTCGCCGCCTTGGCCGCGCCCGACGCGCACGCCGCCCGGTTCGGACATCCCGCGCACGCCTCGCTCGTCCCCGCGCTCGTCGCGCGCGTGCCCGGACACGCCGCGGGCGCGTTCGCCGGCACGTCGGACATTCCGCCGGCCCGGCGCGTCTCGCGTCGCCGCCGTGGTCACCCGCGCGCGCGCGTCTGTCGCATCATTCGGACAAGTGGAGATTGCAAACGAAATCGTCGCGCGCGCCGGCGCTCAACAGGAAAACGCGTCGTCCGGCGATTACCGCGGCGCATACGCGTCTCGCGCGCGACTCGAGCGCCGCGCGCGCATGAAAATGACGGACGCGGACGCACCGCGCGCGATGGGCGTCGTCGGAGACGCGACGGAGGCGCGCGCGGCGCGCGAGGAGTCGGATGCGCGACCTCGTGAAGGCACCGCGTGGAACGACGAGGCGACGTCCTCGAGGCGCGCGAGCGAGGAGGCGACGGTGGACATCGCGAGCGATCGAGCGAGGCGGATGTCTGGGAGCGAAACGAGCTCGGTGATCGGGACGCTGGAGGCTGGGAGAGGGGTAAAGGCGCCCTTGGGGGCTTTCGCGTTGCAATCGCGGGCGTTGGCGCTGGAGGAGAAGAGGCTGTACGAACGAAGACGGGCGGCGTGGGAGGCGTTGTCTCGCGATGCGATTCGTGAGTGCGCGCAGGGGACGCTCCGGGACTCTTGGCTGTGGGAAAAGTTGTGCGATGTGACGAAAAGGGCCAGTGAGGGTGAACGCGCGGCGACGTTGCTCGACTATCTTCCAGATGACGAGGACCGCGTCGCCGTGGACTGCGTGGATGGCATGCGTAGAGGGATGACGCACAAGGAATTGCGCATCTTGATCGATCGAGTGAGTGAAAAGGACATGCCGGAGTGGGGTGTTCGTTCCCACGGGCGGCGCGTAGCCGTGTTGGTGCCGAACGGACCCGAGCTCATGACGACGCTGTTGTGCGTCATGCAGCGCCACTGCGCGGTTCCCATCAACCCGGTGACGACTCAAGAGGCTATCGAGGAAGAACTAATCAGTACGAATGCCCAGGTGCTGGTGTATCAACGCGATGGAGGTAAGGGTGACTTGAAGATGCGTCGAATGTGCAAAAAGCTTGGGTTGACGCCTCTCATCATCTCCCCGAGCGCGCTCGTCGCCGGCGAGTTTTCGCTCACTGGCGATCCTTACGGCCTCGCGATTGATGATGACCCCACCGGATACGAGGTGGAGTTGATGGAGCCGGCGCGTTTAGCGCTCATGCTCCACACTTCGGGGAGTACTGGTAAGAAGAAGGTTGTGCCCATCGCCATGTCGCAAGTCCTCATGGGCGCGGCGGCCATCGCCGCATCGTGCGGACTGGACGAAAAGGACGTCTGTTGCAACTTTATGCCTCTGTTCCACGTCGGTGGGATCCTGAGAAACGTTCTCGCCCCCATCATCTCCGGGGGGGCGACTGTTGCCATGCCATTTTTTGATGTAGATAATTTTTGGGAAGTTTTGCAGGCGAAGAAGTGCACCTGGTACTACGGTGCGCCGACCATGCACATGCTCATCGTGAAGTCTTCGGAAACGATGAAAAAGAGTGCGGATGGTCACGTCGATACAAATTTGCGTTTTGTGGCAAATGCAGCCGGACCTCTACCGCAGACGACGGCGATGGACCTTCGGAAATTGTTCGGAGGCGCCACCGTTTTGCCGTCTTACGGTATGACGGAGTGCATGCCGATTGCGTGCCCACCGTTGGGATACGCGTTGGAGCGTCCAGGAACTTCTGGTCGCTCGATTGGTCCTGAAATAGGTATTTTCGATGACAACGGGGATATTTGTCCATCGGGCGTTGTGGGTAACATCATGGTTCGCGGTTCGCTCGTGTTGAAAGGGTACGAGGGCGAGGAACACGAAAGCAGTTTCGCACCCGGCGGGTGGTTCAACACGGGTGATGTCGGTAGGATGGATGACGAAGGGTACCTCTTCGTCACCGGTCGTTCGAAGGAGGTCATCAACCGCGGCGGTGAAATCATTTCGCCCGTCGAGATTGAGGAGGCGCTCATGACTGAACCCAGTATTTCTGAGTGCGTCGTGATTTCTGTTCCCCACAATACACTTCAAGAAGTCGTGGGTATCGTCGTCGTTCCTAAGGCTGGGTTCCAAGTTCCAGGTATGCGTCAAGTCGTGCACCACATGGCAAAGCGTCTGGCTCCTTCCAAGTGGCCGCAGTGTCTTATCCTCACCGGCGGTATTCCGAAATCCGTCACTGGCAAAGTTAGTCGCAGCGCTATCGCCAAGCAGTTGCGCCTGCCCGAACTGTACGATGGTATGAGGGACATGGACACGATGTTCGAAGCTTCGTTCTCGCAAAACATGCTCTCTCAGGCGCGCATGCTCGATCTCAGCAACGCCACCGAGCAAGTTGTCGAGTCGCTCCTTCGCGTACCCGGCGTCAACGACGCCGCGGCGTGGTGGGATCACACGGGCGCCGTCGTCGCCGTCGTCACCCCGAAGACTCTCGACGCCGGCTCGGTGTGCAAGCACTCGACGCTTTATCTTCCTGGATACCTCGAACCAAAAGAAATTCTGCCTCTCGCGTTGATCCCACGCAATGAGAGTGGAGACATTGACATGGCCAAGATTCACGACATGCTCCGAGGTTCCAACGATGTACCGACAAACCAAGTTCAAGAGTTGCTCGCGCACCTCTGGGCCGAGGTGCTCGGCATCGATGAAAGTCACATTTCAATCAAGGATGACTTCTTTTTGAGCGGCGGTACTTCAATCATGGCTGGACAACTCGCCGGTTTCATTCGCAGAAAGTTTGGCGTCAACGTCACCGGCGCCGACATGTTTGAACTTCGTACCATTGAACGCGTCGCGCAGATGATTGAGAAAAAGAAGAACTCCTCTGAGGGCGCGGACACGAAACCAGGCTATGCGCCCAAGCCGGTTGGCCCGGTCGACTGGGTCACGCCGCAAGCGAGCAACGGTTTCTTCCCGAGCGTCGTGCAACTCATTCCATTGTACCTGATTCAGCCGTTTTACAACATGATGCGATGGGTGCTCTTTTTGATGTGCTGGTCGCACATGTTCCATTACCTTGGTCCGAGTTTGCACTTCATGCGACGAGAACACTTCATGTCGACGAGTCAGAACTTTGGGATGCACGCCATGCACTCGCACTTTTATAGCTCGGTGCAGCTCTTGTCCTTTTTCGTCGCCATTTTCCTTGTGGCGATTCTCGTGTCGCTCATCTTTCCGCTGAGCGCCATCATCTTCAAATGGCTCGTGCTCGGACGCTTACAAGCGGGATCGTACCCACTCTGGGGTCGATACTACCTCCGTTGGTTCTTGGTCGAACAAGTGACGAAAATTGCAGGACTCGGTATTTTCGACCTCTCGCCTTGGTTTTTCACGTGGTACATGCGCTTCATGGGCGCGTCCATCGGCAAGAATTCCTTCGTGAGCCCGAAAGCCATCATCGGCGATTTTGATCTCATCACGATTGAAAAGAACTCAACTATTGACGAAGGGTGCAACATTCGCGCGTTCGAGGCTCGACGAGGCGGTATGCGACTGTCCCCGATTTACATCGGAGAGGGGTGCACGCTGTGCGTGCACGCCGTGTGCGGACCCGGCGCGTACGTGCCGTCTGGTTCAACTGTCGCCGCGTTTACGTCTTGGAGAGAGGTTGATCAATCCCAAGTCAAGCCGGTGAGTGCAAAGACAGCGCAGATGCACTCAGAGACGCCGAGCATCGCGTCTCGCCTGTTCATCGCCTTGCCGATAGTGTTTTTGTGCTTCTTCGTTCGTTGGTTGCCGTGGATTCTCGTGTTGCGCGTCGTGCAGCAACACTCCATCGGAGATAATCTGTTGACGCACGCCGGCATGCAAGATTGGCGACGAGAGTTGGAAACGCTGGAGAGTGAATACGACGCCCTCGAAGTGTTTGTCACGCTTCTCGGACGTTTGAGTTGGCAAGACTGCATCGTGTGGTTTATGGATCCATTTCGACTGGGATGCATCGCGCTCGCGCGTTTGATGCACTCGACGCTCGGACCGTTCGTGCAACTCGCGGCAACCATTCTCGTGAAGCGATTGATCGTCGGTACGTTCAAGTCTGGTCGTTTACCGCAACATCCGGCGGCTCGCGAGTGGGAGCTCACGCGTCGCTACATCATGAGAAAGCTGTGTCCCGACGGCAAGTTTCACGGGGCCACCGATTTGCTCGGCAAACACTACAAGTACACGACGTACATCTACCGAGCTCTCGGTGCAAAAGTGGGTGAGCGCATCTTCTGGCCCGGGTCCGGCATCATCGTCGGCGACGGTATGTATGATCTCCTTCACATTGAAGACGACGTCGTGTGGGGCTCTCGATCGGCTGTCTATCCCGCCGATACCATTGGTGCGTTGCCGATTCGAGTGTGCCGAGGCGCCAACGTCGCCGATCGCTGCGTCATCTTCGGTGGTGTCACGATCATGCCGAACGCGTGTCTCGGTTCCGGAAGCGTCGCCGCGCGCAAGATGACTGTCGCAAGTGGTTCCATTTGGGTCGGCAGTCGCAACGGTGTCGCCGTGCAACTCGATCCCGGCGGAGCGTCGAGCATGGCGGATGACCGCCAAGGCGCCAAACCGTTCGGACGCGCCACCTATCTCGGCCAGGCGACGTATTCCATCGTCCCGTGGTGGTTCATGCCAGTCATATGTATGGGTTCACAACTCTTCAAGGCAGCGGCCAACATGATTCCCATTTACGCGTCGTGGTACGCCACGGCGTACATTTCTAGAGAATTTTTGGGTCAAGAGTGGCAAGCGCTCGCGGCGTCGCGATACCTCAGTATTCTTTTCCTTGCATTTCTCGTGTTGCGAGGATTCTATGTGACGGTGCGCTTGGTTCACTCCATCGTTCTCAAATGGCTCTTGATTGGAAGACGTGCCCCGGGCAACTACCCGTGGGACACGAGCTCGTATTGCTTCCGATGGAAGTTGTGTGACATCATGAGCGACACGTCTGATTTATTGCTCTTGGCCGGAAGCGAACACTTGTGTCGTTATTTCCGCTTCAAAGGTTCTAAGATTGGACGAAACGTGTGTCTCTACCCCACGGGGGCGGATCCCGCCATGCCCGAACCAGATTTGGTCACCATCGGAGACGGCGCGTGCATCAATTTCGCACACGTCATCGCGCACACCAACACGCTCGGCGCTTTTGCGTTGAATAATATTCTCATTCGCGAACGCGCGACGCTGTGCATGGAGAGTCGCGTCATGGGAGGCACGTCCGTGGGTGCGGATTCCATTCTTCTCGAACACACCCTCGCCATGGTCGGCGACGACGTCGAGCGCGGCGGCATCTGGCAAGGATGGCCCGTGCAAATGGTGCTCGCCGAACCGAGGCAAAAGAACGCGTCGAAAGAAAACACGCCGAACAAGAATAATACGTACGGCGCTCTGTGAACACCATCCACACTGTAATTTAATTGTAAGTCTTGTTTTCTTCTTCACCCGAGCTAGAGCTACACTACAACAATGCGCTAACCTATTCTACACCATCGGTCAATCCTCAGGAAACCAATCGAGCGCGTCGGCGAAAACGTCTTGGTCTCCGTCGTCGCGAGCCATCGTCTCGGCGAGGCGTTCCAAACCGAGTGGATAATGTTTCGACAAGACGCGGGAAATCAACCCAACCTCGTCCCAGTGCGTCTTCAAAGCCGCGGCGCACACCTCCGAATTCGCGTCGTGCGACTCCTCGATCGACGTTGCCCACTCGTCCGCCAAGACGAGCTTGGCAAGATGCTTGCGCAACCCCGGATGCAACAACGCGCGCATCTGCGAGCGCGCGTCGTCGCCGGGCGGCGCCGGCGCGTGCGGCGGACGCGCCGACTCGGTAAAGTGCCACACGGTGAAACACAAACGCTCGCGTTTCGAAGGGAGCACGCGATGTAATCCAAACCTCGCGTCGAAAAACACCACCCGCCCGAACGTCGGCTCGACGACGACGCGTCTACGCGGAAACGGATAATAGACCAATTCGCCGCCGTCTTCGGTTCGCCAGTCTTCGTTCAAGTAACACAGCATCGTCACCACTCTCGAATCCAACGATTGGTCGCCGTCAAAGTGCAACGGAAAACACCCACCGCGTCCATCATTTATTTGTAACTTGACGCTCGCCCGCGTCAGCGGATTCCCGTCGAGACGCCTCGTCGTCAACGTCTCGTTGAGCGCGTCTCTCATCGGCGTCCCGCGTCCCGTCATCCTCGAAAACCTCGGCGCGAGCGTCGCGTGCGCCGCCGTCATCGCGTGCGTCTCCAACTCAAAAATCCCAGGTTTAACCAACTCGCATCGCGCGCCGTCGCTTCGCGCGAACACGGTTCGATTCTCTCGAAACGCTCGCGCGTCGGCGAGCGCGCGCATTTCTCCCACCAATGCGCGCGCGACGTCCGCGTCGACGGCGTCGTCCACGACGGCGTACCCGGTGCGACGGAGCGCGTCGTAAACATCCTTCGCGCGCGCCGCCACGCCCTCGAACCCATCGACGACGCGCGCGAGCGTCGCCACCGAGCGTCGCGCCGCGCGCGTCATCAACTGTCGCCCCTCGTCACTCCTCGCCGGCCCGTCGTCATGACGGACGTCGCGGACGTCTGTGCCGACGACAACGCGCTCACGACGTCGCTCCTCGCGAGCGCGGGCGTCGATCGCGCGTCGCGTCGCGTTCGTCCGTCGTCCCACCTCCGCTCGCGGGACGATGATTCCGAGCTCTTTCTCGAACACGATCCGCTCCTCGACGACGCGTCGACGAGCGATGCGGACGCGCGCGGCGATGCGGACGCGCACGAGACGGACGAGGACGTCGAGCGCGCGTCGGTGCGAGACGACGATGGTTCAGATGGACGCACGGGGGACTTTGCGACGGTGCTCGCGCTGTGGAACGCGATGGTGGGGAGCGCCGTGCTCGCGGCGCCGTGGGCGTTTACGGAGAGCGGCGTCGCGTTGGGCGTCGCGCTCGCGATCGGGCTCGGGGGCGTCATGGCGTACACGTGCGCGTTGGTGTTGAGGTACGGGGTGAGAGGGAATCACGAGGACGCGGCGAGCATGTGTGGCGCGCATTTAGGGTCGTGGGCGAGGGTGGCGTGTAACGTCGCGATGGCGGCGATGATGACGCAGTGCGTGGTGGTGTTCGACATGATGTTGAGCACGAGCGTGTACGGGATCGTGAAAGGGTTCTGGGATTTGGCGAATGGAGGGAGTGGGACGCGTGCGGAGCGGTTGAATTTTTTGGCCGAGGCGATGGTGGGCGCGAGCAACTCGACGGGGGGGTGGGCGACGTGTACGGATTCCATCGGCGACGCGGCCAAGTGTTGGAATCCGTACACCGCGGTGTTCGTCTCGGCGGTGGTCTTGATGCTGTTGGGAAGCATACGAAAGTTGGACGCGTTCGTGGCGATGAGCGTGTTGGGACCGTTCTTCATGACGTATTTGATTTGTTTCATAATCTTTCAATCCGTCGCGGCGACGCCGCCCGTGGCGCCTATTGAACCGTACGCCAATTTCGCCACCTTCAAGAAGACGGCGGGGGTGTTGACGACGTGTTTGTTTTCGCATCACGCCGTCATACCGGTGTGTCGCGCCAATCGCAAGTCGAAGAACAACGCGAGAAATTTATTGATCGCGTACGGGTTGACGCTTTTATCGTACACGGTGCCCGCCGTCGCCGGTAATTTCAGCGCGGCATACGTAGCCACGCGGCTGGGTCCGCACGGGTCTTCTCGCGCCGCCAACTTCCTTCGCGTGTTCCCACCGAGCGATTACTACACGTTATCCGCACACATCGCCGTCACCGTCCAGTTTCTCACCATGGTGCCTCTCCTGATGTACATTTTGCGCACGCAAGTCATCGGTTTGCTCCCCAAGCTCAACGCCAAGACGGAGTCCACCGTCTCCTTCCTCATCAACGCCTCCGTCATCGCCCTCGGGTCATTTTGCGCCGCGCAACCGCACATCGACATCGGCGTCATTCTCTCGAAATGCGGCGCCGTGTTCGGGTTGATCTTCGCCTACGCGGCGCCGGTGCTCGTGCACGTCTTCGGCCGCCGAGGCGCGCGACATCCGTGGTGGAATCATCTGATTCACGGCGTCATCTTGGCGTTGGGCGTCGCCGTGGCCGTCTCGCAATTCACGGGGTGAATGAATGTGCGCGTATTTCATGTATTTCTCAGTCTCCCGCGTTCGCGTCGTTGTAACAACAAGAGCGTCGTCTCTCGAAACGAAACTGTACGCGCGCGAATTCGTCCTCGAGAGCGCCCCTTCCTCAAACACTGACGCGGAAAAACATGTCGTCAAACGTCGTCAGAGCGCCGGTCGCGCGCGCGACTCGCGTGAACCGTACCGTCGCGCCCGTCTCTGCGCGTCGCGGTGGTGTCGTCGTCGCGCGCGCGGCGAACAAGTCGACCGAGGGTGACGACGACGACGACGACGAGAAGCCCGGCATCGATTTCCGCGGTCTGAAGCAGCTCGTGTCCATGGGTTTGGGCACGCTGAGCGGTGACATCACGGAGATTAATCTCGATGATCCCAAGCGCACGGTGGTCATGGAGCTCGGTGCGTGCGCGCGTTATCTCGAGCACGTTGCGTCATCCCGAGCACGTCGCGTTATCTCGAATCGAACCAAAGACTGACAACGAGACGCATCGCGCGTGAACCTCGCGCGACGCAGAGGCGAACAACTTCGAGGATAAGGATGGTAAGCCGTTAAACTTTATGAATAACGATGGATTCGTGGACGAAAACGGCGAGGGCGTGAGCGTGTTGAACTACGCAGTCCCCGTGTTGTTGGGAGCGGCGAGCGTGGCGGGCATCGTCGCGACGCTTCAGGCGCTGTGAGTGAGTCTTTCTTGTTGTAACACCGAAAAGGAGATGCTTCGCGATTACGTGTCACAGGTCGTACTGTTCATCCGCGCTCGCGTCGACAAAGATGGGATTTCTCACGACGATGTTTTCGCCGTCGCGCGAGATCCAGTCCACCTCGAGACGCTCTGAATATTCGTTTGCGTCGACGAGATCGGCGCGATCGCGCGCAGCGCGGCGACGCAACTTGACGTTCTCTTCGGTGATCACCTTGACGCGTCGCGCGAGCGCGGCGCAGTCCTGAAGACTTCGTCGCAACCTCGTCGCCGCCGCGTTCGCCGCCGCGTCCCTGCGCTTGGCCCACTCCTCCACCATCTGCGCTCGCTCGCTCGTCTCCTTCACCGTCGTCTTCGCCTCTCTCGTCTCTCTTCTTGTCTCGTGCACCATCGCCATCAGCGCTTTCCTCGCCTTGGCCCCTCGCTCGAGCTCACGCCTCGCGTCGCGCTCGGCGTCTATATTAAGCTTTCGCGCGCGTCCCAGCTCTCTCCTCAACGATTGACACGCCGCCGTCGCCGCATCCGCGCGTTCCCGCTCCGCCTTGGCGTCTCGACTCGTCGTCTCCAACGCATCCCTCGCCTCCGCGAGCGCTCTCGCCGTCTCCGTCGCCCGTCGCGCGTGATATTCCATCCTCGCCGCCAGCGCTCGTCGCTCCTCCTCCAGCGCGCGCCGCTTTATCTTCTCCGTCGTCTCCACCTCGCGCGTCACCTCCACCAGCCCCATGACGACGACGTCGACCGCGGTCCGAACACCCTCTTCCCCGTCGCGCACCTCGTCGTCGCGCGCGTCGCCTCGCGCGCGCGTGGATGCCGTCGCGCGCGTCGATTCGCCTTCTGCGCGTCGTCGCCGCGCTGGCGGCGACCGACCAGTCAGGCGTCGAATGGGTGAGGTGTCCGCGACGGCACGCGACGACGCGCGACGCGCGCGCGCGAGACGAGTCGAGAAGACGGCGTCGACATCGGTGATCGGTCGAGCGCGGCGCGCGTGACTGCGAGCGCGCGCGACGACGACGCGACGAGCGACGCGAAAAGCGACGGGGACGCGCGATGACGACCGCCGGGGGTGATGACGTCGACTCGATCGCGACCGACGCGCGCGAGGGTGAGGAGGGGACCCGCGAGGCCGCGGCGGCGCCGGCGGCGATGGTTCCCTTGTCGACGTTGTTCCGGTTTTATCAGCCGTTCGACGTTGCGCTGTTGGTGGTGGGGATGGTGTTCGCGGCTGTGGGCGGCGCGTTGTTTCCGGCCGTGAACGTGGCGTTCGGGAACTTGTTAGACAGTACGGCGGTCGGGGACGTCGGTTCGCAGATTAACGCGGCGGTGGTGGCGATGGAGATCGTGGCGGTGTCGCTGGGGACGAGCCTGACGTTGGGGTACTGGTTGACGTCGTGGGCGGCGGCGCGCGCGGCGAGAAATATGAGAAGCGCGTGCGTGAAGAGCATGTTGGCGCAAGATATCAGTTTCTTTGAGAGTAAAAAGGCGGGAGAGCTCGCGACGCTCATGGGGGCGACGGTGAACGATTTCCAGATGGGCATGTCGAAAAAGTTTGCCGAGCTCATTCAGTCCTTCTTTAGCATGGGCGGGGGCTTCGGCGTCGGTTTTTACTTCAACGCCGAACTGTCTGGAATCATCCTTTCCACGGTGCCTTTACTTGGCGTCGCGACGTACTTTCTCATCAAGGCGATTCAGGATCAGCAAAAGGGAAACAAGGAGTACGAGAGCGCGGGTGCGGTGGCCACCGAGACGATCGGCGCCATTCGCGTGACGAACGCGCTCAACTACCAAGACGTGGCGACGAATCGATTCAAAGCCAATTTGGGCCGAGCGCAACGCCATGGTGCGAAGCAAATTTGGAAAGCATCCTTCTCCGGTGGTGGACTATTTGCGTCCATGTTCGTGATGTACGCGCTTGGATTGTGGTACGGCGCGAAACTCATCGCAGACAGCAAAGCGTCCGCGCTCGTAAAGTACCCTCCCCCGACGGGTTTGACGGACGTCACCGACCCGACGTGGGGATCGCACGCTCTCTTCGCGAGGTCGAAATGCGTGTATACGAACGAACCGAGTAAAAACTACACCGGTGACTCGCTTTTGCAATGCGCGTGCAACCTCGATTACTCCATGGCTCTTTTGAACACGTCTCCGAACTGCGGATGCGGTCACCGCCTCTCCACTACGTTCGGAGGCGTCCTTGATTCCGCCGCCTCGCCGTGTTTGACGGGCGGGACCATCGTCATGGTGTTCTTTTCGATTTTGTTCGGCGGTTTCGCGCTCGGCCAGGCGGGACCTGCTTTCGAAGCCTTGGCAAAGGCGCGCATGGCTGCTTACAAAGCGTACGAAGTCATTGACAGACAACCCGCGAACGGCATCGACGCGCGAACTCCGACTGGATCGGAACTCGCTGCGCCGATTCGAGGTGAGATCGTCTTCAAGGATGTCGACTTTGAGTATAATCCAGAGCGACCGGTGTTCAGCGGACTGAATTTGACCATCGAGGGTGGAAAAGTCGTCGCATTGGTCGGAGCGTCTGGGTGCGGTAAAAGTACGGTGACCAAGCTCATCGAGCGATTCTACGATCCGACACGCGGTACCATCACCCTTGATGGCATCGATATTCGAAATCTTCGCATCGATAAACTTCGCGCCAACATCGGTATCGTTTCACAAGAGCCGCTCTTGTTCGAAGCTTCGATCGCCGATAATATCGCCGCCGGTCGACCGCAGGCGATCTCGGGCGCGAAAGCCTCGATGGACGAAATCGTCGCCGCCGCCGAAGCTGCTTCAGCGCACGATTTCATCATGTCGTTCCCGAACGGGTACGATACCATGGTCGGCGGTAAGAATTCGAAGCTCTCCGGTGGTCAAAAACAAAGAATTGCCATAGCGCGCGCGGCGCTGAGAAATCCGTCGATTTTGATTCTCGACGAAGCCACGTCCGCGTTGGATACTGAAAACGAACGGCTCGTACAAGATGCGCTCGATAGTTTAGTGCACTCCGTCGCGGGTGGTCAGCGAACGACGATCGTCATCGCGCACAGACTAACGACGGTGCGCGATGCGGATAAAATCGTCGTGCTCGGGAGCAAGGACGCATCAGCGGGATTGGCGGGCGGAGGCGGCAGCGCGCACGGTTCCGTCGTGTTGGAACAAGGCACGCACGATCAACTCATGGCTCTCGGTTCGAAGGGCATGTACAGAAACTTGGTCGGTTTGACGAAGAGTGAGACGAAGCGAGTCAAGCGATCCGCGTCGACGGGATCGTTGCACTCATCCGTTGGGGCTTCGACATTCAAGCAAGCGAACAAAGAGAGCGACAACACGAAGCAGCAAGACAAAGCGACGGTGGAAGTGTACAAAGTGAGCGCTGCGCGCGTGTGGAAATACAGCATGGAAGACATTCCGCTTCTTGTCACTGGCATGTTTTTCGCCGTCGCGAACGGTTGCGTCATGCCGTCCGTCGCGTTCGTCTTTGCCGAACTTTTGACGGTCTTCTACATGGATGACATCAGCTACATGCGTGAACGTTCGGCAATTCTCTCCGGTGCGATGGGCGCCGTATCCGTCGGCGCGTTCATCGTCATGGGAATCCAAGGTGGAATCTTCGGCAACATCGGTGAACGTCTCACCACTCGTCTCCGCGTGCATCTCTTCAGATCAATCATGCGTCAAGACGTCGCGTTCTTCGACGAAAAGGAAAACACGGTCGGCTCGTTGACTACGTTGCTTCAGGCGGACACGACCAAGGTTCGAACGATGACTGGTCAGAGTTTCGGGAGCGTGATTCAGGCAGCGGCGGCGCTCACGTTTGGACTCACCGTCTCTCTCACGGCGAGCTGGAAATACGGCTTGGTGCTTCTCGCGTGCGTCCCCGTGTTGAGCATCGGTGAGATGCTCAACATGAAAAACCTCGCGGATGCGACGACGTTGGACGAAACTGTCGCCGCGGGATCTGCGCGAGTCTCCGAAGCGGTGACCATGATTAAGGATGTGCAAGCGTTCGGTCTCGAGGAGAAGATGTCGACCAACTACGACGCGGCGATTTCGACGACGACAGCCGAGGAACGTCGCAAGGCGCTCCGAACGGGAGGTGCGTTCGGTCTTGCGCAGGCGTTGACGATGGGATTCTACGGATTCGCCTTCTGGTGGGGAGGTCAATTGATCAAAAAAGGTGAATTGAATTTTATGGATTTCATGAGGTCGCTCTGGGCGCTCGGCTTTTGCGCCGCCGGCGCGGGACAAGCGGCGACTTTTGCGGGAGATAATCGCGACGGCACAGCATCGGCCGGGCGTATCTTCAAGCTCATCGATCGAGTGCCGCCCATCAACGCGCAACCGTTCGTCAAGGTTTCGGAGATCGAAGAGACCGCGCGGCAAGTTCCGAAATCGTCGGCAGACGCCGACGAGAAAAAGTACGGTAAAGTCATCGACGGATTGTCCGGGAAGATTGAGTTTAAGGATGTCTTCTTCACGTACCCGACGCGTGACGCCCCCGTTCTCGGCGGTTTGAGTTTTGAAGTGAACCCGGGAGAGACGGTGGCGCTGATTGGACAGTCTGGGAGCGGGAAATCGACGGCGATTCAACTCTTGGAACGCTTTTACGAAATCGTCCGCGTGAGCAAACAAGTCGCCGCGGACGACGACGGCAAGGCGTTCAAGATCGCGGTCGAGGGCGCGGGAAGCGCAGGCAAGGTATACATAGACGGTGTTGACCTCACCGAGTTGGATCTCATGTGGTTTCGCAGCAACGTGGGCATCGTCGAACAAGAACCGACGCTCTTCTCCGGAAGCGTTCACGACAACATCGCCGCCGGCATGCCCGGCGGCGTCGCCACGCGCGAACAAGTCATCGCCGCCGCGAAAACGGCAAACGCGCACGAATTCATCTCCAGAATGCCCGAAGGGTACGAGACGGACGTCGGCATCGGTGGCGGTCGCGTCTCCGGGGGTCAAAAGCAACGCATCTCCATCGCGCGAGCCATCATCAACGACCCTCGCATTTTGCTCCTCGACGAAGCCACCTCCGCGCTCGACAACGAGTCCGAACGCCTCGTCCAGGCCGCCCTCGACGGATTGCTCGCCGACGGCAGCAAGCGCAGCACCATCGTCATCGCGCACCGCTTATCGACGATTCGAAACGCCGACAAAATCTACCTCATCGACAACGCCAACGGCGACGGCGGTGTCGTCGCCGAATCCGGCACCCACGATCAACTCATGGCGCGAGGCGGTAAATACAAAGCGCTCGTCTCCGCGTACGATCACTGAGTACTCTCTGTTCACTTATAATGCATGTCTGACACTTTTTCTACGCGAATCACGCGCACGCGCTTCGCGGCGTCTTTGTCGTCTCGAATCGTCGTCTCGAATCGCCGAGCGCTGAAGACTCGACGCTCGCCAACCGAAGTGCGCGCGCGCCAGTTTTCGTCGCGCATGTCGCGCGACGAGCTCGCAGATACGACGAACGAGCCGGTGCGGACGATGTCGTCCGCGCGTGAGGCGCGGAAAGCGTCGGCGTCGAGCGACGACGCGCGCGTCGTCGATTTAACCGCGACGGTTGCGGATGCAGGTTTGAATAATCAGACGACGACGACGGCGCCGGATGGCGCGCGCGCGAGCGCGGCGGCGACGGCGAAGGCGGAGAAGGCGAGAATAAAGGCGGAGAAGGCTCGAATCAAGGAGGAGAAGGAGCGATTGAAGGCGGCGGCGAAGGAGGAGAAAGAAAAGGAGAGACGCGCCAAGGAGGAAGAGAAGCGTCTCGCTCGCGAACGTAAAGATGCGGAGAGAAGGGCCAAGGCGGAGGTGAAAGCGACGGAGAAGGCCAAGTTGAGGGCAGAAAAGGAGGCGGAGGCGGAGAAAAAGTTGGAGGCGAAGCGCAAAGAACAACAGGCAAGGGAGAAGCAGGCAAACGCGTTTGCGAAATTCTTCACGCCGAAGACGAAGACGAAACCGGCGGTGGAACCGACATCGACGACGCCGCTAGCGGATGAGGGCGTGCGTACCAAGTTGGACGAAATCGTGCGCGCGGATGGCGAGGCGGAGGATATTGGACGGATTCGAACCGATTTGTTCAAGAGATGGAAGGCGCAAAAAGGTCGAGGGATGCGTCATCGATGGGGCGCGCGGCGCGTCGAGCGCGAGGTGAAAGTGGTGTCGATGCTATGTTTCCCGGTTTCGAAGAAGCGTAAACGCGATCGAGACGAGTCGACGGCGACGGGCGCGCGGAAGAGACGCTTGTTCGACATCGACGTCGATTTGTTCGCTCGGCCCGCGTTCTGGGGTACGGGTCCGTTTCCGAATCGGCCCGCGGTGCCATCCGTCGTGTCTGGCCGTAAACCTTTCGAACGTGAAATGGATGTAGATTACGAATACGACTCCGCCGAAGAGTGGGAGGAAGAGGAAAAGGGTGAAAGTTTGTCCGACGCCGACAACGACGAGGATGAAGACATGGCGCAGGTGTCGGACGAGGATGATGGATTCATCGCGGTGGACGATGAGCTCACTGCTGATGTTTCGAACTTTGATCCCGCCGCAATCGGTGACGACGCTGATACGGCACAGAAACGAAGCACCATCGCCATGCTCGCGAGTCGATCGCGACGAGGCGCGCAAGGTCCAGTGGTGATCTCGAGTTTGCAGACGACTTCATCGATGGTTCAATACAGTGAAGATCCAGCACTTTTACGCGTGTTTTCAGCGCAAGTTGTCTTTCGTGACGCACCGCGCATCGGACTCGTGGCATCCACTTCGCAACCGTTGCCAGCCGTAAAATCAAAGGGCCCGAAGAGCGCAACAAAGATGAGTGCTGATAACGTGGTGCAGGCGAATCTGCGAATGCTGATTGAATTTCTTCTCGTGCATCCCGAGTTAAAGGTGAATCAAGCCAAGACAAAGTTCGTCGAGGAGGCATGTCACACGGTTGCAGGTTTGAACCAATCCGCCGTGAAGCGCGCAATCGAAAGCGTGGCGACGCACACTTCTGGAAGATGGGTCATCACATCGCAGGCTGTCGAATCGGTTGGATTGACCGCTGCTGAAATCGATGATTTACGAAGCAAGGCGACGGTGAGCGTGAAACCTGCAAAGACCACGGTGAAACGCCGAAAGTCAAACGAGGTCTCTGAATTGCCGAAAGGAACCGATTCGCCGCTATGGAATCAAGCGTTGCAAAGCATCGTGACGTCGAAAGATAAGGAGCGCAAGATCAGTCCACAGTACGAGGCACTGTTCCACGCCGACACCGTGAAAACACTCATACAGCGTAGCGTCGTTCCAGACTATTACGTGTCGTTTCTCATCAAAGCCGTTTGCGCAAAAAATGCGAAGGATAGTTTCCTATCGGGGTGCAAACTCCTGCTGATCACTGTCCTCAGTGAGCTCGCGACTGGTACGATGAGTGAAGAACGCCGATTAGTTCTTCCCGCTCGTGCGAGCGTTGAGGGTGCGTGCGCTGGCGATGCGTTGCGGAAAGCCATCTCAGCGTGTATCGACACCGGAGACGCTGAATGCGCTCTCGAGATCATGGAGGCGCTCATACCAAACGAATTCGGATTGGCGTTCGTAAAGAGCATGATTTCATCCACGGAGACGATGCGCATGTTGACGAGCGCTCTTTCGGAGTGTGATGACTTATCGAAAACGACCGTTCGTGTCCTCAGAGATGGCTTGGGCGACGAAGCAGCCATCGAGACGTGCTCGGCTTTTCACCCAACAGAATTTTGCGCATTGTCGGAAAAGTTGGCCGCAAACATTTTATCGTCGTCGACGAAGCATGTACAGCAGAACGTCACGCACGTCATGCGTGGTTTGCACGTGCTCAGACGGTTCATCGTCTCAGCGCCAGAAAACATCGACGTCGACGCGGTGCGCGCCACTCTCGTGACGATTCTCGAAGGGTGTGTCGTTTCTAGAGAAGAGAAAGATGTGAACTCGTGGCAAGTCATCATTTCGGCCATCTTGAATATATTTAGTGAGCAAGCGGTCATCTCGTCTTTGCAACTCGGCAACGACGACGTGGCGCGCATCCGCAACGTCTTGGTTGAGTTGGGCAAGTCGACCGATGCGCGAGTCGCGCAACTCGCGCAAATGTGTCAACAAATTGTTGAAAACGTTTGATTTGATTCTATTAGTAGCACTACAAACCTCTAATGATGTGGCTGATATCACCACGCCCGGAAGCCACTATCGTTTTCCTCTCCTATCATCGTCTGGGCGTTTGCGTCGCGTTCTGACGAAGGATGTTGTTCCTCGCCTTGATCGCTTTGCTTCCCGTACCCTCGTTGGCGATGGCTCCGACTTGCATGTATGGATAATCTCCGGACGGGCCGAGAAGTCGAGGTGGGAATTCTAATTTCCCGAGCGCGAGCGTCGAGACGCTCGCGAGTTTGTCGCTCGGCACGGGCGTCAAGACGTAGAAGAATCGTTCGTCTATGTCGATTCCTCTGACTATGCCCAAACCGACGCACTCAGATCCGGACGAGGATGACTTCAACAAACCCACGACTGCGCCATTCAGCGCGATGAGAGCCTCACGAGAATCTAAATCTCCCTGTAAAACGTGAATGTTAACGTCATCGAAGGACACGCGCCAAGGCGTCGCCGCCATCAAGTCCAACGCCGTCGACGCGAACACTTCGTTTTCACCGTCGCCGTCGACGACGAGAGCGCCCTCGCGAGGCTGTTCGTCGCACGTCGCGACGGTTTGTCGCGACCATGCGAGCCACGAAAGCGCTCTAGAATCACTCGCAGATCTCTTGGTCTCCCTCGCTTTACGAACTCGCGACATTGATTCGTTCGTGTTGACTTCGTACGTGTCCACGCTCGTGTCGTCCGCTTCGGCGTCCGCGCCCTTCGGCGCCGTACCAAAGCCAGCCGCGACTTCGTACATCTTCACATCCACCGTCCTTCTTTCGTCGCAGAACCATCGAACGCCGTCTTCAACGTTCCTACTCGCCACGTGTGAGTTGATGTTGACGACGTGAAAGTCCCCGTGGTCGACGACGACGCGCCCGATGCGCCGAAGCGCGTCCTCCGCGAGCTCCAATCCGAGTCCTTTCACCCAACCGCTCGTGTTCACGACGAGCGGCGGTCGCTCGTCCGCGTGTCCGCCAAGCGCGCTCCACGCATCGATGCACGCGAAGACACCCTCGAGATACGCGTCGGGGTCGCCCTGAGGAGAGATATCGCCGACGAATCTCGAGTACACGGGCATCGCCGGCGCGCCGGTGAATTCGGCGCCGCTCGCCTGGTGCGTCTGCGGCGGTCCCAAAAGCGGCGCGCGCAGTATCGTCAACGATACCAGTCCCGGCGCCGTGAGTTCAGGTTGTCCACAATCTAAATCCAACCACGCGCAGTGTCCCCGAACGCTGCAAATTGCGTTCGCCGCGTGCCGCGCGAGCGTGCTCTTCCCCACATCCTTCGGCCCGACGAACGCCGCGACGCACGCGCCCTGCGCCACCCTCGCCGCCTCCGCCACGCTCGCGATCACCGCTGACCAATCGCTGGACAACACGGTCGGATTCCATCCGAACGCCCGCGCACGCTCCAGCTCGCACGTGGCGAACGAACCGCCCTCGTCGGCGGCGCGCAGCGCCAACGCCGCCCGAGCACCCGACTCCGCCACCACCACGCTCCCGATCCCCGACGCGCTTCGAATCACGACGTCCCTCGGGGAGTCGCACGAGAGGTGATACCCACCGATCCAACACTCGCCCGCGACGCACGTCGCCACGCACGCGCCGTCGACGCACACGGGCGCGCCCGGGCGCAACTCAATTCGTCGCGCGTCGGCGCTGTATACAGGCGCGCTGGACGCGCGCGCGCCGGACGTGGACGGTTCGTCGTCGTCGACGTCGCGACTCGCATCGTCGACGTCGTCGGCGCGCGTTTTCCCGCGTCGCGCGCGCTTGCTCGCCGGCGCCATGGCGTCGCACGCTGAGGCTTCGCTCCCTACTTTGTCGCGCGCGAGGACCGCATGTCGACGGCTTCGACGGCGACGGCGACGGCGGCGACGGCGATGAATTCGCGACGCACGTCGTCGTCCGGCGCGTCGTCCTCGTCGACTTCTCTCGTCGCGGCGGCGCGCGCGCGTCGTCGGCGGACGCCCGGTCGCCCGCGCGGTGAAACGGCGCCTCGGCGACGACGACCGCGCGACGGCGCGCGTCGTGCGACCGCGTCGGCGGTAAACGCGCGTCGTACGTGCGTCGTGTACGACGTGTCGTCGACGTTGACGCCGTACGACGAGGCGTGGGCGTGGCAAAAGGCGTTCCTGGCGACGGCGCTCGAGCGAGGCGACGACTCGACCGACGTCGCCATACTTTTGCAGCACCCGCCCACGGTGACGCTCGGGGCGGGGAGCACGATTGATAATTTAAAATTTGATGAATCGTCGCCGCCGAGCGGATTCGAGCTGCGTCGGTGCGAACGCGGTGGCGAGGCGACGTATCACGGACCGGGACAGTTGGTGCTGTATCCGATACTCAACCTCGCGAGAGCGCCGCACGAGGCGGATTTGCACTGGTACATGCGCAGTTTAGAGTCCGTGGCGCTAGAAGCGATGATAGACTTAGGCTTAGACGAATCCAAGTGCGGACGCGTCGACGGATTGACGGGCGCGTGGTGCGACGGTCACAAGCTCGCCGCCGTCGGCGTTCGCGCGAGACGCTGGGTGTCCTACCACGGCGTCGCGCTCAACGTGTGCCCGAACCTCGAGCATTTCGCCAACATCGTTCCTTGCGGCATCGGGGACAGACCGGTGGGAAGCGTCGCGCAGATTCTTCGCGGCGAGGACGGTTTGGTGAGCTCCGCCTCGGAGGCGACGTTCGTGCGGGCGACAGAGACGACGGAGAGAGACAGAGGCGCGCTCATGCTGGACGCTCGAGACGCCGTCCTCCGCGCGTTCGCGAGCGTGTTCGACGTAGAATTGGACGTTCGAATCGAGAGACCGACTATGTAAGGGACCAACCACTTTTCCCGCGCCTCACTATGTTCCGCGCGCTCGCGCGAGTCACGCACGCCCGCGCGCCAAGAATCAAACGCCTCGCGCGCAGATCCCGCGCGACGGTCGCCATGTCGAGCGACAAAGATAACGCCGTGTTGGCGGCGCACGCGATCCACCCGCCCACGCCGATGGCGACCAGGGACCCGTTTCTGTTTTGCGTCTATCACCGCGATTTGTACCCGGAAGGAGACGAGAAGATGCGCGCGCCGAGGCGAGGAAACGGCGCAGATTTTGACGGACACGCGCCGTATCGCATGTATCACGGTGACCGCGTGCCGGGATTTCCGCAGGTGCGTTGTGCCGTCGCGAGCGCGCTCGACGCGCGCCCGACGCGTCATCGACTCAGCGCCGTCGTTGATTGACTCGGCGCGACTAACCGAAACGTCGCGCGCGCAGCACCCGCATCGAGGTTTCGAGACCATCACGGCGGTCATGACGGGGTCCATAGACCACAGCGATAGCGCGGGGAATTGCGGACGGTATGGCGACGGCGACTTGCAATACATGACAGCGGGGAAAGGCATCGTCCATGGCGAAATGTTTCCGCTGCGGCACTCTGATAAGCCGAACACGTTGCAGCTCTTTCAGATATGGCTGAATTTGCCCAGCAAAGACAAGATGGTGGAGCCGGCGTTCGTCATGCACTGGAGCGAGGATGTCAAACGCAAACGGTACGACGGCGTCGAGTTTACGGTATGGACGGGCGAATACGACGGGGTGAAAGCGCTCGATCCCACACCGAACTCCTGGGCCGCAAAAGAAGAGAACGATGTCGGGGTGTACTTGGTGAAAATGCGCCCAGGGGCTAAGTTTCAGTTGAACGCCGCGAAAGGTGGCGAGTCGACGAACCGTTCTCTCTACTTTGTCGAAGGACCCTCGTTGGTCGTCTGCGGACAGCGCCTCGAGCGGACGGCTGTGCTCGAGGTTGACGCGTCAAAAACAATTCCGTTGGAGAATACGAGCGCTAGCGAAGAAGTTATTGTTTTAGTGCTCCAGGGCAAACCAATCGGTGAACCCGTCGTGCAGCACGGCCCGTTCGTGATGAATACGCACGATGAGATCAGTCAAGCTTTCGCCGACTATCGATCCACGCGTTTCGGTGGATGGCCGTGGGATGAAGACGCAGTCGTCTTTCCTCGCGAAAAGGGGCGCTTTGCGCGGATCGATGGCGTTGAAATCACCCCCAAGCAGCCATAACAACTAATGTCCGAGGGTGTCTAGGCCTTCACAATATGACTCAACCTTTCGTGCCTTCGGGCTTGAGCTTGCGGAGAAGGTTCTTTCGGTTATGCATTTTGCTTCCTCTTCGATTATCTGGAGGAGTTTCGATCTGCTGCGTGTTTTGGCTCATTTCGGTCTCGCATTGTGTTCTGAGCTTCGTCCTGCACTCGCGACAAGGTCGCCGACGGATATCCGGCCTCGCAAACGCAAGCAGTCGCGTAAAGTTTGTGAACGAATGGCTCAGCTGGCGCTTTGAAGAAGAAGATCGCTATCCGGCGTGGTTTATTTACCTACACAAGGAAGTTTACCTTCGAATGGCTCTCTTCTTTGCCAAGAGTTTTTTATTATCACTCGGCTACGTTCGCGCGTTCATCCGCGGATCCATTGCGGAAGACGTGGACATTTTCATCTCGAATCACCGAGGTATCCTAGACACCCTTCTGCTCACGTTTGCGCTCGGCCGCGTGCCTATTTTCGTCGCTGGTCGAGACACGCTGAGGGTGCCGTTTCTGCGAGAAGTGGCCATAGCGTGCGACGCGATTGTCGTCGATCACGAAAATGACGGAAGCCGTCAGGTTGCGTCCGACATTCTTCGTTACATCGTCGAGAGAAAATCACGTCAAATTTGCATTTTCCCGGAGGGCCAGCCTCAATGCGGCTATCGGCTCGATCACTGGATTCATCCGGGATGTTTTGGGCTCACGCCGAGCGTTAGAATGCAGCCCGTCGGATTGGTTTACCTGGGACTCGGAGAGTACGTCCCGTCGTGGATCGTGTATCTCGACCAGCTCATTTCTCATCTGGTTCAACTGGCGCAGGTTGAATCAAATCACGCGGGGATTATGTTCTTGGCAAAGATTAGGCCGCCCCCAGACGCTTCGAACGACGACATCATGGAACTGTATCGGATTGCAATCGCCCGCGCTCTAGATGTGCCCATCAAGCTCAAAGGTAGTGATTCGTTTCGATTACCGCACGAGTTTTCGGAATGAATGGTTAAATATGCACTATAAACAAGTCGCTCACCACACGTCCTGGTGGTATCTGAATTCAGCCTTGAGGCGCCGCAAAATCTCTTCAGCCTCGTGAGCGGCGTAATCGCCCTCTCGCATCAACACGCTCAACAACGCCTTGTTCACATCCTTGGCCATGTTCTTCGCATCGCCGCAGATGAACACCGCGCCCTCGTTTTTACCCACCGTTCCCTTCACTATGGGGTAGACCGTAGACGCCTTCTCGATGATTTTATCTTGCACGTAAACCTTCTTCGGTCCATCTCTACTAAACGCGACGTCCAGACTGGTGATGACGCCTTCGCGCAACGCGGCTTGCATCTCGTCTTCGTAAATGAAGTCCTTCGATCTGTTGCGACAACCGAAGAAAAGCATCGCGGGTCCGAGCGTGGCGCCGGACGCTTTTCGAGCCGTTCGTTCTTGCAAAAATCCTCGGAAAGGGGCGAAACCGGTACCCGGACCGACCATGATGACGGGAGCTTCCGGATTCTCCGGGAGACGGAACGTGCTCGTTCTGACAAACACTGGAATCTTCTGCCCTTCCACCGCGCGCTGTAAAAACGTACTCGCGACACCCTCGTGCACTCGTCCGGTCGCCACCTTCTCCTTGACGACAGCCACGGTGGCGGTGATCGTGTTCGCATCCGCCGCGGGACTGGAGCTGATGCTGTAAAATCTAGGCGCCAGTCTCGGCGCGACGGCGCCGAAAAACAAACCGAGGTCTGGAACTGCGCTGGGGAAATCCTCCATCACCTCTAACAGCGATCTGTGCGGTTGCGTGATGTACTTTGCGAATTCCTCTTTACCCGCCGGCGAGGCCAAGAACGCGAGCTTTTCCGCCTCCTTGCCCGAAGCCACCGACGCGAGCGCGGCGAGCGCTTGTTTACGCGGAGGCGTCAGTACGTCGGCGTACTTTGCGATCGCGTCGGCAGCCGTGATGGGTGTCTGAAACGCTTCTCCGAGAGATACGGGCGCCCCGTTCGGCTTGGACAGGCGAAACACTTTTTTCACATCAACCTTGAGCGCCTTGGCCACTCGCTGGGTGACGTCGGCGCCGTTCTCCGCGAAGACGCCCAAATGGTCCCCGGTCTTGTACTTGATCCCGGAACCAGAGACGTCGAATTCGACGTGCACGCAGCTTCTGTCGGCGTCCTTGCTGAAAAGCTCTCGAATGAGCTTGACCGGGGCCAAGAACGGTTTCGTCGCGGTCGGCGCGAAGCGACCGCCCGAGTGTTCCTTGGCGTACTTGGACGCCTGACTCGCGGCGGCGCGCTCGCCCTCGACGCCGTCCATGGCGACGATTTCGTATCGAGGCAACTCCTCGTCGCCTCCCTCTGAGTGTAAGCCAAACTTGGCTTCAAACGCCGGCCAAAACGCCTCGATCCAATTTTCAAAGTCTTGCTCCAAACACTGGTCGTCGTCGCCCAAGTGCAACTTGAGCAGCGGCGCGGCGCCTAAATCGACCAACGCCTTGTGCACCATCTTCGCCGCCGCGTTAAACTGCTCGTAACATCGATTCCCGAGACCGAACACGCTAAACGTGAGATGTTCTAACAAATCCGGCATGCGTCCATCGTTGGCCGTGTCTCTCGCCCAATACACGAAATCCGAGCTCGTATCCGTCGGATCGCCGTCGCCGTACGTCGACTGTAAAAACACGCAGCACCCCGTCTCCTCCATCAACGCATCCTCCGCCGCTAACGCATCGATCGTCTCCAAATCAACCGCTCGCACCCGCACCGCGCGTCCATACCTCGCCTTCGCGTGCGCCGTCACCTCTCTCGCGTACCGCTCGCTCGTCCCCGTCTGCGTTCCGTAAAACACCGTCAACCTCGTCGCGCCGTCGTCGCCGTCTCCCTCGCCCACACCACCACCACCACCACCCTTCCCTACCGCGGCACCACCGAACGCGAACGTCTTCACCCCCCCCCTCACGCTCGCACTTCGCGCGTAGCGCTTCACGACCAATCCCACGACGCTCGCGCACAAGATCGTCCCGCTCACCGCCACCCCCGCGTCGCTCGTCACCGCGTCCGCCATCGCGCGCACCGCGTCGACGACCGCGTCATACGACGACGACGACGCCGACATGGTCCACGTCGCACCACACCGAGCGTCGTCGTATGACGCGTCGCTCGCGCCCACCGTTCGTTCACCAGGAATCAATCAATCCTCGTCGTCCCCGTCGCCGCCGCGCCTCGTCCACGTCCTCGATCGAGACCGTCGAGCCGACCGATCCGATCCGACCGATGTAGTACACACGGGCCTATGTAGTACACTGTATGGACCGATATCGTGTACTCACTACCCTCGGGACCGATGTCGTACACTTTAGGGACCGTGCCGAGTGTTTTTTCACCGTCGATCCGATCCGATCGATC
>Ga0181573_10000022_pt1 | contig 146128 bp, 99 predicted proteins | sample 101ome_25_FD_148643 | JGI IMG/M metagenome (GOLD analysis project Ga0181573, IMG submission 148643) | Coastal salt marsh microbial communities from the Groves Creek Marsh, Skidaway Island, Georgia - 101409BT metaG (spades assembly) | ecosystem: Environmental > Aquatic > Marine > Intertidal...
ATGCCGGTTTCGCCCCCCTCGTTCACTCGCTTCTCGACAAAACTCATGGGGAATCGCAGCTCGTTGCGCTGATGATACTCACGCGTGAACATGATTCAGAGATAGTATACAACACGTATACTCGTATCTTACCGTTCGTCTCAGCGCTCGTGAGGTCTAAAGATGATGAGATACTTGAGGCATTATTCACGGCACTCGCTCGCGGCGTCGCCGTACGGTCAAACACAGCTGAGAGAAATAGCAATATCAAGTTGTGGGCTTCTGCACTCGAGGAAGCTGATAAAGCTGTGGGCGCAGAGAGTGTCGTAAATGTACGCGATGCGCATACACGTATGTGTATCGCAGTCGCGGAGATGTATCCAGAGCTCTTGAATCATGTCTCGCTACAAGGTCCACTTCTTCAAGCTGTCGCCGATTCAGCGAGCTCTCACAGAAGGAACGAGGCGATGAAATTCTGGAATAAGCGACTTCGTTCCGACAACTTCGCTGTCCGATTCTACGATACACTTCAAGTAGTGCCAAACTCAAAGTTGGAAAGTTCATGGCTCGCTGCGGCATGCAGACTGGTTTTTGCAGTGCAAGATATGAGCGCTACAGGTCAAGCGCCCTTGATTGAGAACGATTTGTCAGAGTGCGTTTTCACCGACGCTAAATTGAATACATCGCGTAGGCACGGAGGTTCGCAGTCGATGGTTCCGCTGTTTTCTTCGCAGGCGACTCAGAGGAGGGATCAACAGGACGACGCAGACATGTCGACGTTGGTGGCAAGCGTGCGTTCTTCACTTTGGGATGCAGATCCGCTGTTTGCGGGCACGCTTTCTGGCAATCCCGTCAAAAGACTTTCAAAGCGCACACAGAGTCAACTGCGTAACGTGGATACCTTTCGTGGTGTTATGAGTCAATCAACTCTCAAGACGGAGGTGAGCAAGAGAAAAATATCAGAATTTGTCTTGAATGAGGCTAGTCACAAACTGAACCTCACGAGATCCTACAGGGACGGTGATTTACCTGATGTGAAAATTTCATGCAATGAGCTCATCACACCCTTCTTGCTCACTGCCGAACGTGATTCAGCTCTTGCGTGCGTTTTGCTCCGAGACCTCGTAAACTGCGCAACACAAGAGTCCGAGTTCATTCAAGCACGAGACCAAGGCGACGCATGGTCACCGGATCATGTCATGAACAACATTTCACATCCAATGAAACACTTTATTCAGAACATTGAAGGTAACGATGCTTCACTGGTGAGGTTTATTTTGTCTCTGTGTGAAATTGTGCCAATGCTGGACATCAACGCAATTGATGTAGTTCGGCTGGCGATGAGCGGCAAAAGTCTCGCGAGCGGTATCATGGCGCTAGAATCATTGCTGACCAGCTCAGATGAGTCTTCAGAAAAATGGCAGTCTCTCGCGCAGTTGTTCCGATCCCTTGGCTATGACGATGCGGCGCTTCTCTCGTTCTCAAACGCGTTCGTCAAGACCGAAACTATGGATGCAATACGACTGGACATGTCAGGCAAGTTGCACGATTCGAAGCAGCAATATAAGACTCTTTTCTCAGAACGGAGCGATGAGTCATCGCACGAGTATCAGTTTTTGAAGAGTGAATATTTTAGATGCGCAGAGCGTCTTGGAGACTGGGATGATCTGGAGGAAGAGCTCGGCAATCTAAAGACTGGCCAATTCGACGTTCACGCTGCGCTAGATGCCGTCACTCACTGCATACCGGGTGAGGCTTCGGGAGGTTCCGACGTGTGTACGGCGTTTCGAGTCGCACTTCGGCAACCATTGGTGGACTGGTCGCCGTTCTTCAACAAAGTGTTCGCTCAAGAGGATCACAGATGCTCATTTGCTCGTGCGTTCGGAGTTGAACTCGCAATGTACGCGTTGACGAATGAACAAAGAAGCGACGTCTTGAGTCTCACGCAACAAACGTATGAAAGTTTCATTGATGCATGGAGTACGACCCGAAGCTCATCCACGGCGGTGCGGCGAAAGCTGCTGCAGTCATTGCAGCCCGCCGTCGAAATCGAGGAAACGCTGCTCAGCATTGAGGAGATCAGAACGAGTCTTCAGCACATGACTGCAAATCTGAATCTCGACAAAGCAAACGCCATAGTGAATGCTCTCGACAGCAAGTGGCAAAAGCGATGGCCTTCCGCCGTTTACGATCCCTCAGAAGTCTGGGAGCGCGTGGTAACCTTTCGTTCAAGAATGCTCGGAACGCTAGTGAACGTCATCCCAGAAATTCAAACGGATTCAATCACTTCCATGCGAACGGAGATGTGGCTCCTCGCGTCGAACGGTCTGCGCGAGGTCGGTCAGATTGATCTATCAAGCAAATTCTTCAGGAAGTATCTGCAAAATCTTCAACAGACAAACACACCAGAAAGCTGGAGAATGTATGAAGCTCTTTTTGAACTCAAGCTGACGAATGGCACGCAGAGCGCCGTTCAAAAAGCCCTCGAAATGTGTCAAAGCCAGTTGAGCGAAGGCAAGTGGAAAGACGAAGATGAGATTAGTTGCAGAGTTCTGGAGGCTCGCATGTGTGAGCGCTTGGCCCGAGATGGAGGAGCGGATTCTGATGATTACACAGCAGCTGCCATCCGTGGCTACACTCTAGCGCATGACGGAGCAAGAAATATGATGCAGAGTATGGACGCTTCGCTTCGTCTCGCACACTTTTGCGACGCACTTCTAAAAAATGCTATGAATGATCGAGGGTCGGATTACTCGCAAATATTCATCAGGCAGACTTTGATTGCGCTGAAGGCTTCAGGAACGAAAAAGTCCGCGCCGGCGCGTCATCTCTTACCGCGGCTACTCGTGTTACTGCGTGAAGTCATCACTGATGATGCCGCACTTGAGTTTGGTCAAGCGCTCTCAAGGGTCCCTGTTTGGCTTTTCTTGGATTGGATTCCGCAATTGCTGTCGATGATGTCAGATTCCCAGCTTGAAGCGCTCGCGTCTCCGCTGATAAGAAGCTTGGTGTCAAAGTATCCAGCCGCCGTGCGTCCACACTTCAATCTGATGAAGTTTGAAATGGATGCGGCCGTGAGCCAACGCATGAACTTTGCTCTCGCATCGTCGCTGCACGATGGATTCAATCGGGCGATGGAGCTCTTGGATTTCCCCCTGAATCGATACAATTTCTGGCGCAGAACAATTCAGCTACGAGAATACCAGCACGACTTCGACGCGGCAGCCATCGCGCTCGAAGATATGATTTCCGATCTCACAAATGTCACCACCTCTGGCCCAATTAACGAAAGATTTGCAAAGATTGCGGCACCAATTCTGAAAAGCATCATTGGCGACAAAGCGCGCGGCATTAGCGACAAGCTCAAGCGAGCCGAGGCAAAAATAATGTCTCTTTGGTTGGAAGAGTTTGAAGATCTAGATCGATCAACGAGACTCCGTTTGAATGAGTTCTCATCATGGTTCGAAGATTACGAACACATGAAGCAGCTCTCCTCCGTCCTCGAAATACCTGGTCAGTATGATAACATTACCGGTCCCCCTGAGGTGGAACGTCACATCACCGTCATGGGCTTTGCGCCAGAGCTGTATATTTTCGCATCGAAACAGCGGCCGAAAAAGATCACCATCAGAGGTAGTGACGGTCGCGACTATCAGTTCATCGCGAAAGGTGGAGAAGATTTACGCCAGGATGAACGAGTGCAAAGACTGTTCAGAGCGATGAACGGCTTGTTGGCGCACTTCTCAGAGTCACGTGGCAGAGGTTTAGAGCTTCGAAATTTCCACGTGTCGCCTCTTTCGAATCGGAATGGATTGATCGAGTTCATAGATAATACTTCGCCTCTCTTGCGAATCATCAACGATTCACTATCGCAGAATGAAGATTTGAGTACCTTTGCAGAACATCAGCGTTGGATCAGAGAAAGAGCGCTCACGCTTGGCAAAAGGAAATCTCGCGACGGAACTGAAACTCCCACCACTTCACATGCGCACTATCTCCAAGCGATGGGTAAGTACACCAGTATGGAGTCAAATGTCATCTTAGAGCGTCTAAGGACGATGAATGGCTCGAAAGACGTACTGCGTCAAGTCCTCTTCAGATCTGCAGGAAGCGCTGAAGCGTTCATCATGATGCGTCAGGCATTCGCTGCTTCTTTGGCGTCGACGAGTATTTGCGGGTATGTGGCTGGAGTCGGTGATAGACATTTAGATAACATTTTGTTGGACTTCTCCACTGGAGAACTGATTCACATAGACTTTGGATACGTATTCGGAACGGCTACTCTAGCGTTACCGATTCCGGAACTCGTTCCATTCCGGGCCACATCCGCTCTGCTCGACGTTCTGAAACCTCTTAACGCTCAGTCTTGGTTAGAGATAGACATGGCGAGAACGATGCGAGCGCTACAGGATGGATCGACTCTTCTAAAAGGCGTCATGGACATATTTTTACGCGATCCGCTCATCGATTGGGAACGCGACGCTTTCAATTCGGGTAGAAAACACAGCCCCGCGCAACACATCCAGGATCGGATAACTCGGGCTTGTGGGAAATTAGAACTCGAAAATCCTGGCGTGATGATTCTTGAGGAATGTGCGTCGAAGCACAAGGGTACTTCGTATTGGAAGAACGTGTGCGCGTTGCTCACAGATTCAAACGCAGAACAATCAAGAAAATGCGCAGACGTCGACGAGCAGGTGCGCTCTCTCATAGACTTAGCTACAAATCCAGACATTCTAGCCGTCGCTTGGAGCGGTTGGAGGCCCTGGTTGTAATTCATAGACTAGTCGATAATCAGCCTCGCCTCGTGTAGAGTCGAGACGAAAACAAAAAAGCTGGCACCAACAGTGCTTCAGAACGGCGCGCGTGCCCCCACGCACGCAGATTTATTCACATGAACGCGCTCAAGTGAACACACACACTGTCGTTCACTCGCACGCATCGATACGCCGCGCGCACGCGCGTGCAGATCTCTGTCGACGACGGATTAACTCGTGAACCACGCTTAGCGAGTATAATCCGATGGACGAACTCGTCGCTCTGCACGAAGCGCTGCGGAGCGACAAACTGCGGAAAAGAAGGGTACGCGCTTCCGATACATCGATCGATCACGCGCGCGACGCGCGAGTCACGTCGATCCGTCGATAAGCTTTACTAACCGGACGGATTTGTTTTTTTTCGTAATCCAAACAGGATGCCATCAAGGAACTTTTGTCGAGTCTGCAATCGAAAAACTTCGTGCGAACGCTCGACGTCGGGACCAAAGCGTATGATTCCACAGGAAGAGGTGATGTGCAGTCGACTTGGGCGGGTTTGGTCAGCTCGGTGATGGTGTGCGTGACGAGCGAAGTGGAAGATGACAAACGTGCCGTAGACAAGAATGTGATTTCGTTGCTACGAAAGTGCGTCGCCGCGGCGGAGGGAAGAAAACATTCGACTGGTATTCTTTTACCGCTGTTACGTCGCGCGGGAAAGCTGTTTTCACACGTTTTGAACGTATTGCGCTCGGAAGACGTGAACTTTGCCGTCGAATACGTAAACATATTACGCGGCCAACTCTTGGTCGTGCCGGAGTATTGCTCGCGCGCAAAGCAAAGTGTTTTCGAAGAGTTGATCGAACTTTTCGCCTCTAAGGCACTTTCGTCGCGAGACACATCGTCTTCTGGTAAAGTTGAGGAGAATTATCGAGCGGCCGCGGCGTTTCACTTGTTGCTCGAAAACTGCCCGTTTGATTTGTCGCCAAACGCTATGGATGGTTTATTGGTAACTTTCGAAGATTTTTTCTGTGGTCTGCAAGAAGAGGGACGCTCATCGGGGATGATCGTGTCTGCTATGAATAGTTTCTTACTAAAAACTGGATTGAACATAAGTTCGCGAATGGGCACACTTCACTCGAGCGTCTTCTCATATCTGACGTGGGCTTTCAAAGGAAATCAAATTCGCGATAAGCGTCTGAGAGAAGAATTGATAAGGTACTGCTACATCCAGATAAGGTTAAACGTGATGTGTACGGAAGATGTCGGTGATCTCATCGAATTGATCGAGATACAAGTCGCCGAGATCGGCACTGATCGTTCTATAGGTAGCGACAACGCGGAGAGATTCTTCGTCAAGTTGCCGCAAAGATTATTGTTTGAACTATACGGCGAACTATTCGTGATTGCAAAGGATGAATGTTCCTCGAAAACGTCCGTCGATGACGATGCTTCCCGCGTCACGAAACGCGCTCGTGGTGATCGCAAACGCGTGGAAGACATCATAGTGAAAGCTGTGAATTCTGGGGGATGCTGGGGTGCGGTTTTCTGTCTACTCGTGCAGAAACACTCGTACAAATTTTCATCAGCCGAACTCATTCTCTGTGCCGAGCGATTGGTGAGTGCACTGCAAGATTTGTTTTCACAAGGCAGCTTGTCGGATGGGAAAACGTTATCCCAAACTATCTGGCTGATTCGCTGTTTGCAAGAAATCGCCGGAGTTGTGCAGGGTGACACTTCGCCAGTCTGGAAAGAAGTCGCTGATTGCATCACGTATTATTTACCAGCGCATCTTTCAGAAATGCGTTTGACAAATGAATGTACATTATTATTTGCGACAATGATTAGCCAAAGACTGATGCATACGTCGTTGCTGGGATCAAACTTCTGGACGCAGAGTATATTTGATTTCAAAGACGTTCCCACTGTGGCCACGTTGGAACTCGTCGCATCGGTCGCGTCGGTCGCATTGTGCGATAGTGTCTTAGCTGGACGGTCACAAGATGATTATTTCCACTGGTTGCTTCGAGGTTTATCTCAAAAAACTGACGAACGTTTATCCTTCTATGGTAGACGTGCCAATGTCGCGTCGACGTGGAATCTGGCGTTGATTCGAGTGCAATCAGCTTTTCAAAATTCCGTGATCGCAGGATCGTATCAATGTTGGATAAAGCAACTCGATCATCGAATGTGGCTCGAACTACCGGATGGTTCTTATGCCAGCTTGGTGCGCGGCCTGGATGAACTTCAGATACTAGTGAAACCCTTTGCGAAAGCAAAACTAGAACACAGGGATATCATCGAGTGCGTCGTACTTGAAGATGACAAAAATGCAGTTGTGAAGGAAGTCAGTACCGACCTGGAAGTGCACCGCATAGCTATTCTCTGTCTGCAACAAGCGCTCGCGTCAGCCAAGAGTGCTGAGGAAGCGCTACGAGTTTGCGCAGTGGCCCTGGGAACCATGGCGTCAGTAGGACTCGCCGGAGTACGATCCAGAGCGACGCATTCCGCCACTTGGGGAATCGAAAGTGAATTGTTCGCATCAATAGACACTGCGCTACCGGGTTCACTCGACTACGACGCGATGCACATGTTGAGCTCGAGGACGACCATCTTAGACGCGATTCCGGCGATCGCAGAAGCGCTGAAACAAATTAAGACTATGGGTTGGCCTACGGCGTTGCAGAAACACAGCTCAGAAATCGTCAAGGTCTTGTATAATAGCGCGATGGACTTTCTGAAAGTTATAGAAGAAGCGCTGGTGAGTAGCGCCAGCTTAGTCAGCAGTTCGTGTCATTCGCAGGAGTCGAATGTTGCCGACATTGATATGGATTTTGAAATGGTTTCGGCTGACTTCTCGCAGACGCAGCGATCAAACACGTCTCAAATGGCCACCACGTCGTCATCACGAACGAGTGAATACGAGACAACGATCGTTAAAAGTGAAGAGATGATCAGAAAAGTCCTCGACTGCGCGAAGTCCATGTTTTCAGTACATCCAGGTGAAGTCACCAAGGCGCTTGCGAAGTTGTTGCGGCACTCGGTTCCACCGGAAGGTGCGCCTCCGCGCGGAGCGTGCGGTATCGGAATATCTCAAGACATCGCTGAAACTGTGATATCTTTTATAGGACGAGTAGAAAGTCAATGTGCGATCGATGATATCGTTCCCGTTCTGCAGGCGGTGGCGAGGGGGCAAGTGAATTTGGATGAAAGCGCCGGACTCACGTCGTCGGCGAGGGAATGGTTGTTGATGCAAGTCACTGAGCTGACTCGTGGACTGTGCGCGATAAGAGCGAGTGACGTCAACACTGAGATACCAGGCAACATAGATGAAACGTTACTCGACTTGGTATCACAAGCTGCGGGCATCGCGGACGATGAAGTTCCGACCGGGTTGAGAAATCCAGAAGCTCGCGCTCATCTCGCCGATTGCATCTTTTCGCTCTTCAAATATAATTTGGACTACTTTCAACCGCAATTCGGTGCGACCCTGGCATGGCTTTTGAATGATCCTAGTTACTTAGTACGCATTCATGCTGGTGTAGCATTGGCGTCCGTGCTCGACTTTTACGAGGAGGCAGATCACATGAGTATATTTCAGAATACTGTTGTTCCCGGACTCGCGATGAAGTGTCGGTTTCTTCCAACCGGTGATTTAGAGATGGCCACGATGGCGGACGCGTTCGATGCCGAAAAAGAATGGTCCAGCTTGTATATCATTGCCGCCGTCGGCATCGTGTCTCGCGTTCTTGAGCCGTGGTGTGCGTACATCATCATATATCACCGGGCTAGGCGTGAAAAAGACATGCAAACGCCAGCTGTCAATGCGATTAGATATCTCGCAGAGGGAACAGGTCATCGATCGCTCCACTCTTTTGTCACGTACCACCTGAAGACGATTGGGAAACTGTGGATTGACGGCGGGATGCCGCTATCTCTGATATTTGAGATACCAGAATTCCTTGGAATGCCGAGTGACACTTCGAAAAAAGACGTCGCATTGCATCTCAAACGTTCGTTGCTTCCTCCATTAATCTATGGACAGGAACACATTTTCTTGAAAGAGCTGAGCGTTACTTGTGAAATGTCACTCAGTGAAATCCTTCGGTCTGAGTGGGATGCCGTTTACGCGCGCTTGTATACATTGTCAGGGAAATCCAATCCCGATCGTCAAGCCGTCGACGCGCTGAACTTTGCCAGTTCTTTACTCAAGACCTCAAATGGTAACCGGAGCGCGGACTTAGCGTCGACTCGGGTTACGATCGTGACTGAGCTTTTACTTCTGGCGAGAGATCCGGTCGAAAGGGCGAAGTTGTTCGATGTTCCGCCTCCGTACAGCCAATCGCGCGATATTGTTGGGATAGTTGAGAGTTTCCTGAAAGAGTCTAAAATTGATTGGGACACGGATATCATTTTTGAGTGCATGCTGCGGATACACGAAGCTCTCGATAGCGCAACGTCGTCGAGACACAAGTCGAAAACTTTATCATCCCTGACTGTCTTATTGAGTTGCATTGGTGAAAAAGTTCAGACTCCAGCGGCGTTCCGCTACGTCCACTTCATGCTCATTCCCAGTTTGAGTGATCACACAATAGGTACAAAATGCATGAAAATTTTGCAGAATCTCTGTTTGAGCGCATACGAAAAGTTTTCGCACGTGGGAAACGCGCAGAGTGAGCTGTCTTTGACGATGGAAACCCTGTTGATGCCACTCGTGTTTGTTCTCTCATCCGTCATCGAGACGGAGACTTCACCGAAGGCTTTGAAAAATGGTGCAGTGAGTTTCCTGACAACCATCTACAATTTCCCTCCAAGGTGTATATATGAAGCGTTTAGGTTGTTGCCACCGCTGACGGAAGTAAAAGAGCTCGCTCATATCGAGGGTATTAACGAAATCGCTTTAGACACAGCGGACTCCGACAAGAAGTTGGCGTCACTGGTAGAATTCGTACCAACCTTGCCGAAATCTTTGTGGAGATCAGTGTTGCACGCTGGCGGTCTCGAGGCGTTGGAAGACATAGACACGCTCAAGCTCAAGTGTGAAGACGAATCATCTCCGATTCCTGGGAAAATATGGATATTTGCAGAACTGTGTGCCAAGGTCGGTGACGCCGAGCTTTTTGCCATCGCCGCAGAGCTCTTGTCCACTCTCGGACCTTTGAGGCCGTACGCCATCGCTTTCCAAGCCCCGAAGCTGAACAACGGAAAGGACGAAAAGTCAGATTGTGCAACCGTAGTTTTGAGATATTTGAGTGGGCTGTTGTGCTCCCCAAAGAGCGCCACGGTGCGCGCATCTGCGGAAGCTATCCAGGAGCTTCTTTCGTTGGGCGGCGTCGCCTCGAAGTTCGAGGGCATGACTGCAGCGGAACAAATGTTCCTCGCGCCATTCGTGAAAAAGAAGTCACGCGATCAAACTTCGTTTCAACGCAAGGACGCGAGCTTGATGGTTACCGATACCTATGGTCTCGACGACGAACGTCTCTGGAAGATTGGGTCGAACACATCTTTCAAGGATTGGATTCGTACACTGGCTTACAGGCTACTCAAAGAGTGTCGAAGCAATCCAATGTTTGATATTCTGGCACCTCTAGTCCACACTGATGCGAGTTTAGCAGAACTTGTGTTGCCGCACACATTTCTTGAGATTTCTGATGGCGACATGACGCCTACTCGAAAAGCCTTGCGTGAGCAATCGAGTCGCGGCATAGCGATGTGCTTGAGCAACGCGAGCGAGCTCGAGGGGAAACATGCGGCAAAAGTCATCCTTTCTGCTCTTGAATGCCTTCGATGGAAGCGGGTGCGCGCTTTCAGAGATAGAGGCAAACTGGCTGGCACTGCGAAACTTGAGAATTTGAGTAAACAAAACAAATCACCAACCCATTGGACGAAAGTTTACTGGTTCGAGGTGGACTATCTCATCGCGGCACGAGCAGCTATAGAAACTCACGCACCGTTGATGGCCATACTGTTGGTAGAGCATTGGTTGGAAGAGCAGAGCGGCACCGTCTCTCTGGATGAATCTGATTTGCACGGTGAAATGACTGATGACGTTCCACCGCATCTTCAAATTTTACTACAAGCACAGTCCGAAATCTCCGAACCAGACGGACTGTACGGCCTGCTGCATTCTAATTCACTTGACTTGCAGCTACATGTGAGCGAGGAGGAAGGTCACTGGTATAGATCTCTCGCCGGACATGATTTGCTGCGAAGCGACATCGGCGACGGGGGGAAAGTGCAATCTTCAAACATTGCCATGTTGAAAGCCTTGCGACAGCTCGGTTGTTTGCACTTACTGCGCAACTATTCCAAATCTCTCACAGACGAAGAGCTCTGCGTGCCAGAATTGAAAGATGTGCAATACGAAGCGGCTTGGAGAGCCGGTCAGTGGACGCTCCCTATGGCGTTGATGCGTACTCAAAATTCGGGCGCGCCAAAGTTCAATCAAAATCTGCACTCTTCGCTTCGCGCGCTCGAAAGAGGCGACGGTGATAGCGCTAGTTACGAAGCCAACCGATCGCGTGCAGAGTTATTAAAGCAACTGATCAGTGATGGAACGGAGTCAGCGGATGCGATGAACGTCGCCATCATGCGCATGCGCATGCTCGACGACGTTAGCACGGCGGCGAAATTGTGGCGTCACTTTGGCAGCGAACACAAAGCCAGAAGAGACAACGCCATCCAGAGTCTTAAGATATGCTGGAATGCTCGACGCGTCGACGACATGCCGTTCAAACTGATCGAGCCTTCTCTCGCGATTCAAGGCGTGATCTTGCGTTTGGCGGCGTTGCACGAGAACTTTGCGCAGCATATGACGCGAACCTCCATCCTGGCTCGAAAGGATGGAAACTTGACCGAAGGCGTACAAGCGATGAGAAAATTGCGCATCATGGCGAGTCGTCCGTCCGATCCGGGCACGAAGCCTCTGCCCGACTTGATTCTCTCGAGAACGTCTCCTTGGCGCGTCGAAGAGGCCAAGTTGCTCTGGGCCGAAGGGAAATCTGAATCCGCCATCGCTGTGGTACACTCGATGCTGCAACTCATGAATGACGGTAAGAAGCTGTACCGCGCTCGTCAAGGAGCGGAGTACGTGCTCACGACGACGATGAAAACGCCCGATCCACGATTTTATGAGCTTCTCTGTTTGTTGGCGAAATGGCAGGCGAGCGCGAGAACTGAGTCGAGCATCGTGCTCTATCAAAAGTTTGCAGACTGCATCGATGGCTTGAACGAATCGTACAAGCTGAGTCTGAGTCAGAACAAGTCGAAAAAAGAAGCGAACACCGTCGTGTACTCCAAAGACGGCGTCAATGACGTGACGCAGTTGCGATTACTGAGCCGCTGTCATTATCGATTGGCGCAATTCGCCGATTCGCAATATCGTCAACTCGAAGAACGTTTCAACTCCCCCGAGTGGGCTCGTTCCGAACGTTTACGACGAACGAACGAAGCGGAACTGATCACAGTGAAAAGTGAAGCGGAAAAGAAGCGAATCGCGCTCGTGTCCAAGAAGAAAGGATCGCAGGCGTACGAAGATCTCGCGCGCGAAATTCGAGGCTTGCAAGCACGGTTCGTTCCGCTCGAGATGCAAGTCAAGAATGATAGACAAGAGTTCGACGAGCGGACCTTGGCGCACTCGCACGCCCTCATACGCACTTTACAGGGATACAGAAGATCACTCGACGCCGGCGGGTGGAACGCACAAGCGAGCGTCTTCAGATGCATCGCGTTGTGGTTCACGCATTGCGGTCAGCAGAGCGGCGCTATTACGGCGATGCGACAAAAAATCATCAACCAGGTGAACGAGGAGATCATCAAGCTCACCACTCGTCGCACGATTCCGAGTTACATCTTCCTTGACCTCTCGCACCAAATCGTCAGTCGACTCGGGACGTCCTCCGACGTCGGCAACAAGTTTAGTCAAGTGCTCGAGGAGCTCGTGATGCGCATGATGCGAGATCACCCGCACCACGTCTTGTATCAACTGCATGCGTTGTCTCGAGGCAACAGAGCGTCGCGATACGGCGTGCACTCATCGACGGCGAAAGTCGCGGCCGCGACAAAACTTCTCAAGACGTTTTCGTCGGATTCAAACGCCCGAAAGTGTTTGGTCGGAGACATGAATCGTCTCATCGAGGCGTACATTTCCATCGCGCGATTGAAATTGTCTCGAGACGAAGCCGTCTTGAATCACAATCTTCCGAACGCGGTGAAAAAGCGCTCGCTGAGTAATCTGACATCGGTACCGGTACCGACGGCGCACATCGAGATCGATCCCAGGTGCGAATACCCGGATGGAAGCTTTCCGTACTTTACGCACTTTCACGAGACGACGCGGCTCGTCGGCGGCATCAACGAACCGAAACTCCTCAAGTGTCACGGCTCAGACGGGAAGATTTATCTGCAACTCGCCAAGAGTGGGAACGACGATTTGCGTCAAGACGCCGTCATCCAACAATTTTTCGGCCTCGTGAACACGCTGCTCAAACAAAACATGAGCACGAATTCGCGAAACATGCGCATTCGAACGTACAAGGTGATTCCGTTTTCTCCCGAAGCCGGTTTACTCGAATGGGTCGACGAGACCATCCTTCTCTCGACGTATCTCATTCACGCCCGAGCGTGCGCGCACGAGCGGTACCGTCCACAGGACATGAAACACGTCCAAGCGTCCGAAATGATGCGCAATTCCACGCCGGATACGCTGCACAAGGATTACGCCGAGGTGTGCGAAAATTTCCGACCCGTCATGCACAACTTTTTCACTGAGCACTATCGCGAACCCGCCGCATGGTTCGAACGTCGCGTCAATTACATTCGATCGTGCGCGGTGAATTCAATGGTTGGATACGTCATCGGTCTCGGCGACAGACACAGCAGTAACATCATGATCGATCGATGGACCGCCGAATTCGTGCACATTGATTTCGGCGTCACCTTTGAGCAAGGCTTGACGCTCAAGACTCCCGAGCGCGTCCCGTTTCGTCTCACCAGAGACATCGTCGACGGCATGGGCGCGTGTGGCGTCGAGGGCATCATGCGTCGATGTTGCGAGGAGACTATGGAGGTGTTACGCGCGAATAAAGACGCGCTCACCACCGTCATTGCCGTCCTCGTCCACGACCCGATTCTCAAGTGGTCCGTCAACGCCGGTCGACAAGCCGTCGCGCGCGTCGCCGGTCTCAATCCTATCACCGCCCTGATCCACGGCGACCGCGCCGCGAAAAACGACGCAAACGAAGGAAATCTCGACGCCGAGCGCGCGCTCATGCGCGTCAAACAAAAACTCGACGGTTACGAAGACGGCGAGCTCCGGTCCATCAAGGGACAGGTGCGACAGCTCTTACACGACGCGCGCGATCCGTTCAAACTCGCCGCCATGTACCCCGGATGGGCACCGTGGGTGTGAATCAACGACACATCATCCATCGAACCGCAGCTCGGTCGCACCGTTCGCCGCGCGCGTCTCGACGAAATCCCTCGAACGACGTGTTCGCCCGTCGCGCGTCTGTTTTTTCCATTTTCCACTCACGGCTGACGTCGACGTCACGCAATGCACTTTTCGCGCGCGCGCCGCCGCACACCGCGCCTCGCGTGCCACCGCGACGCCGACGTCTGCACGCACGCACGCCGCAATGTCTCCGACGTACGCCTCGCTCGCCTCGCGCGTCTCTCGCGCGGCTCCCGCGCGCTCGTCGACGTCCCGCGCGTCATCCTCGAGAAACCGTCCCCGTCGCGCCGCGACGCTCGCGCGCGCGTCTCGCGACGTACTCGACGCGCGTGAGGCGACGACGGTGACCGGTCGACGCGCGATGCTCGCGCTGGCGAGCGCGTTCGTCACGACGACGGCGTCGAGAGAGGTGTTGGCCGCCAACTCGGCGGACCGCTCGTTCAGAGAGGTGTGCGACCCGACGGCGGACGGTGCGGATTGTCGCGCGAAGATTCTCGCCGCGGACGCGGCCGGGGTGGAGAGTTACGAAAACACAAAGAGTGGTGGAAAGTTCAAACCGGCGAGCGCGTCGACGAATCCGAATTTGACGACGTACCAGAGCGATACGTTGACGTTTGTGGACGAGGTGGAGACGCTCTTGGCGATGGACGTGTACGACCCGACGCGGGAGAAGGCGATCGCGGTGTTTCAAAAGAAATCGAACGATTGGAGTGGGAAGTACGCTCCGGGTGGAAGCTCGAAGATGGCGTCCGGACGGGCGTTTTATAACGCGTTGAACCAACTCGCGGGACACTATTCATTCAACGGGCTCGCGCCCGTGCCGAAAAGTCGGCTCGACGTCGTGGAGACCAACATCGCCAAGACTCGAGAGCTCATCGCCGAGGGGCGATAATAATAATCATTGTTGTTGTCTTCGTTTTGTGATGTTCTCATCGATATACTAACGCGCACGCCTTCGAATGACGTCGACCCGCCTTCGCCCGCCCGCGCGCTCTCCTCAGCCGTCGATTTCGAGCGATGCCTCAGACTTTGGTGCATGTTGCGGCGACCTCCGACGCGCATCGAACTCAAGACGGAGGACAAGGAGGAGGTACGCATCGCGACGCGCGCGTTACCCGCGCGATCGAGCCCGACGACGACGAAAATGCGCGACGACTGACGATTGATTACGCGTTCGTTTGTGCGTGCGCTCAAAAAGTTTGAAGCGCTCCGCCGAGAATACTTGCGCGCGCGCGAGCTCGGGTCGGCGGACGCGGATTCGCTCCGTCGCGCGGCGAAAGAACGCGAACGCGCGCGTCGACTCGGCCTCGATCGCGTCGGAGGTGCGGAAGAAACGGACGCGTGAGCGCGCGATCGAGCGCCATGCCGCGACCGCTCGTCGTCGTAGGACCCTCGGGAGTGGGGAAAGGTACGCTCATCGCCATGCTCCAGCGCGAGTTTCCCGATAAGTTTGGATTTTCGGTGTCGCACACGACGCGCGCGCCGCGTCCGGGAGAGGTGAACGGGACGCACTACAACTTTGTGGACAAGGCGACGATGGAGCGGGACATCGCCGATGGGAAATTTTTAGAACACGCGCACGTGCATCAAAACATCTACGGCACCTCGTTCGCCGCCGTGCGCAAGGTGTCGAAGAGCGGTAAGATATGTTTACTCGACATCGACGTCCAAGGCGCCGAGCTCGTGAAAAAGAGTGATTTGAAGGCGGCGTACGTTTTCATTGCGCCGCCGTCGATGGAGGAGCTCGAGCGTCGGTTACGAGGTCGAGGCACCGAGACCGAAGACGCCGTCCTGAAGCGTCTCGAAAACGCGCGCACGGAGATGGCCAAGAAGGATGTCGACGGCTTCTTCGACGCCGTCATCGTCAACGACGACGTGGACAAGGCGTACGAGGCTTTGAAAGCCGTCATCGCCGCCCACGTCGACGTCGCCGCCGCCGGCGCCGCCGCGCCCCTCGCCAAGTTCGGTCCCGCCGCTTTTGGCATCGCGTGTGCCATCGCCATCGCCGCCAGAGTCTTCATGAACAAGGGCGGTCCATGAGTGTAACGAATCGAATTTCTGTTCTCTTTGTCCCGTCCCGAGCAAAAGGCACCACCTGTCCACAAATCGGACACATTCCCGCGCGCGACGTCACACTCCCGCGCGCGCGCGACGCGCCGATCGAACGACGACGACGCGACGCGACGCGACATTCAATCACGATGTGGTTATTCAAGAGACAAAAGACCCCGACCGAGCTCTTGCGCGAGAATAAACGCATGCTCGATCGGTCCATTCGAGAGATCGACCGCGAGCGCACGTCGATGATGTCGCAGGAAAAGAAGCTCATCGCGGAGATTAAGCGCATGGCCAAGGCGAATCAGATGGGTGCCGTCAAGGTGCGTCGATCGGAGCGGACGCGCGCGTTGGGTGGTGATGCGGCGAGAGACGGCGAGAGGGGTGAGAGACGAGACGCGATAACCGACGAGACGACTGACGAGTGTTTTTCGACGCAGGTGATGGCGAAAGATTTAGTGCGCACGAGACACTCGATCACGAAATTTTATTCGCTCAAGTCACAGTTACAAGGGGTGTCGCTTCGAATGCAAACGCTGAAGAGCACGCAGGCGATGGCGGACGCGATGCGAGGCGTGACGTCGGCGATGAAATCGATGAACACAAAGCTCAACATTCCGTCTCTGCAAAATATTTTGAAAGAGTTTGAGAGACAGAACGAAAAGATGGAGATGACGACGGAGGTAATGGGCGACGCGATCGACGACGCGTTCGCGGTGGATGACGAAGAGGAGGAGACTGAGGAACTGGTGAACGCGGTGTTGGACGAATTGGGATGCAACGTCGGCGCGGAGTTGATCTCCGCACCCGCGGGCAAGGTGAGCGTGGCGGCGGAGACGGAGCGTGCGGCGCCGACGGCTGTGTTGGAGGGCGCGGGCGCGGCGGAGTCCGCGGGTGGGGGTCTGGATGATGATTTACAGGCGCGATTGGACGCCTTGCGCAAGTAGCCGCGGGACGTTTTGTTTCACCCTAAAAAATCTTGTTGTTACATCATGTACACGTCTATTCACACGTTCGATTATTCCACCTCGGCGAGAATCTTCTTCTTTCTCGCCGGTTTGAACTCCTCCTTCTCCGCGCCCGGTGCTGCGTGCGCGACGCGGCGTCTTGCCTTGCGAGTCTCGGCGTCTTGCATCGTGCGACGCAGCTTGGTCTGCTTGTGAATAGCCTTGGGCACGTGATGATGGTTTGCGATGCGTCGAATCTCCGGCATGTGCTTGAAACGATCCTTCAGCGACGCGTTGTACGCGTGCTTGCGCTTCTCTCTGGGCGTGAGCGTTCCCAGCTGCGCGCTCGCGTCCGCCTTCCAGCATCTCACGTTCATGTCGTCCGAGGCGCTAAACACGTACGAGCCATCCATGGAGAATCGCGTGCAGAACACTCGCTGCATGCGCTTCGTGTGGTAACAATCTTTCGAGTGTCCAGCGTTGTAGTCGAACAGACGAACCGTTCTATCGTAACTACCGGCGACGAATTCTCTACCCGTCGGCGAGTAATCGACGTCCATCACGGCGTTGACGAAATCCTTGTGCACGCACGTGGCGATGTCCATCTTGCGCATGTCGTACGAATACAAGTTCGTGTCCTCATTCGCAACGGTGAAATTGAACGCTTCCATGGGGTTCCAGCACAATTTCGTCGACTTTGTCTGCATGATGATCTTCTTGAGCGGTGTCTCCATGCGCACGTCGTAGAGCGCGATGGATCTATCCGATCCACACGACGCGAAAATATCCGTCTCCACCGGATTATACCGCACCGAGAGCACAGTATCCGTCCCCCACTCGAACGTGTGCAGCGCGCTTCCTCGATCCATGCTCCACACCTGCACCGTCGCCCCCGCGGTGGCGAACTCCCGCTTCCCCCAGTGCGCGTCGCAGTCTCTGAATCCGTTATTCTCCAGGTACACATCCGCCGTCTCCATCACCGGCGTCTTCCTCGTCGGATCGCTCATCTCACCCATTCCCGCCTTTGGCAATCGCCACAACCGAATCGTCGCGTCGTCTCCGCACGACACCACCGCGTCCCCGTCCTTGGACACGCACACGCCCCGACACGCGCCTCGATGTCCCTTTAATATCCTCGACACCTTCCTCGACGGCACGTCCCACACCCGTATCTCCCCATCCGCCGCCCCACTCACGAGTTCCGTGAGCGACGTCGGACTCTTCGCCATGCACAGCACCGCATCCGCGTGTCCGCTAAACTGTCCCGCGAATGGCTTGGCGAACGTCTTGTCCAACTTGACCGCGTTCAGCGCTCGTTTATACTCCACCGCGCGGTGCATCGGCCGCAGCTCGGGATCGAGATTCCGATGCACCTTGAGCCGATCCGTCTTACGCTCGCGCGTGTAATCCTCGGCGACGCGCGAGATGACTTTCACCTTCATGATCGCACCCTCGCGCGCGCCGCCGCCGCCGGGACGCCGCCCCGCGAATGTACCCCTCCTCTCGCGCGCGAGACGTCCTCCGCGCGCGCGTTCGATCGACGACGATTCGAAACGAACGAACCACTCGCGTCTCGCGTCTCGCGCGACGCTCGTCTCGCGTCTCGCGCGTCGACTTTTGTCGTCAATTCGTCGCGCGCGCGGGACAGTTTTTTCACCTCACCGCCACGCGTCGTCACACGTCGTCCGGTCGTCGGTACATGCCCTTCGTGCACATCGCGTGGTTGCCCAAGGCGTGCAGAACGCCCGAGGTTCGTAAGGAGGTGGCGAGCGCCGTCATCAAGGCGCTCGTCGGCGTCAAGAGCGCGGAGATCACGCCCGATAAGGTTGTCGTGCGCTTTTCGGAAGCGGTGGACGGATTCGCGTTGCCTCCGGGACACACGCACGAGACGGTGGATAAAAAGTAAACTGAGCGTCGTCATGTTTGCGCGGGCGATGCGGGCGATGTCGTCGTCGTCGTCGTCGTCGTCGCTGGTGGTCAGTCGAGGGAAACATCAGTTGGTGACGGTGGAGCTCGTGTCGGATACCATGTGACCCAACGGGTACATCGGGAAGCGGCAGTTGCAGCGCGCCATGCGCGAGGTGCAGGCGAAACCTCTCGATGTGAATAATCCGTTGCGGTTCTCGGTGTTGCGAGTGCCGTTTTTTCTCGAGCCCGAGTATCCGAGGGATGAGGGGTGGAGCGAGACGAATCGCGCGCGGCTCGAGCGGAAATGGGGCGGGAAGAAGGAGTTTGAGGCGCAAAAGAGACGACATCGGTTAAAGGAGCGCGGGGAGGACGTGGGGATTAAACACTTCAATCTCGATCGATTAGCTTCGAGCACGATGCAGAGTCATCGGTTGGTACAGTGGGTGACGAAAAACTACGGGTGCGCGGCGAGCGAGACGCTGTACAACGATTTGAACAAGAGACACTTTGAGGATGGGCAAAAGCTGAACGATCGTAAGATGCTGCTCGAGGCGGCGTCCGCGGCTGGCGTCGATCCGGCCGCGGCAGAGGCGTTTCTCGCGTCCGGAGAGGGTGAAAATGAGATCGAGGGCGCGCTGCACATCTTAAGAAGAATGGGCATCCACTCGATTCCGAATTTCATCATCGGCGCGCGGCACGTGCTCTCGGGCGCGGTGCACTCGTCCGAGCTCATCAAGGTGTTTCGAGACATCGAACGAACCGGGGAGGGCGCTCCCGAGAGCGCGTTCGCGGCCGTGCTCGGGATCCCCGACGAGGTCATCGAGCGACCTCTCGAGGCGTCCGCGTGAGCGCGCTCGATGCAGAGAACGCAAACGCGCGAGATTGCGTCGAGTGACGACATCGAATCGAAAGCGCGCATCGAAGCGCTGATTCGAGTTTGATTATTCGCAATCTCTCGCATTTGCGTTCGGGCGCACAAGTAACATATCACATTTTTTTTTGTTATAACAATTTCGCGACTTTTAACGTCTTCACTCGGCGACGGCGGGTTTCGCCTCTTCGCAAAAGCGGTAATCCATCTCGCAATCCATGGCCCAGTGGAATTTGTCTATCAACGCCTTGGTGAACACCACGTTCGGTGGCACTTCGTGACGCTTACACCAGGAAATGGTGATTCTAGGATCGAGGTAGTTGATTTTAGACGTACCGAGCGACACCGTTTTCAGCTCCTCCTTCATGTTCATTTGAATGGCCAATTTGTTGGCGCGTTCCTTGAGCGCGGCGAGCTTCTTCTTTTGGTTCTTGTCGTCCTTGTTCTTCTTCATCTCGGTGATTTGCTTCGCGAGGTCTTTCTTCTTGTCGTTGAGTTTCTCCATCTGCGCGTCGTGCGCCTTGCTCACGCCCTTTTGGTGATTACACAAAATGGCAACCTCCTTGTTGGCGGCGTCGTACGTCGCCTTTTTCTGAAGCGTCGTGTCCTTGTTGTTGGTGTTCTGTAAGAGAAGGTCGAGCGTGATGGAGGCGTTGTACGTGCGGAAAACCTTAATAGTGAGACCCGGCATGAGAGTTTGAAGGTGCGCGTTCACCTTGGAGGGATCCACGGCGTCGAAAATGTCCATCTCTGGACCTTTGCCGCGAACAAAGCGCTGCAAGCACTTGTACGCCGTCTCGTCGATCTTGTGCTCTTGGAGATATTGGATGGAATCCTTACCCAAGAAATCGAACTCGATGACGTTGTCCTCCATGAACTTGATGTGTCCGGCGCGAAGCGTGCACACACCGACGGTATCGGCGAGATCTTCATCCTTTTCGCCACCGGCACGAAGGGCGAGTTTGTCCACCAAGTACGTCGTGACGGCGAGCTGCGCCATCTCCTTTGATTCACTCATCATGTTTCTCTTGTAGTCGGCGCGGATCTTCTCGATAAATTTATGGAGCGAACGGGCCTTTTCGTACTTCTTCTGGTCGCTTTCCGCCTTGACGCTCGAAGTGGCACCGAATTGCACGTACTTCCAATCCTTGGTGTTGATGACGTCGTTCCAGCCCGCCAACCACGTCGCCGTGTCGTTGTGGATGACCGCTTTCCAGCTGTGTCCAGCCGGAGGCTCGGGAACCTTGGCGTCTTTTCCTATGTTGATGGTGATGTCTTCGGGCATGACGCGTCGCTTGATCTTCCCCATCTTCGGATGTTCACCGCGTCCGCGGAACAAACCGGGAGGCTCGATGCGAAAGTTTCCAACCTTTTCGCGTCTACCGTCGATGGTGGCCCACGTGTACGCTTCTTCCGCCTTCTCCTTTTCCACCTTGATGCGCTTCTTTTCTTCGCTCGTCATCTCTTTCTTCTTCTCTCTAATCGCCAAGAAGTGCATGAACATCTTGGTGAAATCACACTTGGAAAAGTCGGTGATGAACGCGTGCGGACCATTCTTGAGGGCGGCTTTGAAACCGTCCATGAAATTCTTCACAAAGACTGGCTTTTGCGCGTAATCTGTGTCCTTCATCACGGCGAAGAAACCCGCGATTTCCTCTTCGTGTGGCAAAAGCACGATATCTCGACCATCGTACGTTAACGGCACGCCGTGCGGCTCGTACGCCGGCGGAAACACCACGCCGTTGTGTTCGAGCGTCTTCCACTGCACCACCGCCCCTTTCTTCGCGCCGCCCGTTTGTTCGCTCAAATTCTTCTTCGGACGCTTCACCGCGGGCACAGATTGTCTCGCACGCTCTCGTTCCTCTCTCGCTCGCTTCTCCGCGCGCTTCTTTTCCTTCTTCAACTTCATCAACTTGCGCTCTCGCTCCTCTCTCGCTCGCTTCTCCGCGTAACCCTCGCTCGGGGCTCCCGCGATCGGGCCCGCGTCCTCCTCATCGCTCGAGCTATCCAACCGCGAGCTCTGCTTCGCCGGCATCGCCACCGGTCTCTTCGACATTTTAAATCCACCCACGGGCGGTCTCGGCGTCACCACAGGCGGTCGCGCGACGACCGGCGGCGGTTTCGCCGGCGCCGCCGCCGTCGGCCTCGGCAAATGCGTCGAGGATTGGGGCACGACCGAGCTCAACGGCTTCCCGGGACTCACCAACTTGGCGCGCTGCGCCAAAGGCACGTCATCGTCATCGCTCGACGCGTCGCCCGCGGCGCCCGCACCGACGCGCGCGCCACCGCCCGTCGTCGTCGTCACCGGCGCGCTCGGTCGCGCCACCTCGGTCGGTCGTTCGTTCGCGTGTGAGGGCGCCACCGGCACCGCGTCCGTCGACGCCGCGCGCGCGCGAGCCGCCAGGGGGATCTCATCGTCTTCGCTCGAGCTGTCTAAGCGCGCCATCGCGTCGAAGAGACTCCGAACGATCGACGCGCGCGGCTCAAAGTGTCGGATCGCGAGCTCGATTTTAAAAAGTCCACTGCCGAGTCAGACGCTGCATCGGCGCGCGCCCGTCGACCTCACGCGTCGACGCGGTCGATGGAGGCGTTGACGCGCGGAGACGCGTGAAGAGGAAAGTGATCCGCGTCATGGCGCGCGATGGTGGCGCGGGAACGCGCAAGAGGGCGCGCGCGGGGGCGATGGGCGCGCGAGGGACGAATGCGCCTCGTTACGACTTTGAGGCGTTGGCGCGCGCGGACGAGGCGTTCGCGGCGGTGGTGACGCGGCGAACGTGCGCCAAGACGGGAAAACAAACGTGTGGGGTGGATTTTACGGATTGGGCGTCCACGAAAGCGCTGACGGGGGCGATATTGAGAGTGGAACACGGGGTGGCGGGATGGGACGTGCCGCGGGGACACTTAGTGCCGACGGCGACGAATCGAACGCGGTATTTAGAGTGGTTGGAGAAGCTGTATCGGTTGTCCTCGCCCTCTGAGGCGTATGGGGATGAGAACGCCGGCGTGACGCGCGTGTTGGACGTCGGGACGGGAGCGAGCGTGATTTATCCTTTGCTCGGAGCGTCGACGTTTGGGTGGCGATTCGTCGGCACGGACGTGACGGACGAGGCGTTGGAGAGCGCGAGGGAAAATCTGCGAAAGAATCCTCATCTCGAGCGTTTGATAGAGATACGCGATGCGCGCGACGAGGATGGTTCGCGCGATCGCATCCTTCGCGGTGTCGTCGAGGAGGGGGAAAGGTTTACGTTTTGTATGTGTAATCCACCGTTTTTCGAATCCATGGAGGACGCCGGGCTGAATCCGAATACCGCGTGCGGTGGGACGGAGATCGAGATGGTGTGTCCGGGAGGAGAGGAAGCGTTCGTGAAACGCATGTTTGCGGATTCGCTCGAGATGAAGGAGTCGATTCATTGGTTCACGACGATGTGCGGAAAGAAGAGTACGATGACGAAGATGCGAAGTCTCTTCCACGCCACGCGTGTGCCGGCCGTGCGCACGACTGAGCTCGTGCACGGGAAAACGTCGAGATGGTGCATCGCGTGGTCGTTCTCCAAGGACGCCGCGAGCAAGGCGAACGTGCCGTTACCGGATGTAGAGAAATTAAAAAAGGTTGCGAAGACGCTCGAGAAGCGCGGGGAAACGACGGACTAGAAAGACTAGAAAAAAATTGTACAAGTACCGCTAGTAGTGACACATCTAAAATTTACAGCTCGGATTGAACGTGCACGGAATGAGCTCATCGTCCAGCGCCCAATACGGGAAACCTAAATCATCCGAGCTCGCCTGCTGCACGCGCACGACTTTGCTCATCGACCTGCGTTTCTTCATTCGAGGTCGTTTGCCCCACGTCTGGTCCTTCGCGTACCGCGCCCACGGTCTCGAGCTTCCCTCCGCGTGCACTTTCCGATCCCAATTCACCCCATCGCCTTCATTCGCCGGCGGTGGCGGTAAAAACGCGCTCCCGACGCGAACCTCGCTCGCGGCGCCCGCGTCTCGCGCAATTTTCTCTCTATCCGTCTGAAACAAAAACTCGTAATCAAACAAGCGTCCCTTGAGATACTTCTTCAACTCCCCCTGACCCATCTTATGATCACCGTACCGATCATTCGACACTATGAACGCCTCTCGCTTCCTCGCGTACTCGATGATTGTCAAATCATCCGCGCTTCGCTTTCCGTCCCGCTCGACGAGTTTCACCCGTCCTCGCGCCGCCTCCGCCGCCAACCTTTCGTTCCTCCACCTCCCGTTCCCGAGATACACCACGTGTCTCGCCACGAGCGCGTCTAAACTCCCACCATCGCACAATCCGTGCAGAGGTCCCTCCACGTACGTCGACGGCACGAACGCCACGACATCCGCCGCGCCGCCGCTCGAAAAGTGCTCCAACGCCGCCGTCACGCCTCTCGACAACGGGCACTTGTGTTTACTCCCGAACGCCGCGTGCAACGCCGCCGAGTAACACCACGCGATGTTCGCTCCATCGCACACCACCAACGGCCTCGCGCGCGCGCCGACCTCGCCGTCGTCCGCGTCGTCGTCCTCGTCGCCTTCGCGCGCGCGCGTCGTCCCACCGCCGCCTCGCGCGCGGTGACGCCCCACGCGCTCACGACGCGTCCCCATCCTCACCGACACCGACGACGCGCGAGACGCGCGAGACGCGCACGACGCCACCATCACCACGCGTCGTCCCGCGTCGTCGACGACCGACGCCGTCGCCGCGCGCGCGTCTCGCGCGTCGCCGTCGCCGCGCGCCCACGACGATCGCGCAAAGAGGTCCGTGTGTGAAACCTTGAAACCCACCGGTCCGCGACTCGTCGAACGCGCCGCAGACCGCGTCGCGCGACGGACGGACGGAGCGCGCGCGCGATCGATCGATCGATCGAGACGCGCATCGTTCGTCTCGCGGTCCGCGAACGCGCGCGCGACGGTGGGTGAGAGAGAGGACGGACCGGCGACGCGCGTCGTTGATTTTTGATTTTTTTGTGATTTGAAATCGATCCCAGGTCGACCTCGCGCGGGGATACGAGACGCGCGCGCGACCATGGGCGCGCCGGAGATGGACGGTGCGGCGTGTGCGAGACGCGTGCAAGCGCTCTACGCGACGTGGCGCGGGGAGGGCGCGGAGGAGGCGTTCGGAGGCGCCACGGCGCTCATCGTCGGGACGGGGGCGAACACGGAGGATGACTTGCGGTACCTCAAGGGCGTCGCGACGCAGGTGTGGTTGTTCTCGTACGAGCTTCCGGACACGCTGTTGATGTTCACGGAGAGTAAAGTGCGAGCGATCGCGGGTGGGAAGAAGGCGGCGCTGTTGGAGAGCGCGAGAGAATTGTTGAAGGAGTCGTGCGGGTTGGATCTCGAGGTGCTCGTCAAGCCAAAGGGCGAGGACGGGAGCGCGCAGGCGGATGTCTTCGTGGAGGCGATCAAGAGCGAGAGTTTGGTGGTTGGGATGGTGGCGAAGGAGAAGAATGAGGGGGTGATGATGACGCGAGTGACGAGCGCGTTGAACGAGGCGGGGATTGAGATTAAGGATATCACGAGCGGGTTGGCGCACGCCATGGCGGCCAAGGACGAAAAGGAGGTCGAGTTGGTGAAGAAGGCGGTGACGCTGACGAGCAAGGCGTTGGCGTACGCGGTGTCGCAGATGGAGGAGACGATCGAGGACGAGAAGAAGATGACGCACGCCAAATTGTCCGAGATGACGGAGGATACCATCATCGATCCGTCCAAGCTCGGTTTGAAAATCGCGCCTGAGCACGTGGACATTTGTTATCCTCCAATCTTCCAATCCGGCGGTGAGTACGACTTGAAGTACAGCGCAGAGAGCGCGGGAACGAAGTTGCACTACGCCTCTCCTCCCGCCGTCGTGCACATGTCCGTCGGCGCGCGATACACGCAGTATTGCTCCAACGTCGGGCGCACGTACATGGTGGACCCGACGCCGGCGCAAGAGGCGACGTACGCCGCCGTCCTCGCCGCGCAAGCGGCGGGCATCGCCGCCTTGGTCGACGGTGCGACGTGTTCCTCCGTGTACGAAGCCGTCAGGGCGTCGCTCACGAGCGCTGAGGGCGTCGACGGGGCGATGTTGGCGTCCAAGCTCACGAAGAATGTCGGCACCGCCATGGGTCTCGAGTTCCGCGACATGACCTTTGCGTTGAACGGAAAGTGCGAAAACAAGATCAAGTCGGGCATGCTGTTCAACCTCGCCGTCGGTTTGCAAGGTCTGAAGGAACCATCCGCCAAGGAAGGGAGCAAGAGTGAGACGTACGCCATCATGATCGCCGACTCGGTTTTGGTCGGCGCCGGCGGCGAGGCGGCGTCCGTCCTGACGACGAACCCGAAGGGCGTCAAGGAAATCTCGTACGTGACGAACGACGACGACGACGATGATGACGAGGAAGACGCGGACGCCGAGATTAAGATCAAGCAAGGAGGCGTGATCTTGGACGCCAAGACGCGCGCCGAGCAATCCGGTCCGAGTTCGGCGGAGGATCGCGAGCGCAGACAGCGCGCGTTGGCGGATAAAAAGAACGCCGAGACGTATAAGCGTTTAACGCAAGCGGGCGAGGATGAAGTTCAAAACGCCTCGATGGGTTCGTCAGCTGAATTCGTCTCCTACAAGTCTATGCGCGACGTGCCAACGCCGAGACACAACGAACTCGTGCTCGCCGTCGACGCCGAGCGCGAATCCGTCCTCGTGCCCATTTACGGTCAGCTCGTGCCGTTCCACATCATGTCCGTGAAGTCCGCGTCCGTGAGTCAAGACGCTGGTAACGCCTTCATTCGTATCAACTTTCAGCACCCGACCGGCTCGTCCGCGGCGCAACAAAAGTACGCCGCCGCGGTGAGATTTCCGAACTCGATCTTCTTGAAGGAGGTGAGCTTCCGAAGCGTCGACGCTCGTCACGCCAATCACGTCGTGCAAGAGATTCAAGCTTTGCGACGTAACATCGTGGCTAGAGAAACAGAACGCGCGCAACGCGCCGATTTGGTTCGCCAAGAGCGACTCGTGCTCTCATCTGGGCGCGTGCACCGCCTGACGGGCTTGTGGATGTTGCCGACGTTCGGCGGTCGTGGCGGTCGCAAGGCGGGCACCCTCGAGGCGCACACGAACGGTTTGCGGTATATCGGCGCCAAGATGGACGAACAAGTCGATATCATGTACGAAAACATTCGCTTCGCCTTCTTCCAGCCGGCCAAGCAAGAGATTAAGACGTTGATTCATTTCCACTTGAAGAATCCAATCATGATCGGCAAGAAGAAGACGCAAGACGTCCAATTCTATCAAGAGGTGATGGAGGCGGTGCAAAACTTGGACGGCGGTCGTCGTAACATGTACGATCCGGATGAGATTGAGGACGAGCAGCGCGAGCGCGAGCGTCAGAAGAAGATCCAGAAAGAGTTTAGCCACTTTGCGAAGAGAGTGCAAGACATTTGGGAAAAGGATTTCCCTCACCTCAACTTGGAGTTTGACTCTCCGTACCACGAGCTCGCCTTCCAAGGCGTCGCGCACAAAACCACGGCGAAAATTTTGCCGACGACGTCGTGCTTGGTCGAGCTCACCGAGTTCCCTCCGCTCGTCATCGCCTCTAAGGACATCGAGGTTGTCAACTTGGAGCGCGTCGGTTTCCACCTGAAGAACTTTGACATGGCCATCATCTTCCGCGACTTTAACCGCGAGGTCCATCGCATCGATCAAATTCCGAGCCAATACTTGGAAAACATCAAGCAATGGTTGACGACGCTCGACATCAAGTACTACGAGGGTAAGGCGAACTTGAACTGGAAGCCGTTGTTGCGTCAAATCAAGGAGGACCCAGACGGTTGGCTCGAAGCCGGCGGTTGGGAGTTCCTCAACAACGAAGCCTCCGACGAGGAAGAGGACGAGGACGGAGAGGTCAGCGAATTCGAACCGAGCGACAGCGAAGAGGAAGAATCCGAGGAGGAGTCCGAGTCTGAGAGCGTGTACGATTCCGAGGACGAGGACGAGGAGGAAGAGTTGGACGAAGACGAAGAGGAAGGTTTGTCTTGGGACGAGCTCGAGGAGAAGGCGGCGAGAGAGGACGCCAACATGAGCGACAGCGACGAGAGACCGCGAAAAAAGAAACGTTAAACTTAGACTTACCACGCCACGTAATGAAAACAAACCACGAATACGACGGATCCTTCGCTCGCCGTTTCTCGCCGGCTCGTTCCCGCTCCTCTACATCACTCTTCGACTCGCCGAGCGCCGCGAAAAACACCCACCGACGCATCGCGGGATGTCGTATCTGCTGCCCCATCTAAAAAACGGCTGGGCGGTGGACCAGGCCATCCTCTCCGAGGAGGACCGCGTTGTCGTCATACGGTTCGGTTCGGACGCCGACGACACGTGCATGCGCATGGATGAGGTACGAGCGCGAAATCGAGCGAGCAAAGACGCGAAGACTGACCGTCGGACGCGCGCAGACCTTGGCGGGAGTGGCGGATAAGATTAAAAACTTTGCTATCATCTATCTGGTGGACATCAACGAGGTGAGCGCGAGAGAGGAACGCGCTCGATGCGCTCGACGCGCGCGAGCTCGGGACGCGGCGACTGACGGCTGGCCTTCGCGAACGCAGGTTCCGGACTTTAATGCAATGTACGAACTGTACGATCCGTGCACGGTGATGTTCTTCTTTAGAAATAAACACATTCAGATCGATCTCGGGACGGGTAACAACAACAAGGTCAACTGGGCGATGGACGATAAGCAAGAGTTTATCGACATCGTGGAGGTTGTCTACACCGGCGCGCGCAAGGGGAGAGGTTTGGTCGTGTCGCCGCGCGATTACAGCACAAAGTATCGCTACTAGAGATGGATCATCACATGTATATTGTAACTAGAATTCTTCACGTATCTCGAAAAATCGAATCAGCTCGGCGCTCGCTTGACGCCTCGGACGTCTCGCACACCGCCGGCGGTGATGGTGTACTTTGCGCGGGCCTGCGCGAGTCGCGGTGATTTTGTGATGAACGCCACGCGATCGTCGTTTTCCCAGCTCAAAATCACCCTCGTCGTGCACGCGTGCGCGTACGATTCCCCAAGCGCCGGTACCAATCGCGCCGGTCCGTCGCGCTGCGGCTTCACCGTCACCTGGTTCACCGTCACCACCGCTACCTGTCTCGCCGTCGCGATGGACATCAATCGATTCGTCATCTTGGATAAGATGGTCGTTCGAAGCGCCATGTCTTGAAAGTCCTGTCTAAAGTGAAACGCCACGCTGTCTATGACGACTAATCGTACCTTGGGATGCTCGGCGATGAACTCGCCCAACGTCTCCAACACCGCCAAGAGTTCGGTCACTTCGTGACATCGAAACAGATGAATCCCGCGTAAAATCTTCTCCGGCGTAAACGTTTTCATCGCCTCCTCCATCTCACGCTTCCCACCGTCCTCGGGCGTCATCGCCGTCATCTTTCCGAGATATTCCACCAACGCCGAGGCCATGTCCATCGCGCGTTCCGCCATGAAACTCCCCTCCGTGTCCACGTACACCGCCTCTCCCTCCAATCCATTGAACGCCGCGGGCGTCTGCGTCGACACGCACAACTGTGTCGCCAACTGCGTCTTCCCTATTCCCGGACATCCACAAAATTCCGTGATTTCCCCGCTCGAGACGCCTCCGCCCAACGCGTCGTCCAACGCCTCGCAAAACGTAAAGACGCGTCCTCGCGTTCTCTCCTCCTCTAATAACTCAGCCGCGCTCCTCGCCCCGCGCAGCGCCGCGCCCTCACCGCCTCGACGAGCCGCCTTGAGCACGTCGTTCGCGTCATCCAGGGTCAACGACGCCTCGCGCGCGAGCGAGGAGGCGGAACCGCCCGTGATGCGAATCAAATCTCGAACCGAATGGAATCCCGCGCGTTGGAGTTTGGAGCGCACGGACGGGGCGAGCGGGAGCGAGGTGAGGGCGTAGGAGTCCTGAAACCACGACGCGGTCGACGCGTCGTAGGACGGACCCGCGGGATCCATCCTCGCGCGCGGTGTGACGACAAGTTGAGCGGATGGGTCGGTTGGGAACAGAACGGTGGTAATGATATATACATAAACAGCGGGCTCGGGTGAACGCCGTCGAGAGCGCCGACGACGTCGCTTTTATTGTGATTTATCACTCTTGGGAGCGACAAGACCGTCGCGAATGGCGGCGAGGAACTCGCGCGCGTGGCGACGCGCGGCGTCCAGCGCCGGCGCCACCGACTTGGCCGCAGATTTGGCGGATTGAAACCCTTCGACCGCTCTCGCTCGAACGATGGTGACGGCCTCGTTGAGATACTTTTCGTTCAAGTCACCGACAAAGGCAGTGAGCTTGCCTGCATACGCGGTCGTCGTCTCTTTACTCTTGGCCGCGAGGGCGAAGAGATTATCGCTGCTCGATTTGAGCAACGGTTCGAGCTGTTTCTGCGCCCCCTGAAGCGCTTCCTTCAACCCGTCCATCGTCTCCTCGATCGCCTCGCGAAACTCCAACGACAAAAACTCATCCATCTTGGCCTCGACGTACGCCCGCGCGTCGTTCACCGCCTCGACACACCTCGCGTACGCACGTCTCGCCGCCGCCGCGCACCGTTCGGGCCCGTACGCGTACGCCACGACCATCCCCGTCAACGCGCCCGCGATGAACATCTCGCGCACACCCAGCGTCGGCATTCGCACACCGCGCACCACGGACGTCGCTTTCTCCCCGATCACGCCATCTTCCACCGATCGTCCCGCGCCCCCGCCCAGCGTCGCCTCCGCCTCTCTCCCGCTCGTCGCGAACAACGGCGCCGTCATCGCCGCCAGCGTCTCTCGCATCGCCCGCATCGCCGCCTCGATCGCATTCTCCGCCCCGGCGCCCTCCACCGCGCCCGCCACCGCGCGCTCACCGTCTCGCACCGCCGCGAAGAGCGCGTCGACGCCGGCGCGCACGTTCGGATCGACATCGCGCGCTTTTCGAAGCGCCGCGTCGACGTACCCGCGATTCTCCGCGTACGCGCCGAGCGCGAACGCGCCCACGGGGGCGAGTAATCGCGTCGTCATCGTCACCGTCGACGACGGCTGGCAGGCGTCGCGCAGTGTCGACGAATGTGTCATTCTATCTAGGGCGCGTGAAGGGTGGGTGGTTCCCCTATCGAAAAGATATTTATTATTACGCGACTTTAGGTGTGATTACACGGCGATGCGGACTAGGACGCGCGAACGTCGCTCATGGCGTCGCGACGCTCGTCGACGGACCAACACTTACCGCCGGATTTGACGTCGTCGGCGCGCGCGGCGAAGGCGGAGGCGTCGGCGGCGGTGCCGTCGGCGTACGCGCCGCGAGAGGCGTCTCGTTTGGCTTCTTCGCTCGCGCGGGCGGCGATCTGTTCGAGCGTTTCGCCGGTGTACGTGTCCACGCCGTCGACGATGCCGACACCGGTTTGGACGCGGACGCGCTGGCGAAACGCATCCTTTTCGCCCTTGTACTCGGAGTCGCACTTGGCGAAACAGGGAACCATGACGGCGGCGTCCTCGTAGAGGGGCGGCGGCGGCGTGTTGAACTTCCATTGACAGGAAAAATCGTCGTAGTTTGGTTGAATGTGTAAATCCATGCCGAAATCTTCTTTGAGCCATTCCTGCGAGGGGGCTTTACACGTGTTCACGCACACGCTCGCGCACTGCGACGTCTCCAAAAATCGACACCGCTCTGCCTTGACCGCCTGCGGAACTTTTATAAACTTTGGCGCGTTCGCGAACGTTTTTCGCAACCACTCGGGCGTCGGCACCTCGACGTGATCGACGCCCTCCATCGGACCCATCAACCACGGAAACAAATTCGTAAACACGAGCACGAACGCGTAATTTGCCATCCACTCGGGCGCGTGCGGCGCCACAACCTTTTTCCAAATCGGCGGTATCCATCCAATCTTCAACGCCGGCAATATCCCCGCAAACACCCTCTTCGCCCGCACCTGCACGTCTCTCGCGTCCCCCTTCATGTCATTCACCTCTCGCACCGCCGTCATGATGCCTGGAAACTCTGTCCACGGCGTCGGATCGCCGTCGTCGCCGCCCACCTCGTCGACGAGGAGTCCCCGAATCGTGCGCGTCAGCACCTTGGATATCGGGTTCGCGTCGATCGAGGCGTAGTTCACCGATCCGTCGGGATTGAGCGGGAGCGTGCTCTGCGTCGGGACGTGTCCGCGCCACGCCGCGCGAGACGCGCACGCGTCGACGGCGTCGCGTCGAGACACGGACGCGCTATCCGCGTCGTCATCAACGTCATCCGTCGTGGACGCGCGCGCGCGCGGTCCTCGTCGATGACGACGCACCGCGAGACCGACCGACGGTGGACGCGACGCGCGGTGCGTCGACGCGCGCGCGCGCGTCATCGGGACGACGACGTCGGTGGAGGACCGCGACGGGACCATGGCTCGTGGTCGTCGAATGACGAGTGCCGTGTCGAGACGAGTCCCTTTAATCATCATTCGTGGACGCGGCGCGACGCCCGCGCGCGGCGAATCGCGTCGTCGACGACGAGGCGATCGGCGCGGGCGTCATGGACGCGGTGTTGGGATCGGCGAGCGATAAGCCGCACCGCGCGCCGCGCGCGGGGGCGAAACACGCGAAGAAGAATGCAAAGGGCAAAGGCGGCGGCGGCGACGGGAGCGGCGGCGGCGACGGGCGGCAAGGGAATAATCCGCGCGCGTTTATATTCAGTGGGGCGAAGAAGGCGAAGCGCGCGCGAACTGTGGCGATCGAAAAGGCGGAGCGGAAGTTACGAGCGCCGGTGCGAGAGTTGGGGGAGGGCGAGGAGCCGCCGCCGTTCGTCGTCGTCGTGCAGGGACCGCCGGGGGTGGGGAAGACGACGCTCGTGCGGTCGTTGGTGAAACATTACACGAGACACGCGTTGAATGAGATTAAAGGGCCGTTGACGCTGGTGACGGGGAAGAAGCGACGGATACAGATCATGGAGGTTAAGAATGACTTGAACGACATGGTGGACGCGGCCAAGGTGGCGGATTTGGTCCTGTTGCTCGTCGATGGATCGTTTGGATTCGAGATGGAGACGTTTGAGTTTTTAAACGTGCTTCAAGTGCATGGATTTCCGCGAGTGATGGGAGTGTTGACACATCTCGATCAGTTTCACGACGTGAAAAAGTTGAAAAAGACGAAAAAGTTGCTCAAGCATCGATTCTGGACGGAAATTTACGACGGCGCGAAACTGTTTTACATCTCGGGAATGCAAAACGGCAGGTATAATCTGCGAGACACGATGAATTTGGCGCGTTTCATATCCACGGCGAAGACGAAACCGTTGATTTGGCGAACGTCGCACCCGTACGTCGTCGGCGACCGGTTTGAGGACATCACCAAGCCCGAGCTCGTGCACGACAATCCCGTGTGCGATCGTGAGGTGGCGCTGTATGGGTTCCTGCACGGGTGCAACCTGAAACACGGCCAACTCGTGCACGTCGCGGGCGTTGGTGACATGGCGGTGAAAGAAATCGTGCAAATGCCCGATCCGTGCCCGCTTCCGAGCAAGGAGCGCAAACAACGGAAATTGGACGAAAAGCAAAAGCTCATCTACGCGCCCATGAGCGACGTCGGCGGTCTACTGTACGACAAAGACGCCGTGTACATCACGGTCGACGATAAGCAGATGAACTTTTCCAAGCGTCAGCTCGAGGAGAAATTGTTGGCGGAGGGTCGACCGTTGCCCGAGGAGCACGCCGTCGATTTCGGCGTCGAGATGGTGCACGGGTTGCAAGACACGCGCATCGCGGTGGATGAAAAGCTTCGTAATAGCGAGATCTCTCTCTTCAAGGGTGGAAATAGGTTGAAGGGCGATGAATTCGACAAGTCGAAGACGCGCGCGTTCGACGTCGAGTCCGACGAGGACGGGTCGGAGGATGAATCCGACGACGACTCGGATTCAGACGACGAGTCCGACGATGAGGACGCGGATTTCCCTGGAAGAAAGGCGAAACCTGGCGATACGAGAACGAGACGAGCGGCGGATTTCATCGAAGAACCCGAGAGAGGATACGAAGATGCCGACAGCGAAGAGGAGGGCGACGACGAGGATGAGGAAGACGACGGCGATGATGACGATAACGAAGGTCTCGGCGCCGGCGCGTCAAAGTGGAAAGAGATGATGCAAGGTCGAAAGCGCGAGAAGACGCTCATGGAACTAATCTACGACGACGTCGAAGGCACCGTTCGCGGCGAGAACGCCGACGATTCGGGCGCGGAGTCTGACTCCGACTCAGAATCTGACTTGTTCAAAAAGCAAGACGATTCCGATTCAAAGATGGACACGACGGATTCGTTCGATAGGACGAAATTTTTGCCCGAGGTTCGATCTGCGTTAGACCTCGATGATCCGTCGTTGAGAAACAGATTTGTCACCGGCGATTGGGACGCCGCCAAGGCGCGAAGCGAAGCGCAGCCTCGCGATGAAAATGGTGAGGACGACGACGACGAAGTCTACGGCGATTTTGAAGATTTGGAAACCGGCGAAAAGTTCGGTCCGGGGGCGCAGAGCGCCGGCGACGAGGACGAGGACGAGGACGAGGGTGAAGACGAGGACGGCGACGACGACGATGGCGACGACGAGGAGAAACGGTTGGAAGAGAAGCGTCAGAAACACGAAGAATTCGTCTCCGCCGGAGGTCGTAAAGCCGCCAACGAAAAGAGCCCGAACTTTGTCGATCCGGATGGTCCATCGTCGTACTTTGAGCTCGTCAAAAACCAGATGAAAGAAGAGACGGCGCGCTCCCGATCCATCCTCGACACGTTGCCCGAACACACGCGTCAAGCGATGGAAGGTTTCCGTCCCGGCTCTTACCTCCGCATTGTCCTCGCCAAGGCTCCGTGCGAGTGGGTGGAAAATTTTGATCCGACGCGTCCCATCGTCATCGGCGGGATTCTTCCGGGGGAAGAGATCATGGGTCTTCAACAACTTCGTCTGAAAAAGCACAGATGGCACCGCAAGACGCTGAAGAACCAAGATCCGTTGATCTTCTCCATCGGGTGGAGACGCTTCCAGAGCATTCCTGTGTATTCCATGATGGACGCCAACTCGAGGCATCGCATGATTAAATACACGCCCGATCACATGCACTGCTACGCCACGTTTTACGGACCACTGACGCCGCAAAACACGGGCGTCATCGCGTTTCAGAGCATGGTGTCGTCGCAGGCGAGTTTCAGAATAGCCGCCACGGCGACGGTGCTCGAATTCGATCACTCGATCAAAATAGTCAAAAAGCTCAAACTCGTCGGCACGCCGACCAAGGTGTTCAAGAACACCGCATTCATCTCCGGTATGTTCAACTCGGCGCTCGAAGTCAGTCGTTTCGAGGGCGCCGCTCTGCGCACGGTGTCTGGCATTCGTGGTACGATAAAAAAGGCTGTCAAGCCGGGCGAGGGCACGCACGGATCCAAGGATGGCGGCATGAAGGAGGGCAGTTTCCGCGCCTCGTTCGAGGATAAGCTCTTGCTCTCGGACATCGTCTTCCTGCGCACGTGGACCAAGGTGGACGTCCCGAAGTTCTACAACCCGGTCACGACCAGCATGTTCAAGGATTCAAAGGAATGGCGAGGCATGAAGACTGTCGGACAATTGCGATACGAAAAGTCTTTGCCGATTCCCGTCAATCCGGATTCCATCTACAAGCCGATCGAGCGCAAGAATCGCGTCTTCAACAAGCTCAAGGTTCCCAAGGCGCTTCAACAGGCGTTGCCGTTCAAGTCCAAGCCGAAACTGGAGAAGGCGCGGACGCGCGAGACGCTCGAACAGCGACGCGCCGTGGTGCGCGACAAGGAGGAGAAGAAGCTCGCGACGATGGTGCAACAACTCAACACCATTCGCAACGAAAAGATGGCCAAGCGCGAGGAACAACAAGCCAGACGACGCGCCACGCACGCCAAGGCGCAGAGCATCGAGGACGAGTGGCGAGGCAAGCTCAAGAGGGAAACGCTCAAGCGCGCCTATCGCGAAAAGGGCAAAGCCGAAGCCGCGGCGGCGCGCGCTCGGGAGAGCGGCGGAAAGTTTTCCAAGAAGCGCAAAACAAAAAAATAGATTCGCCTCGTCGTCTCACGCGTGTATTTCATCTACTACTAGTCTACTCATTCATCGCGCGCGCACGGTCGTTCCGAACGCGACGCCTGTCCTTCTCCGCGTCGTCGTCGTCGCTCTCGCCGCCGCGCGCGCTCTCGTCGCCGTCGCCGTTGTCGTTTCGCGCTCCATCGGTCGCACCGCACACTCTCGCGACGCGAACTCGCCCTGAATCTCATCTTCGATCGCGCGCATCGATCGTTCAATCTCTCGCCGGACGTCCACCGCGAACGCCCGCGTCTCGTCGTCGTCGAACGCGCGCCACCCGGCGTCGCCGCCGCCGTCCCGCGCGCGCGCCTCGGCCCGCGTATCGAACACCTTCTCCACCGCCTCGACCGCGCGCGCGACGACGACGCGATACTCAAACGCGCCTCCGAGCGCGCGCTCGACGCGCACGCGCGCCGCGCTCTTACCCATCGCGCGCGCGTCGTCCTCATCGGTCGTCATCGGTCGTTGACCGTCAGCGCTCGAAGACGTCTCGAACGCGCGTCCTCCTCCTCGTCGCGCGGACGCGGACGCGCGCGCGCCGGTGGACGTCGCGCGAGACGCCGGTGCGTCGCGCGTCGCGCGCGCCTCCCCGGTCGTCGCCGTCGTCGTCGTCGTCGGCGCGTCAACGAGAAGTAATTCGGGCGGTCGGTGTCGCTCGAGCGCGTCCGCTGCGCCGACGTCGTCGCGCTGTCGGCGCATGTCGACGCGCCAAAACGTCGCGAAAGTGCGCGCGCGTCGGTCGGTGCGCGCGTCGGTCGGTGCGCGCGTCGAGGACTCGCGTTGCGAAACTGTCGGCGTTTCGTCGATACGAAACAATTATTCTTTACACGCGTCCGTCGTCTCGTCTAATTGTATCGCCGCGTCGCGTCGAGTCGAGCTCTCTCGCGCGTCATCATACATCCAACGTCGACCAATGTCGGTCGACGCGTCTTGTGCGCGCATCCGTGCGCGCGTTCGTCGTCTCGTCGGCGGTTTATCGGTGCACGACTTGCGCCGGCGGCGCTTGCACGACGATAATCTGCGGTTGTCCCGCGACACCAACGCCGGGGCCGACGTGCGGCATGGACGCCGCCGCCGCTTGTCGATCGTTCACCTCCCGACTCACTTGGCACTGCAAGCAGCAGCAGAAGCACGCGCACGACAGGCACGGAAGCGGCGCGTTGACGCCCACGCGGTACAACGATTTTCTATACACGCTCGCGTTGTAGCACATCGCGAGCGGGAGGATCGGTTGCAACAACATCGAGATGCAGCACGTCAAGAAGCAATCACCCGATCCCGAACGCTGGGCGATCGACCCGAGGTGACACGGGAAACAAAAGTACCCGTACACGCAGTCCCCGCAATCGTCAAAACACCCAAAGAGCGAGTTATTCATTCCCACCGTCTGCATGACGACGCCCGGGCCGTGGGCCGGACCGTTCGGCTGGTGCGCGTACGCCATGTCGATCGATCGAGCGCACGTCGACGACGGGCGCGGTGTGACGCGCGCGCGGTCGACGATTCATTCATTCCACAGGTCGCGAGTGAGGCTGGATCGTCCGCGGCCCGGAGGTTGGACTTTGACGAGTCACGACCCACCGATGAGTCCCCCCCCACACGAGCGTGGGTCCTGATTCGTCCGCGTGTGTTCGTCCTCGTCTCGGGACGACGATGGATCGAACGAAGTCGTCACCATTCCGGCGATCGTCCGCACACGCGCGCGCGCGCGCACTCGCGACGCACCGCGTCGACGAACGCGCGCGACCGTTTTCGTCGCACCCGATCGCGTCGACGACACCGCGCGCGACCGGTCGATCGAACGCGCGCGCGCGGATTCGTCGGATCGCGACGCGAGTCGCGGATCGGTGGAATTCGCGCGCGCGAGGCGTCGAAACGCGCGCGCGAGGCGTCGGTGAGGCGACGCTGTGCGCGCGCGCATTTTCATTCGTCGGTTCGTCGTCGTCTCGCGCGCGTCTCGCGGTCGAACGCGCGCCGGTCGTCGACGATTCGATTCGATTCGATCGAGAAGGGTTTGGCTCGCCGACCGCGCGAGAGAGGAGAGGTCTCTTCGACGCACCCCACACCACTCTACTGTACTCCTAAAAGAAATTAGCCGACCGATCGCGAAGGACGCGAAGGACGCGACCGTCGTCGATCGGATCGTTGTTTGTACGCGCGACGGGATTCGTCGTCGGCGCGCGGCGGGACGGGGGACGAGAACGCCTACGCCGCCGCGCGGAGACGGCGGAGCTCGCGCGCGCTCACTCGATTGTTGAAATCTTCTTTGTTGATTCTGTCTGCTGTGTTCGTCCTGTTAAATAAATAATAGGTGGATCGCGCGCGTCGTCACTGGAATTAGCTTGCAGAGTGTGACGGCTTTTGTTGTAGAGAGGAGAAGACGGCGTCGATGGACGACTCGGCGAACGCCGTCATCAATTTGGCGACGTCGACGCTCTCGTCATCGTCGGACGACGATACGGGCGGCTTTCCTCGAGGCGTGCACGGCGTCATCGATGAGAAATCGTCGTCGTCTTCCTCCGACCGTGAGCGCACGGATGCTGAACCGACGACTTCGTACGGCGGCGACGAGTTGGCTGCCGTCTTGGCCAAGATGCCGCTCGGCGTGCGCGCGCAGCTCACCGCCGCCGCAAAGTCGTCGACGATGCCCGTCGATCGCGGCGTGTTGGACGAGTGGGTGGAGAGAACTCGTCTCGACATCTCCACGGTGGAACAAATCTTCGCATCCTTTGCGAAATCATCTCGCGCGTCAGCCGCCGCGGCTCGAGACCAAGTCGCGCGACTCGCCGCCCAGGACGAGGCGGCGCCCGAGGAGGAAGAGTACGCCCCCGGTGACGCCGACGACGTCGAAGACGTGGACGTGGACACGGAGGAAGACACCCCCGCGTTCCCGTCCTCCGCGTCCGCAGACGTGCCGCCGTTACAGGAGGGCGTCCCCTTCCCGGGCATTCCGCGAGACGTCGCCGTCGACGTCGTCTGCGGCGACCTCAGAGGCAGGCTCGAGCTCAAGAGAGGATACAAGAAATTACAAGAGCGCGTGCGATGCGGCGATCAAACGATGACCCCGAGTAAATTCGAGTCAGACGGTGGACGCGGGTCCGCGAAGAAGTGGAAAATCAGCCTGCGCATCGTGCGTTCGGATGGTAAACCGGGGGCGACGGTGGGCGATTGGATCGACAAGCACGGGTACCATCCCGCGGGATTAGTCGTAGGCGGCGAAGAGAAGGAGAAACCCAAGGCGGCGCCCTCGGCGCCTCCGAGGGCGAAAAAATCAGCGTTTGAGATACAGTTAGACCCCTTATTAGATGCGGAAGGTGACGTGGCGCTGCGCACCATTCCCAAGTTTGTACGAATGATGCGAGAGACGACCAAGCCCAAGGAGCGCGCGCTCCTGTTGCAAATCATTCGCGGCACGAAGAATAAGTCGTGCCTGCGAGAGTTTGGGCAATCGGCCGAGTTAAAAGGTCTCGATGTGTTGCAGGATTGGATGATGGACGCGAGGCGACGGTATCAATCGACTCTTTTAGTCAGTATTCTTAGAACTTTGAAGATGATTCCAGTCACGTTGGAGGCGCTCACGCGTACGTCCATCGGTACTCAACTGAGTAAGATGAAATCGTACGAGGTCCCGGAGCACGAGGAAGAGTACGACAACACAGAGATGAACACAAAGGTTGTCGTATTATCGAAATCCGTGAAGAACACGTGGAAGGCGCAGATTACGGCGCCGCACGTGTCCCAGCCGTCTGCGGCGAAGCCCGCCGCCGCCGTCGCTCCGCCCGCCGCGAAGCCGGTGGCAAAACCGCCCGCCGCGCCCGCCGCGCCCGCCCCCAAGGCTGTTGAATTGGGTGACGATGATCTGTTCGGTCGCGCCAAAAAGGCGGCGCCCGAGCCGAAAACGACGGTGGTGAAGACAGTGACGAAGATAACGATGGAGAAGAAGGTGGCGCCGCCGAGCGTCTCGACGAAGAAACCGAGCATGAGTGTGAACGATTTAATCAATAAGAGTTCCAAGGCGACGAAAATCTCTGTGGCTCCGGTGCAAAAGCCGAAACATGCCGAGGAAAAATTGGATAAATCTGGGAAGAAGCGCAAGCGAAAGACGGTGACGTGGGCGTCGGATGACAAGCTCGAGCAAGTGCGCGTCTTCGAGAAGGATGCGAAACAGCCGAAAGAGGTTGCGTTTCCGGATCCGTCTCGCGACGGTGCGACGGATGCCTCCAGTAGGAAAGCTTTGGAGCGAAGAGATAGAGAAGTCGAGGCGGAGAGAAAAGCTGCCGCCAAGCAGCACCAACGTCGTCTCGACGAGATGCGCGCCACCATCAGTTGGCGAACGCCTCGTCGCATCGAGTCCGTCAGAGATCAGCCCGATCCCGAGGCGCTCGCTCCTGGTGCGGAATCGGAAGAGTTTCAGAGAATTTTACGAATCGAGGCAGAGAAGCCGAGCGTCAAGTATAAGAGTTTGAAGGACATTCCCGACAGCCCGGCGGAGGCGCCCAACGAGGACGACCAACTCGACCTCGACAACACCCCAGCCTTCTTCATGGAGTTCCAAGAGGAAGAGGTCGCCCCTCAACCTCCCATGCCCGCGGCGCAGCCCGGCGGATTACCGGCGAACATTGATTTCGCCGCCCTCGGCGCGTTGCTCGCCAACGTGCAACAAAACGGCGGCTTACAACCGCCGCCGCCCGCCCACGGCTACGCCCCACCGCCCGCCGCGTACGCCCCACCACCGCCACCACCGCACCAAGCCTTCGCACCGCAGGCACCGTACGTGCCCGGCACCGCACAGCCTCCACAACAACCGAGCAAACCCGCCCTCGTGGGCGGTCAACCCGTCCCCGCGCAACACGCGCTCAACGTCGGCGGCAAAACCTACCGCGGCATTTGCGCCTTCTTCAACACCCCTCGCGGGTGCAACTGGGGGGACAAGTGCGGGTACCTCCACGAGGTCGGTCGCAATCCCACGTGAGACGCGCGCGCGCGCGCCTCTCCGCGACGACATCGCGATTTCCTTCGCGTCTCGCCTCTAGTTCGTAGTACGACGCGTTTACATCCAATCACCGATCCAATTCCACATGTCCGAACATAAATACATACACGACGAGACACTTCAAATTCAAATCGTCCCCCGACGACACACTCGACCGCGCCGTCGCTCGACCTCGACGCGCGCGTCGTCTCTCGCGACGCCGTTCGATCCCTCGCGTCTCGTCTCGTCGTGCCTCGCCGCGTCGTCGTCTCTCGCGACGCGCGTCACCGCACGGCGTCCCGCGCCCAATTTCGATCGGCGTCGTCACCTTTTTGAATTCACGTCGGCCTCGTCGTCACCATGTGGTGTTTCGACGTCGACGCGCGCGTCGAGCGAGGCTCAAACGTCACCTCGAGCGCGTTGAAACACCTCGCGCTTCGCGCGCCGAGCGACGACGCGGACGTGGCGTCCCCGCGAGGTGTCTTTGAGAATGCAAAGATGCCGTCGTCGTCGTCGAGCGCGTCGGGGAGCGCGTACGCGTTTTCCTTCGGCGACGGCGGAAAAGCGCCGCACGTCGTCCGCGTCGGCGCCATCAAGGCGGTGTTCGGGAAATTCGTTCGTGAAGGAAAACTCACGATCGAGAGTAAGGATGGGGTCAAGGTGTTCATCAAGGGGAGTCCCGCGGAGTGCGCGCGGGTGATGAAGACGGTGACGACGATGAAGTCACAACCGCCGAGCGAGAGGGAGAGGTATTTACGATCGTTGACGCGGTGCGCCAAGTGCGCGGGGAAGTGTGAGGCGATGGAGAAAAAGGCGGAGGAGAAGCGCGCGCGAGAGGCGCGCGCGGCGGAGGAAAAAATGGTGGTGAACGCGGAAAAGAAGCGAAAGCGAGACGCCGTCGTCGCTGCGCAAGACGCCGCGAGAGAGGCGAAGACGAATGACGCGCTTCGCGAAATCGAGGAGAAACGATCGCGATTAGAGCGCGCCAAGGAGGAACTCGCCTCCATGCGCGCGGACATCGAGTCCGAGCGCGAGAGTTTACGGAAAGAAAAGGAGAGCATCGTGCAGAGACGACGCGAGCTCGAGGACGAGCGGCGATTGCTCGAACGCGCCGAGGCGGAAATCGCGGAGAGACGAGACGCGGTGGCGCGCGCGAGAGAGGGTGTGCAGGAGGAGACGAGAGAGATCAACGCGAAGAAGGCGGAAAACGTCAAAGAACAAATCCAGTTGGACGCGGACAAGCACAGGTACGAGCGGATGCGGCAAGAGGTGAGGGCGACGCGCGAGGAAGTCGAGCGAGAACTCGCGCGCCGACAATACGCCCATGAGGACCTTCGACAGGCGGAGAACCGCGTGCGCGAGGAAACGGCGCGACGCGAGGCACTTCGCGCGTCGCGGCGCGCCGAACAAAATGCAATGGATGAAATGTTGAGACCGACGTCGCCGAGGAGCTTTTACGGGAAGAAGGCGAAAATTGTCATGGACGACGACGATTCCGATTCCGAAGACGGCGAAGATGAAGACGCCGCCGAAGGCGACAAAGAAGACAAGGAAAACGACGCCGCGGAAGACGTGCGACGTAAAGAACGCATCGCACGTCTGCGACAAGCCGAAATCGAGCGTCAGCGTCGGGAAAAGGCGGCGAGGGAAGAGGTGGCACGCACGCAAGCCGAGGCGGAACGTAAACGCGAACGAGCGCGCGCGGCGCAACTCGAACAAAAGGCGGAGCGCGAGCGCAAAAAGCGTCTCGAAGAGGAAACGTTCACCCATCATCGACGCAAAGCGGAACAAGAGGCGCGCATGCGTCAGCGTTCTCGCGAGAACACCGTGCCGACGGCGACCAAGGCGATGTGGGAATCGCATCTCGCGTCGTTGGAGAGTTTAAAGACGCGCGCCGAGGCGTCTCTCGGCGAGGCAGATTTCCCGTGGCCGCCCAAGCACAACATCGCCTTCTTCTCCGCGGGAGATTATCCGAGCGATAGGAAGAAGAAAGTGATGAGAGCGACGCTGTCGTGGCATCCGGATAAATTTGAACAAAAGTATGGGAAATTGCTCAAGCCGAGCGAGGCGGAGAAGATTCGCAAACGCGTCGCCGACCTCTCGGCGCAATTCATCGAGATTCGTCAAGTCATGAACAACACCGCGTCGCGTTGATGGTTCGGGAGCGAGCGACACGACAGAGGACACACACTCGAGTGACACACAATACGATTATTTTAGAATTATTACTCACCGTTAGAACGGTGCGTGTAGTAGAGATGCCCCGCGACATCACCAAATCAAGCGCGGTTGAAGCGCGAGCTCTCGTTCGTACTCTTCGACGTGTCCCGGAACCTCCAACGTCTCCTTCGTCCCCTCCAATCGCACGTACTCTCGAAGATCGCACACCGTGTCCACGTACTCCACCTTGCCACAGAAACTCGATTCCACGCGAAACGTATCCATGGCCCAGATGGCGGCGCGCAACGCGGACGTCGGATGGACGACGTAGACGCACTTGAGCGTGTCGGTGCGACTCGGTCCGAGGGCGACGCGCAACTTGCGAAGAAAGTCTACACTCGGCGGTGCGCCGTACGCGCCGCCCGCGTGGTGGTACACCATGACGTATCCTCGCGGATTATCCGTCACGCCGCGGAATTCCTTGGCGACGTGCGCGAGGAGTCGTTGTTCCTCTCCAGCCTTGAGAAGTCGTTCGACGTACGCGGCGACGACGACGACTACGCGGCGTCCAATGTAATCTCGTTGCTTTTCGAGATAAATCGCTCTGGCGTCGCCGACGTCGCTGACGTCCATGGACTCGGCGCGACGAAGTAAACTGGCGCGACGCGCGTGTTCGTCTTCAATCTCTCGCGTGTCCTCGACGGTGAGCGTCGTCGCGTCGTCTCTGGCGTCGGCGCCGTCCAACGCCCACCACGCGCCGTCTCCCTCCTCTTCCCTTCGTAAACGCTCCCGCTGACGCCGAGACTCCGGGTCGATGTTCATGGACATGAACACGCTCGACACCGCGGGCGCGACGGACGCGTCGTCGCCTCCTCGATCGTCGTCGTCTAATTTCACCCCGGCGGTTTTATTAAAGAAGTCGCTCGCCGATGCCGCGCGTCCCGGTCTCGCCTCGATTCTCAACCGTCGTTCGTCCAGAATCATCTCCCCGTACTCGTTGCAATCGGGAACATCGCGCAGCGCACGCTCAGACGCCGCCGATTCCTCGTCGTTTCGTGGAAAATACACCGATAACGCCCTCGCGTAGTCGTTCGTCGCGGCTTTCGGCGCGCACACCACCACGCAATCAAACTTCCCGCTCCACCTCTCTAAAAACCTCCGTATCGTTCGCACCGTCACCATGGCCGCTCGATCGCTCGGGTAGCCCTTTGACTCGGCGCACACCGGCACGCACGCGATGGTTCTCGCCTTACACTCGTCCACGCACTTACTCAGCGCGTTTACGTAACAGTGACACAACGCGTTCTCCGCCGCCGTCGCGTACTTCTCCGCGTACCTCGGTCCGACGCAGTGCGCGATTCGTCTCGCCGGTAATCGACACCCAGACGTCATCGCACACTCCCCCGTGCGCGCGCGCTCCGCGCGAGCCATCTCTCGCTCGAGTTCGTCCCCGGCGCGCGCGCGCAGCGCCGCGCCCGCCCACGCCGGTTCCCGCGCCCCCGTCACCATTTTCATCGATTCGCTCGCCGCGCACGTCACCACCTCCACGTCCAACAACCACGGGGACTCGTGGTCTGCCTCTCCGCACTCGAACACGCGCACGAGGGCGTTCAAATCCTCGCGCACGGCAAACTTTACCACCGCGCCCGATGGTGTTGACGACGTTTTCTCGACACCACTCATCCCCCCACCACCGCGCGTCGCGTCCTCGCCCCACGTCGGCAACTCGCGCCATCGCGCGCGAGGTTCGTGTTTCCCGAGCGCCATCCCTCGATCGTACGACGGCGCGTCGTACGCGCGTCCCCGCGCCATGATGAGTCGATGCCGACACTTCGCGCCTCGAACTGTCGTCGCGCCATGGCGAAAAAGGGTCGCGAGGCGCGCATCATGCGCACCATCACCAAGATTCGAGGGGAGAAGATGTCCCTCGCGCTTCAAAAGCGCGCCCTCGCGCGTCCGAACGACGCGTCCGCGCTCGACGAGGACGCGCCGAAGAAATCGTCGTGGCGGCGTCGAAAAGACCGCGCAAAAGTTCGAGCCGAGGCGCGCGGCGACGCCGACGCGCCGCACGGATACCACGGCGGTGCGCGCGTCTTGCTCATCGGTGACGGCAACATGACGTTCGCGCTCGCGCTGACGACGCTGTTCGGAGGGGACGGGTCGGGGGTGGTGGCGACGACGGACGTCGCGCGAAGAGACGCGGGACGCGCGCTCGCGGGACACGAAGACGTGTGCGAGGCGATCGAGGCGTGTGGAGGGGCGGTGGTGCACGAGATTACGTGCGATGATTTAGGAGATGACGGCGTGCGGGCGGCGTTGCGCGCGCGCGTGGGTGGGAAGGCGTTCGATAGGGTGGTTTTTAATTTTCCCGACGCCGGGTGCGGACGCGTCGGCGCGCTGAGCGTCAAGGCGCAGCGGACGTTGTTGGCGAGCTTTTTGACGAACGCGCAGGGACTGATCGGGATGAATGGGGAGATACGGGTAACGCTTCGCGCGGACGCGCCGTGGTCGACGTGGAACGTGGAGGGATTGGCGATGAAGGCGGGATTGGCGTTTAAGGCGTCTGTGGAATTCGACGCCGACGAGTTTCCGGGGTACGAGTATTGTCACACGCCGGGCGAGGATGAGAGGGAGGAGGAGATCACGCCGAGGATGGAGGACATCGAGGGGGAGTGCGTGACGTACGTGTTCGTTCGGAAGGCGTGATGAGACGACGGGACGAGACGGGACGGGACGGGACGAGACGGGACGAGATGGGACGGGACGGGACGAGACGGGACGGGACGGGACGAGACGAGACGAGACGGGACGATGTGTTTGTAAAATTTGTGTGTTTAAAAAGAAGTTCAATTTCTCACCGCGACGCGATGCGGCTCCTCTCCAGTCTTGTTTTTTGTACAGCGGCCGCGAGACGAATTAGTTCAATTGATCGATTGAATTGATTGCGATGACGCGCGTCTCGCCTCTTTACTCGTCGAAATCCGGGTCGCCGACGACGTATCCCGCGTATTGCAACATAGGTACGACGAAGGAAATCACGAGTAAACCGATGACGACATTCGCGAACACATCACGCTTCTCGCTCGTCTCCTTGCGAGTCTTAAAATTACTCCCCTTGGCTGCCTCGTACTTTTCCGGAGGACCCGGATCCTCCTTACCCTCGAGCACCGCCGTGACGCGCTTCACCGACGACAACAACGCCTCGTTATACTTTTCTTGCTCGAGATTGACGCCGTAGTTACTCGTCAACACACTGTCGATCAAATCATCACCGACCGACTTTAAAAACTTGGGCCCACCCACCAACGCGCCGTCCTTGGTCGACTTGACCAACAACAGGTTACCCTTGTCGTTTCCTTCCTCCACCGTCGGGTACCACGTCTCCAGAACCTTATCACCGAACGCGAACGGATCCGTCTCAAACACGAGTTTCCTCACCGTGATCACGTTCATGTGAAATCCAGTCGCGTCCTCGAGCTCTTTCAACGTTTTATTCACCGCCGTCGCCGTGGACCGGGACATCAACCCCGCGTCGTCGACGATGTACCCCTCCGTCGGCGCCGGCGTGCCCAAGATTTCAATCTCCCCGGCGACCGCGTCCTCGACGACGCCACCGAACGCGAGCGACACCGCGAGCGCCGCACCGCACACCGCGCGTCCGACGTCCGACACCACCGCATCGATCGCGGGGCGATCGGTCGCTCGCGCGCGCACGACACCCTTCACCCCACGCTGCGCCGTCGTCACGCGCACACCGCGCGCTTTCACGGACGCACGAAGCGTCGTCGTCCTCGTAGTCGTCGTCATGGTCGTCGCCCCGGCGAGCATCGCGTCGTCGTCGTCGTCGTCGTCGTGTGACGTCGCGCGGTCGATCGACGCGGATCGGATACGGGACGCCGAGTGGGTCGATTCGAAGGGTCGTGACTCATAGTGATGAGTCATGATCGGTGGACGGATAGGGGTCAACCGCCTTCGCCCGCGGGCGCGCTTCATCGGGATCGACGGCGCGATCGCGCGACGCGAGCGACGTCGACGACGGAGGAGGATGGACGGTGATGGTCGATCGATGGCGGTCGATTCGCGCGCGCGTTAAGGGTCGGTGACGCGACGACGGTGTGCGCGATCGATGGACGTCGGTGTCGATTCATGCAACCGTCGTGTCCTCTTCATCGGCGCTCGAGCGTTGGACGACGACGACGCGATGCGCGGTGTGGACGTCGAGCGCGGCGTGGGATTCCGTGCCCGTGCGTGAGGATCGGTCGGCGCCGGCGCTGGAGCGCGTGGTCAAACCGACGACGGGCGACGCGCGGGCGCGCGGGGCGAAGAACGCGACGCGCGCGATGAGAATCATTTCAACGGGAACGGTGCGTTTAATCCACAGAACAAAGAGTGTAGAACGTTCGTCAAGGATCATCGCGAGTGGTTCTTCACCGTCGCCGTGCGATCGGGAGACACGGCGTTCGACACCGACGCGACGCGACGCGCCGTCGCCTCGGGCGTCGCCGACGATTTCGGCGACAACCACCTTCACCAGGCGCCGGGCACGCGCGATCGCGATCTCACGAACGTCGTTCAGTGCGGGAAAGCTCACGACACGTCGACGTGGGGTCTCAGTCCTCGCGACGAGGCGCTCTTCGCGCACGGTCACGGTTTTAAAGAGCCCGGTACGATCGAGCGCCGAGTCCTCGACCGAGTCCTCGACGAACGAGCCCAGACGGAGACGGCGCCGTCGTCGACGATGTATGTTGTTATCATTACGTACCAGGAGCGCGAATCGAACGATGCCGTGCGCGTTCCCCCGAGCGCCACTCGCGGAACGCGCGTCGTCGTCGTCCCGCGGCGAAAAAAATGATGCCCGCGGCGAAAAAAATGATGCCCGCACCAACCGAACGGGAGAGATCGACGCGCGAGCGCGGCATCGACGCGCGCGCGCGATGACGCTCGCGACGACGGCGACTGTGACGACGGCCGCGTGGACGCGCGCCGCGCGCGCGTGCTCGTCGGGACGACGACGAGACGCCGCGGCGACGACGACGACGCGCGCGAACGCTCGAACGCCGTCGCGCGCGATTTCGTGGCCGGCGTCGGCGCGACGCGCGGTGGTGACGCGCGCGAGCGCCGTCGTCGACGGTGGTGATGGATCGTCGTCGTCGGGCGCGGGGCGCGCGGTGGACGCGGGGCGGGATGAGACTCTGACGCCGTTGGAGCGCGCGGCGAGCGCGGCGAGCGCGTGGGTGAGCGAGAGATTGAGCGCGTGGACGCCGCCCAAGTTTCTCTGGCGAACGACGGCGACGTCTCTGTTGTTCGGAAGCGTAATGTTTCGTCTCATTCGTCAGCCGAAGCGGGTGAATTGGGAGCAGACGATTCAACAAATCGCGCGCGTGGGACCGCAGACGTTGGGCGTGTCATTGCTGACGAGCTCCTTCGTGGGCATGGTGTTTACGATTCAGTTCTGTAAAGAGTTCGCCAAGGTTGGTCTGAAGAATGCGATCGGAGGGTTGTTAGGATTGGCGTTCGCGCGCGAGCTCACGCCGGTGATTTGCGCCATCGTGCTCACGGGACGCATCGGGAGTTCCATCGCCGCCGAGTTGGGAACGATGCAAGTGACGGAACAGGTGGATCAACTCACCGTGCTCGGGACCGATCCGGTGGATTATCTCGTCATCCCGCGCGTGATCGCGTGCGCGGTGTCCCTTCCCATCCTCAGCATCATCTCCTTCGCCCAAGCGCTCGGGGCGTCCATTCTTCTCGCGGATTTACGCTACGGCGTCTCTCCAAACGTCATCCTCGACAGCGCCGCCAAGTACCTCGAGGCGAGCGATATCGGCATCATGACGGCCAAATCCATCGCATTTGGCGCCGTCATCGCCGTCATCTCGTGCGGTTGGGGAACGACGACCACCGGCGGCGCCAAGGGCGTCGGCGAGAGCACCACCGCGAGCGTCGTCATCAGCCTCACCGCCATCTTCATCGTCGATTTCGTCCTCTCGCTCGTCTTCTTCCAAAAGTGAGCCCGCCCGCCCGCCCGCGCGAGACGTAGACATTGTGACACCACCCATCGTCTCCCGTCCTTCCCGCGCGCGTCCTTCGGCTCGCCGCGAACCGACCGCGTCGTCGTCGGTGTCATATATCACCGTTCACGACTCAAGACGACGGGGGACTCCAATCTCCAACCACCCTTTAACACCCTTCACATCGTGACGGCACACACGCGCGCGCGCGCGCGCGCACTCGCTCGACATGTCCGCCGAGCACGAGCGCGAGCGTCTGCTCGACGAAAACGCACCGTCCTCGCGCGATTCTCGCGCGAGTCGCGTTCGCGTCGCCGTCATCGCCACCGCCGTCGCCGTGTTCGGTCTCGCCGGATCGTACTCCGCCTCGCGCGCGGCGCGCACGTCGCAGTCCGCGCTGTCGCTCCCCATCTACGTCGTCGCGGACGAACGACCGGGACGCGATGCGGACACCGCGAGAGACACGATCGAACGGGCGGTGGCGTACCTGACGAAGTATCGAGGGGCGAGCGATGCGGCGGCGAGAGGGAATATGCACTGGATCCCGGCGGTGTTTCCGGCGGACTGGCCGAGCACGTTAAACTCCGCGTCGTCGTACGCAAACTTTTATCGAGACGGTGGGTGTTGTCGAGACGCGGCGGTGGAATCGAAATATCCGTTTGAGACGCTGAAATCGTCGGAGAAGGCGAACCGGTGCGACGGATATTTCTGTCAAGGCGGTTTGCGCCACCACTTGGGATGCTTCCTGTCGCACTTGGGGGCGTGGGAACAGGCGATGCGAGACGGGTCGGAAAAATTTGTCGTGTGGGAATCGGACGCGGTGAGGTTGGCGTCCGTGAACGTTTTGGATTACGAAGACCTCGCGCAGAGATTACCGGCGGACGCGGACATGGTGTGGATGCACAACCACCGCGGAGGATCCGGTCCCTTTGTGTTGAAGTTTCCGAGCAAGGCGACGGGGAAATGGACGTCCGGCGAGTTTGTACAGTACAATAACGCGTCGTCCAGCGTGTACCTGTATCGCTTGAACAAGAGATCGGGCTGGGCCGGCTCTTCGAACATCATGTGGACGCGACGAGGTCTCGCCAAGGTGAGAGACTTTATCAAAGAACACGGAGGCGATATGCTCGACGCGTGGCTCATGCAGCAGTGTCTCAGGCGCTGTCAACACCATAACTGCTTGAACTTGGTGTGCTACGACGCCCAGACGACGCCCATCGACAAGGAGCACATCGGCGGTTTCGTTCCGGGTTGGTACGACGAGGACGGCGTGGACAGAGCCGTCGACCCGTGGATGTACCTCCCTCTCGACACCGACCACCTGAGATACAACCAACTCGGGTGCGAACGTGGCGCGCAAGCCTTCATGGAAAACGGTGCGTATTTCCCCATCGGTTTCGAGGACGAGGATGAAAAGTTTGAGGAAACAGTCCAAGGCTCACTCTCCTACCAAGCCGCCGTCCAAGCCGGCGTCAATCCCTGCGCCACCGCTCTGCCCTTGCACCGGCCGAGATCCATGTCCGTCGCCTCCGAGGAGGCTACCTTATCCCTCGCCGAGCGCATGCAGGGCGACGGGAGCTTTTCATCGATGAATCTCGACGACGAGTTTCTTCGCTCGATCAAACTCACACGACAGCGTCAAGTCGAGACGAAACAGGCTGAGCGACGAGCCGAGCGCGTCTCCGCGCGACGCGCTCGACGCGACGACGACAAGGACGACGACGACGACGACGAGAAGTAGTCACGAGGATACACCCATAGAATGTGTTGTACACACACTCGCGACGAGCGACCACGAAAAAAGTTCTTCTTCTCGCCAAACACGCCCAACCGTCGATCGAACCAGCGCCGCACTTCTCGACGTCCATGCGCGTCGTCGACGCGCGCCTCGGCGCGATGACGCCGTCGTCATCATCGTCGTCATCCTCCTCGTCGTCGTGCGCTCTCGCGCGCTCCTCGGCGTCGCGCGCGACGCGGCCGGTCGCCGTGGACCGACGACGTCATCGGTTCGCGAGCCACCGCGCCCGAACGCCCTCTCTCTCTCGCGCGCTCCCGGACGACGTCGATCCCGAGGCGGTGCAGACGTGGCAGCTCTGGTTCGGTTTCTTCGCCGGTCTCTCCCCGGTCGTCATCGCGGCGTACGAGTTCGGGAAGCGCGTGCTCATTCAGCGTCGGTGCGCGCGATGCGCGGGCTCGGGACTCATCGTCGTCGGCGCGGGCGCCGAGGCGAGAAAGGTCAAGTGCGCGTCGTGCGGTGGATTTTTACCCTGGGAGAGTTGGTCCCGGTTCTTATCGAGCGATCCCGGGAACGGGGGACGTCTTCGCGCGCCGCGCGGGCAGACGCGCGTCTTGTACGACGTCGAGGCGAGCGTCGAGGCGAGTCGACGCGCCGTCGAGACCGACGCGCGCGAGGACGACGAATGATTGATTGATTGATGCAATGAAAATAGTAGCGCGAATAGTCAACGGACGCGCACGCATCGCGTCGCGCCCTCGTCGACGACTCGAGTCTCGCGCGAACCCGTCCCGCGCGTCTCGCGAGCTCCGACTCGCCGTCCGCCCACACACGTCGACGCTCGACGCCATGCGCGCCGCGCTCTCGCGCGCGACGCATCCACTGCGTCGCCGCGTCTCTTTCGCGTCGCGTCGCGGTCGAGACGTGGCCCGCGTCGCGACGCGTCGCGCGAGCCCGGAATCACCGCCGCCGGTTCCCGACACGCGCGACTTTAGCCTCCTCGCCGACGCCGACGACCCGCACCCGCGCGCGGCCGACGGTCGCGTCGCGCTCAAGGGCATGCGTCGAAATGAACTCGCGGATTGGCTCGAATCCGTCGGTGAGAAGCGCTCGCGGGCGGATTCGTTGTTTCGAGTCATGTACAGGGAGACGTCGACGAACGCCGACGTCGACGAATCCGAGGCGTTCGGCGCGAAATTCAAGGCGAGATTGCTCGAAAAAGCGACGATGGATGGTGATTTAAAAATACGCGACACGCGTGTCGCGACGGACGGGACGAGAAAGGTGACGTACGAGCTCGTGGGGGAGGGCGGCGGGACGGTGGAGAGCGTGTTGATTCCGGCGTTGCGGGAAAACGGTCGCACGACGGTGTGCGTGAGCAGTCAGCTGGGATGCGCGATGAATTGTCAGTTTTGTTACACGGCCAAGATGGGCCTGAGGAAGAATTTAACCGCGGCGCAAATCGTGGAACAGGTGGTGCACGCGAGACGAATGGTGGGCGCGAACGAGGTGAGCAACGTCGTCTTCATGGGCATGGGGGAACCGCTGCACAACGTCTCCGAGGTGCTCCGAGCGTGTGATATTTTATTGGATGACAAAGGGTTAGCGTTCAGTCGTAATAAAGTCACCGTGAGCACGAGCGGGTTGGTGCCGCAGATGGAACGTTTTTTACGCGAGAGCGAGGCTTCGTTGGCGGTGTCGCTCAACGCGACGACGGATTACATTCGCAACTGGATCATGCCCATCAATCGTAAATATAATCTAGAGACGTTGCTCGGGTTGCTTCGACGCGAGTTTCCCAGGGCCAAGCTCGGGAGACACCAGAGGCAGGTGTTTTTTGAGTACATCATGCTCGAGGGCGTCAACGACAGCGACGAGGACGCGGATCGTCTCGTGGACATCGCACGCGACGTGCCGTGCAAAATCAATCTCATCTACTTCAACACGCACGACGGGTCCGAGTTCAAGTGCAGCGACCAAGAGAGAATAAAGACGTTCAGACAGAGAATCAGCGACGCCGGCGTGACGTGCACGATTCGACAATCGCGAGGCGACGAGGAGGCGTCAGCGTGCGGACAGCTCGGAAATCCCGGCGATAACGCGCTGTGGAAACCGGAACCTCCTCGCATGCGAGACCCTCGGACGCGCGCGCAACGACTGTGACTTACTTTTTTACGATTATTTAGACGTATTCGGTAGACATGAAATATTACAGTGTACAGTAATTTAGCAGGCGCTGCGCTCTCGCTCGCCGTGACGGTCATCGTCACTCGTCGCCGAACAAACCGCCGCGTTCAAACTCACGCTGCGATGCGTTTCGAAGCATTCGCGCAGCCTCCACGTGCTCGTTTGCCTCTGCGAGTTCGAGCGCGGTACCGCTCGCCGAGCGGTGAATGTTGCTCTCCGACGCGCTGTGACGAATGTTCGCGCCGCTCTCCAAGAGAGCGCTCAGCGACGAGTTCGACCCGTTCGCCGCCGCGACGTGTAACGACGTGTACCCGCCCTTCATCTGCCCGTGCACGCACGATCCGAGACGAACGAGTAATTTCACCATGGCGCCGAGTCCAGCGTGCGAGGCGACGTGTAACGCCGTGCATCCGTGCTTATTCTTCGCGTCCACGTCGACGCCCTTCCACTCACCCAACAGTTCCACCACGTCCATCTCATCCGCGCGCGCCGCCTCGTGTAGCGCGGTGTCGCCCTGCTTATCCGACTTATTCACGTCCGCACCTCGCTCGAGCAATAATCGACAGACGTCCACGTGGCCCCACTGCGCCGCCGTCATCAACGACGTCGACCCTTTTTCGTCACACTCGTCGACATTCGCCCCCATGTCGAGCAACGCCTTCACCGTCTCCACGTCTCCGTCTTCGCACGCGCTGTGCAGAGGCGTCGCTAAGTCGTGCTGTTCCGAGCGTTAAAAATAATCCATCGCGTCTCCATCGTCAGTCGTCTCGTCTCGACGCGTCTCTCGACCCTCGCGCGCGCGTCCGCCGCCTCGGGCGCATCTTGTCCCTGCAGCGTCCCGACCCTTTCCCTCTCTCACGCGCGCCGTCGTCGCGCGCACCTTTGGCCCGGATCGAACGAAATCGTCCAATTCCTTCTTGAGCGCGTTCTTCGTCCTCGCCGCGCGCTCGCGTTCGTTGCGCATGTGCGCGGCGTGGCGCCGCAGCGCCTCTTCGCTCAATTTTTGCGCGCTCATCTCTCTCGACGTCTTCGTCGCGTCCGCGCGCGCGCCTCGCCGACCTCGATCGTCGACTCGACGACGCGCGTCGTCCGTCGTCCGTCGCACCGCTCGCGCGCGCGATAGACTCGAGCTCGCGCGCGTCGGCGTGTGGGGCGTCGTCCCGGGCGCCCTCGGCTCAGGTTAACAACGACTTGCGCTCGAACGACAGACGACGCCTCTGCGCGCGCGCGCGCGCGACTCGACCGCCGCCGACGATGCCGTAGCGGAAAATCACGCATTAAATCGTCCGGCGCGTCGCCATGGGAGTGAAAGGGTTGTGGTCGCTCCTCGAGCCCACGGGGCGCGCGACGGATTGCGAATCGCTTCGAGGCAAGCGCGTCGCGGTCGACGCCTCCATCTGGTTGGTGCAATTCATCAAGGCGATGCGAGACGATCGAGGGGAAATGATTCCAGACGCGCATGTGCGTGGATTCTTCAGACGAGCGTGTCGGTTGTTGCATCACGGCGTGGCGCCGGTGTTCGTGTTCGACGGGGCGACGCCGGCGTTGAAGCGACGGACGACGGCGACGAGACGACGGATGCGCGAGGAGAGCGCAGCCAAGGTGAGAAAAGCCGCGGAGAAAGTGTTGTTGAACGCGTTGAAACAACAGGCGCTGCGCGATGGGATTCAGGGCGGTGAGGAAACGGTGGCGAAAGAGGCCGACGCACTGTTCGAGGAGTTCGCCTTTGCGGGCGAGAAACAAACGACGACGATGGCGAAGGACGACGACGACGACGGCGGCGATGGAGAGTGGCAAGAAGATTGGGCCTCGGATGAATACGAAGAGGAGTACGAGGAGGAGGAGGAGGAGGCGCTCGATCTCTTCGTGCCGGACGGTGAATCCATCGACCCCGAAGTGTTGAGCGCGCTGCCGCCCTCTGTTCGATTGGAAGTCATCGGAAAGATGCGAGACAAACGCATGGCGGATAATCGCGAACACTTTGCCGCGGCGTCCGGAAAGATGCATGATTTCAGCGCCTTACAGTTGCAAACCTACCTCAAGGGTACCAAGCTCAAGCGACAGATTGACGAGGTGATGCAACGCGCCGACGTCGACGATCCCATGACGGCAAAACGCGTCGCCGCGCAAGACAACAGAGATTTCATCTTCGCCGGTCCGTCGTGGAACACCGATCGGACGCGCGCGACCGATCGTTTCGCGTTACCCGCGCCGTCCGGGGTGTCAAGTCTGAAGACTGGTCTGTTTGCGGAGAATCAATTCGCGACGACGCGTTCGGGACGCGCGCGGCATCCGACGGCGCTCGTCGCGCCTCAGGAACAATTCTTGGTGACCAATCTCCACCCGACGCTCCCGACGCCGTCCGTCGCCAAGTCCGTCGCTGAGACGCCGATCACGCTCGAAAACGAAAAATCCACGCTCGACCTCCAGATCACGTTCACGACGGAGAACATCAAAGCCGCGGCGAGAGATCCGCTCTTCGCCGACGCCGACGCCAAAACGAAGGACGAAGACGAAGACGAAGACGAAGACGAATGGGAAGACGTCGACGACGACGCGAAGAACGACGACGCGAAGAACGACGACGCGAAGGGCGCGACGCCGACACTGTCTCCCGCGAAACACCTCGCGCTCACGTCCCCGCGTCCGTCACCCACCGACGTCGTCGTCGTCTCCCCCGAGAGCGCCGACGCGCCTTCGCCGGGCGTCGGGACGCCGTCGCGTTTACGCCGCGGCGCCGTGTATTCGCTCAGTCACGGGTTTCTCAAGGGTCGAAGTCTCGGTGGATGGGACGAGGAGGACGAGCGCGCGATCGACAAGGACGCGATCGAGGTCGAGGGCGACGACGACGTCGACGCGGCCATCGCGCTCGGCGTGCGACGCGACCGAGAGGAGGCGGCGACGGCGCCGCCGCCGCCGAGGGACGACGACGCGGAGATGGATGATGATTTACGCGCGGCGATCGCGATGAGTCTCGCGACCGCGGCGTCTGATCCCGCGGTCGTCGTCGAGGACGATGGAGCGGCGGTCGAGGAGACGAAGACGCGTCCCCGGGAAGACGAACCGGCGCGCGACGCCGAAGCCGAACCGATGGAACGCGCGCCCGTCATCATCGCCGCCGACGATGATGGAGACGACGACGACGGCGATGACGACGACTGGAACGCCGCCGCGCGAGAGGCGGATCGTCTCGCCGAACGCGCGCGCATGGAAAAACTATTACGCGAGGCGGAGGAGGAACAGGCGCGATTGAAACACGAAATCCGCCAAGCGAAACAGGGCGCCGAGCACGTCACCGACGACATGTACCGCGAGGTGCAAGAGCTCCTCACCCTCTTCGGTATCCCGTACATCATCGCGCCGCAAGAGGCCGAGGCACAGTGCGCATACCTCGACCGAGCGAACCTTGTCGACGCCGTCATCACCGACGACAGCGACGTCTTTCTCTTCGGCGCGTCCACCGTGTACAGAAACTTTTTCGCCGATAAAAAGTACTGCGAGGTGTACTCGTCCGATCGAATCAAAAAGGAACTCGGATTGGATCGCGATCGATTCATTCAGCTCGCGTTGCTCCTGGGGAGCGATTACACCGAGGGCGTCGTCGGCGTCGGCGTCGTCAACGCGCTGGAAATCGTCAGCGCGTTTAGAGGCGAGGTGTACGAGGCGAGTCGAGCTTTTCGCGAATGGATCGATTTAGAGGAATTGACCATGGTTCCGGATCATCTGTTACCGTCGCCGTCGTCCAAAGCGCGCGCGGACGCGACGGAAGATGCTCTCGCCGCGGCGTTCAAGGAGAAGCACCGCTCGCTCAAGAAGAGTTGGGACGTCCCCGCGACGTTTCCGTCTCGAGAGGTCATCAAGGCGTATCAACACCCGTCCGTGGACACGAGCGAGGAGACGTTCGAGTGGGGAAAACCCGATCTCGACATGCTCAGACTGTTTTGCATCAAAAGGTTTGCGTGGACGAGGGACGAATCGGATCAAATCTTGGTGCCGATGATGAAGTCGTGGTCCAAGCGAGACGCGCAGCGACGAATCGATAGTTTCTTTCAAGCCTCGCACACGGTCGGTGGACGCGTGGCAAAGTTTCGATCGAAGAGATTGGGAGATGCGGTGGCGACACTCACGAACGACGCGACGGAGGCGGCGAAGATGGTGCTCAAACGTCCGCGCGAGACGGCGTTGGACGACGTCGTGACGGAGGGCGATGACGCCGAACGCGCGCCTCGACTCGACGACGACGACGAGGACGAGGACGCCATGGCAGCGCTGGATCTCTCGCAATATTCCTCCGACGCGAAATCACCCGTCAAACCGAAACCGAAACCGAAGAGGAGCGCGCCGACGAGGAAGAAGAGCGCCGGAAAAGCGCGCGCCACGCGAAAAAAGTAACACTAGCACCCACTAGCGGTAGACGAACGAACGAACGAACAAACGAACGCGTGAGCGACAGAAATGAATGCGTCGATGAATGCGTATTAAACGAATGTGTAGTAGTAGTATTGTACCAGAAGACGAGACGACGACGACGCGTCTATCCGCCTTCGCGCGCCGTTCGCGTCTCTTCTCACCCGCTCGCCGCGAGCACCGCGCTCATCGCGATGAACCCTCCGATCAACGCGTACGTCACGTAATCCACGGCGCTCTTCGCCTTGGCCGCGCTTCCGAACACTCTCCCCTCGTTGAGCGAGTTGACGACGCCGTCGCCCTTCGGTCCCTGAAACATGATCAACGCCACCGTCGCCACCCCCAACGCCGCGCGCGCCGTCTCCAGACCGCCGTTCGCGCTCGCGATCGTCGCCACCACGTCTCCCTCGATCGCGCGCGGACGCCTCTCTCGCCCGCGCGTCGCCCGCGCGCCCGACCGGTGCGAACGCGGGGCAAAACCTGCGCGAACGTTCGCGCGCGTCTCCGCGCACGCCGCGGTCGCAGGCGCGCGCGCCGAGACCACGGACCGCGCGAGCATCATCGCGTCGAGCGTCGCGTCGCGAGCGTGTGCGCGAGCGTGTGCGCGACCGCGCGTCGACGTCTCTGGAATGCGCGCGCGCGTGCCCTCGCACAAAAAATCGTTTCGATTCGCACACGACGACGCGCGCGAACGCTCGCGATGCGCGTCTCCGGCGGTACGATACGCGCGATGTCGACGACCCGTCTCGCGCGCGCCTCGCGCGGCGCCGTCGAGCGCGTCGCAGCGCGTCCGGCGCGTCCGATTCATCATCGCGCTCGGTCCGTCTCGGTCGTCGCGAAGAAAAAAGACGACGCCGGCGACGCCGACGACGCCCCGCGCGGTTTCCCGCTTAAAAAAGGACCCGCGGGCGCCGGTCGCGGTCCCGGCGCCGCGCCCTTGCGCATGGAGACGGACGAACAGCGCAGGTTCGGGTACGGCGGCGACGGCGTCCCGCCCGGCGGCGGCGGCGACGACGACGACGAGGAGGCGTGGGACGACGGCTGGAATCCCGGTGGTGAGGGTCAGCCGAGCACGTGGGGGTTGATCATCTTACTCGTCGTCGGCGCGTGGGCGCTGTGGGAGTATAAGCGACCGGGTGGGTCGTTGAATCCGGAGACGAAGAGACGGTTGGCGAGGCGTCGGTACGAACGCGCGTTCAGAGCCAAGTACGGATACTTGCCGGGTGAGCGTCCGCCGTCGCCGAGCGGTGGCACGGGATCCATCAGTGGATTGGATTAAACACGTCGTCGCGAAAAAACGACGCGCGTTGGATGCGACCGCGCGTTCGATGGTTTGGTTTTGTCAATAACACGAAGACGTCGCGTCCCCAGACGGCGCCGCGATCGAATGTTCCCCTCGAGCGCGCCGAAAAAACCCAACCAGTCGTTGCCCTCGAGCGCGCCCGAACGACCGAACGCATCGCCCTCGTCGTCTTCGTCGGACGACGAGCGTCCGCCGCGCGTGGAGTACGACGTCGACGAGGCTGAGCGCGCGCGCGAGAATTTTCGTTTGCAGGGCAAAGCTGGGTACGACCGCGTGCTCGCCGCGCTGCGACGGGAGCAACAGTCGCTTCGAGAGACTCGACAGTACCTCTTCGGACGTTTGCTCAATCTTCAGCTCGAGGAGGCGGTGCTTCGGGATCATCTGAACGAACGCGTGAACGAGGGCGGGGACGATGCCGGCGCCGTCGTCGCGCGTCAAGTGGAAACGGGGGAAGAGACGGGTCGCCCATCGACATAAACGACCGGATCAGTTGATTCACGAGCTCGTGCGCGATCACTGTGGGATGTGGGGGACGCTGGCGCGAGGACAGGTGTGGATCGGGGCGACGAGACGGCAGGCGTATCTGTTGGAGCAGACGTGTCTGGGCCGCCGCGCGCGCTCGGGCGCCGAGCGCGGCGTGCCGTTGACGCCGAATGGGACGGGAATCGAGCTCGTCGTGCGCGTGTGTTGTGAGGATGCGTATTACATGAGCGCGATACTCGGCGTGCTGCGCGTGAGCGAGGCGGTGGAGGGGAGAGAGATGGAGGTGCGACTCGGGACGGGGACGTGCGAGTTGGACGCGCGCGCGCTGTGGAAGAAATTTCGACGCGAGTGCGGCCACGCGTTCGCGATGAAGTGCGCAGCGACGATACACTTTCGACTCACGGGATGGTTACCGAGGAGCGGGTTACAGTACGGGGCGGATTTCGTGCTGTATCAGCGTCATCCCGCGCTCGTGCACAGCGACTCGACGGTGACCTTGGTGCCGGACGCCGCGGCGAGAGAGTCCTTTAAAGTCGACGCCACTGCGAACAGAGACGTCGCGCTCGAGCACGGATGGCCGGATTGGCCAGACGTGCAGGCGACGTCGAGATTGGCGGTGCAGGTGAATAAAAAATTCATCGAGGCGCACATCTCGGCGCCGAAAAACGTAGATTGGGACGACCCGTCGTGTCTCTCGCACGTGTGGGTCAACGAAACGTCGGTGGCGCGATTCAACGCGTTGCGACACTTGGACGCGTACGAGTCCAAGTGAGTTTTAATAAAAAAATGTACAGTTACACGTGTGTTTTAATCGATGACGGACGTACTCTAGCGGTCCACCGCCACGGTGGCGTCGACGACGGAAAAGTTTTGGTAAAAGGCGGTAAAGTGTCGAAAGCAAATATCGATGTCCTCGGTGCCGCACATTTCGCGCACCGAGTGCATGCTGAGCTGCGGAATGCCGACGTCCACGGTCCGTATGCCCACGCCCGCGGCGATGATGGGGCCGATGGTGGATCCGCACCCCATGTCGTTGCGAACGACGAAATCTTGCGTCGGGACGTTTTCCATCTTGGCGCACTCGCGAAAGAGGTACGCCGTCACCGCCGTCGTCGCGTAGCGCTGATTGGCGTTGTGCTTCACCACCATGCCCTTGTGCATCTTCGGCTGGTGGTTATCCTCGTGTTTGTCCATGTAGTTGGGGTGCAACGCGTGCGCCATGTCCGCGCTGACGAGGAACGAGTTGCGCACCGTGCGTTCGATCAACCCCTCGCCCCCGGCGTTCGGGAAGGATTTACTCAACGCGGCGGCGGCGCGTTTGATGGATTCAAACATCATCGGCGACGCGCCTCCGTAAAAGGATGAACTTCCAACCTCTTCGTTATCGAATAACGCGACCATTTGCACGCCGGTTTGCTTGGCGAGCGCATCGTCGCTCGTCGCCTCGATGAGCGCGCGCACGCCGCAATAACTCGACGCTAAATTATCCAAACGACCCGAAAAGATAAACTCGCGCGCCGCGCCGCCGATCACCGACGGTTGCGTGTCGCACACGTTTAATTCAAAATCTGTAATGTCTTCCGGCGCGCATCCGAGCTCTTCCGCGAGCACGGCGAGCAATAACGCGTGATGCGCCCCCGACGCCGACGACACCGCGCCCTCCAACTCGCCCTTGATGGCGGTGGCCAAGATTGGCGCGAAATTGGTCTCTGTGTTCGGCTTGAACCCGTTCGTGGAGATTTCGCGATCGAGATGAATCGCGAGCGTCGGAATGCGAATGATCGGTCGATCTATGCGCACTAATTCGTGTGTCAACGCGCCTCCGCGTTTGACCAAGACGCGTCCCGCCACGCTCAAGTCTCGATCAAACCACGTGTGCCACAATCCTCCACCGTACGTCTGCACGCCCACCTGCTTGAATCCACCCTTTTCAATCTTTGTCACCGGTTTCAGTTTCGGACACGGACTGTCCGTGTGCGCGGCGACGACGTTGAATCCGTTTCCGGGCTCGTACGCGCCGCCGACGGCGAACGCCACCAACGCGCTCGCGTTTCGAGTCACGTAATACTTGCCATTCTTTCGCAAATCTCCCCACTCCGCCGTCTCACTGATTCGCTCGTACCCAGCGCTCTCGAGCATCTCGACCGCCGCCTCCGTGGCGTGCCACGCGGTCCAGGAATCGTTCAAATACTCAACCAAATCGCTCGCCACCGACCCCGCTGTCGCGCTCGCGCTCGCCCGCGCCGTCGTCGACGCCGATCGACCCGCGCTCGACCACGACCCGCGCGAAACCGCGACGACCCCGCGCGTCAAGCCTCGACGACGCGTCCCGGCGTCCAAGCGCGCCGACGCGACGACGCGAAGGCGATTCGAGGGTGCGCTCGACGACGACGACGCGAACGCGCCGCGACGCACGGTCGTCGTCGTCGTCGTCGCGCGGGCGGCGACGCGCGCGAGCGTCGTCGCGATGCGAGGAATCGTGCACGCGCGAGACATGATGACGGACGAACGGACGGACGTCGCGTCCGCGCGCGAAGATGACGAGTGTGGTGGTGGAAAACCTCTTCGACGTCGGAACGTCGGTATGTTACAAACGGTACGCCGCGAGATTCTGTCGAACGGCCGGAGCAAAAACAAAAAGGAAAGTGGTCGCGATGGGCGCGGGTTCGTGTCATTGTTTGAGACGAGAGACGTTGGTGATGGAATCGCCGATGAAGATCATGTCGCCGTCTTTGAGTTTCGTCGTCGGCGGCACCATGACCATGTTGACGTTGACGGAATCGTTCTTCTTTTGGACGTCGTCGCCGCCGGTGATGTCGGGGCGCGTCGTCGTCGATGTCGATGTGGTTGATGACGTCGACGATGCGTCGGTCGTGTGTCTGACGTCGACGCGGCCGCGGGCGTCGGGAAGCATGTCGGCGAGCTCGGCGACGGTGGAGCCTCGCCTGACGCTCAACACCTCGGGCGAGTCGTAGGCGTCGTTCCACGTGATCACCATGACGCCGTCCTTGACGTCCACGTTTGGGTTTTTCGTCGAGTTTGGATTGCGCAGCGCGACCTCGGCCTCGAGTTTCGCCGCCTCCTCCGTCTGGAAAATGCCGCGTCTGGGTTTCGCCTCGGCCGTCTTGGCCGCCATGAGAATACCGAGCGACGGCGCCTCGACGTCTCCGGAACGCCACGACTCCTCGCGCGCGGCGGATTTTTTACGCATGGCGACGGCGCGGCGACGATTTTGAATCTCTGCGGCGGTGGCGGACCAGTTGCCGAGCAAGGATTCCGCTTTTTCGTCGCTGGGTTCATCGTCGAAAAAGCTGCCGGCGACAGTTTGTAATTGGCGAATGCGGGCGTCGATGTCGTCGACGTCCTCCTCCCAAGAATCGTCCTCGTTCACGTCGTCGAGTGGGTTGACGAGCTCGGCGGTGACGCGAGTCTTGTGACCGAGATTGTCCATGCGGTGCCAACGCTGATCGACGCAGTAACAAAACTCGGATATGAAGAATTCGCTCGTGCCCTGACGCGCGCCGGTGAGTCCAGACGCGCGCACGACGTCCATGAGCTTTGTGTGATTGTCTCCCGCCATCCACGCCGTGACGTCGCTCCAACGAACTTGCATCGGTTCGGCGACGAGCATGCGCGAACCCGCGGCTTCCATGACGACACCGCAGCTGCGACGACCGCCGGAGACGAGCTGCACACCCGCGCCGACTTCGGGAACGTCATCTGTCTGCGCGGCGTCTTGGTACGATTTGGATGCAAACTTTCGTTTACCCTTGTACATCCACTGCGCGGCGATGCCGAACTCGGCGGCGTTGTGCATGGCGCGGGTGCGCACCTGAACCTCGAACGGGGCGCCGTCTGGTCCGTCGACGGCGGTGTGCAGAGAGCGATAGCCGGACGTCTTTGGATTGGTGATGTAGTCGTCGTACTCGCCCTCGATGGGACGATAGAGCTTGTGAATCAAGTCGGTCAACTCGTAGCACGCGTCAACCTCTCGCTCCGTGCCCGTCTCCGACGTCGACGCTTCACCGACGACGATGCGCATGGCGCGAGCGTCGCAAATGCGATTGAACGGGAGATTTTTTCGCTTCATCTTCAGGTGCGTGCTGTACGCGCTCTTCAGACGCGACGAGACGGAGATGTTCAATGAGCCGTCGTATCCATCGATGAGGAGTTCGTTCCAGAGACTACCACGAACTCTGTCGAGCGTGTTCAGCGACGAGACGAGACCCGCGGGCAGTTGATCCGAATTCTCGTACTGCAGAGAGTCGCCTTGTTGCGTGGACAACCAATCAAAGGACGGAACGCTCGCCAGACGTCTTTTCACGTCGAGTTGCCAAGGTTCGTACTGAGACGCCAACAAAGCGTCGCCGTAAAACGCATCCGTCTCCTTCGTCTTCGTCGTCTCCGGCGCGTCGTCCGCGTTCAATGCCTCAAACATGGAGAAAGGCCACCAGCGGCGTCCAACGCCTGGCGTCTCCCGCGCGCGCTCCGCCGGTCTCCACGCGTCGTCTCGCGCCGCAATGATGGCATCGTAACTCTCAGGTTCGAGAACCGCGAAACACAAATCCTCCAGTTCCGATTTGATGGCCCACATGCCGAGTTTTTCAGAGAGCGAACACCACACGCTCAGCGTCTCGCCCGCGATGACGCGCAACTTTTTCTCGTCTGAAATTGCGTAAATGGTTCGCATATTGTGCAAACGATCAGCAATCTTGATCAAAAACACCCTGGGATCGCGAATGATGAGTAATAAAATCTTGCGCAGCTGCGCCAAGTCATCCTCACAGAGTTTTGACTTGACTTCTCCATCCACCATGTCGCGTCGTCGTCGGCGTATGACCTCGTTCATCTGACCGACTCGGCTGACTTGGACGACTAAATCAAAAATGCGCGCCCCGAACGCAGACTTGAGCGTCTCTTCGGTGCACAGCGTGTCGTCCAAGACGTCGTGCAGCAGACACGCGCACATGGCGTCTCGACTTTTCGGCCCGTTGGACGGTAACGTCGCCGCGAGAATCTTCGCGCTCTCCACGCAGTGCTTGACGTACAGCTCCCCATTCTTCCGTCTCTGTCCCGCGTGCCACGTCGCCGCGAACCCCAACGCTCGCAAGACCTCGGGTTCGTCAAAGATTGGGTATCTCGACACGTCCACGCCGTGCAGGGTGGTGTTTTGCCTCTTCTTCCCGTTCGTCCCGCCCCGTCCCGACGTCGCCGCGTTCCCATCCCCGCGTCCCGCGCTCTCGTCCTCGTCGTCCTCCGACCCGAACACTCGACGCTTCCACGCCTTCTCCCACATAAACGACGTCATGAACGTCGCGAACGCGCTCGCCGCGACCGCCGCCACCACCTCCCCCGCGTCGTTCCCCAACGCCTCGCGTTCCCTCGCGCCCAACTCGCGCACCACCGTCACCACCGCCTCCGCGTCCAGCGCGCCGACGATCGTCTCCACACCGTGCGCGCGCGCGACGATCTCCGCTCTCCCTCTCGCGCGCCGCCGTCGCCGTCGTGCGTCGTCGCGCGCGCGCGCGTGCTCAACATTTTCGTGTTCCCGCGCATCTTCACCGCGTCGGCGCGCGCGCACCGCCCGTCCACGCGCGCGCGCGCCGCGTCGACACGTCCCGCGGACGCGCGACGCGGTCGCACACGCTGTTCCTCGCGACGCGCGCGCGCGCGTCGCCATCGTCCCTCGCGACGCGCGCGGCGTCGAGTCGCGGACCGGGCGCATTCGCTCCCGGGTTGTTTCCTCTGACTCGAGCGCACAATTTTTGACGAGTTGTGACTCGTCAAAGAGTCCTTTTGAGCCCAAAATGAGCCGGAGACGGATTCGACGCGTCACTTCAACGCCGCGCGAGGTGTCGATCGTGAGGTCTCGGTCGCGCGCGCGTACGCGTCGACGCGGTCGCGCACGCCGTCGCCGCGTCGTCGAATCTCTCGTCAAATCTATCGCTCGAATTCATCGTCATCATCATCGAATCGCTCAACTACCAGGAAATTCATGCGAGCCAGTCATCGCGATGACGACGCCGTCGCCGCGGATCTCGCGCGATTCCGCGCGCACTTCGACCGATTGATCGATTCGTTACACCTCTCGCGCGGTATGTCCACGCGGGCGTCGGCGGCGGCGCTACGAAAATTGGTGCGGTCGGGCGCGTTGCTGTTCGACGACGTCGAGCGGCGGCCCGAGAGATTTTTCGAGGCGCACCGCGCGTTGGCGCGCGCCACGGCGACGACGCTCGGGCCGGGGTTTTGGATTCGGTTCACGGTGACGTATAATTTGTGTTTCGGCACGGTGCAGGCGTTGGGGACGAGGGCGCATCGACGTCGGGCGAGGGAGGCGCGGGCGAGGGGCGCGTTGGGATGTTTTTGTCTGACGGAGCGACTGGCGGGGGTGAACAGCGGACTCGTCGTGAACACGACGGCGACGTGGGATCATGGCAAACAGACGTTCGTGATCGAGAGCGGTGCGGAGGGCGGGACGAAGAATTGGATCTCGAACGGGTTTCGAGCGGATTCGGCGGTGGTGGTGGCGAATTTAATCGTCGGCGGACAGGCAAAAGGACCTCATGGATTTTACGTGGACCTGCGACCGGGCATCGGGAAACGCCTGGCGAGAGGCATCACGATGGGGGACATGGGCGTGAAGACGACGGCGAACGATTTAGACAACTTTTGGATCCGATTTGACGGATTCGAGGCGCCGAGGGATTCGTTGTTGTCGAAATACGGCGGCGTGGATTTCGAGACGGGCGAGTACCGCGCGGAGAAGCGCGGCGGCGCGTCGACGATGGACATGATCGGTCAGAGACTATACACCGGTCGAATCGCGGTGGCGCAGGCGGCTTTGGCGTTCACGAGAAGATTGTACGACGATACGAAGACGTATTCGGACGCCAAGACGTGCGTGATGCGAGGAAGTACGCCCTACTTGTCCGACGTGCCGCAGCTTAGCGCGTTGTATGCCGAGGGATACGCCGCGCTCGACAGACTCGACGCCTTCGTCGCGAGGTGCGAGCGCGAGTTGTGCGAACACTTGCGAGCGAAAACGATCCCGAACGCCGATTTAACGCGCGCCATCGCCGTGTCGAAGATTAAAGCCGTCGAGGCGAGCATCGATTTGTCTTTTCGATTAAAGCAAGAGGTCGGGTCGTACGCGCTCATGGCGGGCACGGGATTCGATAACACTGACTTTTTGCAGTGTTGCAAATTTGCCGAGGGTGATTCGAGAATACTGTCCCAAAAGCTCGCGCGCGATTGTTTCGGCGCGTACAAGAGGGGAGACGACGGCGGCGTCGACGGGCCGCGGTCGGAAATCGAAGTCGAGTTGTGTCGACGCGTCGACGCTGTCGTGAACGACGCGCGCGCGGCGAATCCAAACGTGCACAAAATAGACGCGTGGGACTGCGCGTGGCGAGAAGTCTACGAGCTCGCCGAGGTGATTTGCGAGCGCGTCATGCACGAGAGATCGGTCGACGCGGAGGTGCTGCGATCAAAATTGTAACGCGCGTACGTATCACATGTCAACGGCGGTCCCGTTTTCTATCTTTTCTATCTCGATCCCGGTCTCGCTCTCTATCGCGAGAGCGCGACCGATCTCGTTTTCTATCTCTGTCCCTGTCCCTATCTCTGTCTCTATCTTTCCGTCGCTCTCTATCCCTCGAACGCGATCGCTCTCGTTTCCGTTCTCGATCGCGCGATCGAGACCTCCGTCGGCCGTCCTTGTCTCTGTCCCTGCTCCCATCGCGGTGTCGCCGCCCACCGCCGTCGTCGCGGTGTTTCGCGCTCTTTGACGCCTCCTTATTGTCTGTCGCCATCGCGTACCGAGCGTTTCCACCGCTGATGTGTCCCATCGCGCTTGATTTGAGCTCAAACGTTCGACCGGCGCCGCCTTGAATCGTTCGATTGACGCCTCGACTTCGTTTACGATCCGCCTCGTTGAAATCCTCCGCTGTCCCGCCGTTCTTCCCGAACCGCTTGAAATTCTTCCACAGGTGATGCATGGATTGCGAGAAATCGACGTGAATGCGCCGGTCGTCGATCAAGACGTTGTCCATCTTGAAGTACGCCGCCTCAGCCTCGGATTTTCGCTCAAAGTTGACAAAGGCGTAGCCGAGACTCGCCCCCGTCTTGAAGTCGCGTATGACGTCGCATCCGGTCACCTTACCGAACCGACTGAAAATGATCTCTAAATCTTCATCCGTCGTCACCGGATTGAGCTTACAGACGAAGAGCGACTCTTCGGGAGGTTTCGCCTCCGCCTCGGGTAAGTCGCCGATGAGCTCGAGGACGACGGCGCGGTTGTGCGCCTCCCTCACGCGCTTCTCTTCCTCCACCACCGCGGCGTCTTTATTCATCTCCGCTTGGACGTCGAAATCATCCTCTAATCTATCGTCGTCCTCATCGACCGGTCTCGGCGGTGACGCGTCCGGCACGAGCGCGGCGAGTCCCGGCGGGTCTTCGAACGGGTCGTCGAGCACGATGGTGTGCTTGATGCGAATGTTTTGCCACGGCCGACCCTTCTCGTCGCAATACGCATCGTTGATGGCACGAATGACATCTAAACCCTCAGACACGTGTCCGAAAATCGTTCGCGTGCCGTCCAACGCGTCCACGGGCCCATCGCGCGTGGTGATGATGAACTGCGACGCGTTGGCGTTCGCCGACGCCGGCGCCATGCTCACCGTGCCCATCTTTTCGTGTCTCCTCGTCGGGTGTATCTCGTCCTCGAAAAACCGCGACTTCGGGTCTCCGCTCGCGAGACCGTACGCGGACTCTCCACCGCGACCCGTGTTCGTGGGATCGCCCGTCTGCGTCATGAAATCCTTTTGCACGTCAAAGAATTTACAGTGATTGTAGTACTTGAGCTTGCACAACTTTAAAAAGTTCAAGCACGTCTTCGGCGCGTCGTCGACCAAGAGATCGATGACGACGTCGCCCTTTGACGTCTCTAGAAGCACCGCCATCGGTGGACGCGCGACCGACGCGACGCGCGCGCGTGTGAGGGTCGCACATGTGTGTCGAGCCCCAAAATTGGGCAACAAAACACGGTGGTAGGTTCGAAAACGATGTGGGCGCCGCGCGAGGCGTCACATCTCGTCGACGGCGTCGTCGGTCGAGGGAGAGGTTCGAGGAAAACGCTCGAGCGTCGGTGCGTCGCACGGTAGTCGGTGCGTCCGTGGGGTTTCAAACGACCGAGCGTCGAACGAGATGGCGGAAGGATTACCGCGCGAAGAGGTCGAGCGCATGCTCTTCTTCGAGGACGCGCGCGCGCGCGCCGAGGCGGAGCATAAACAGAACCCGAAAGATGCGCAGGTGTTGACGCGGTGGGGCGGCGCGTTGCTCGAGCTCGCGCACTTTCGTCAGGGGCCCGAGGCGGTGGACATGATCGAGGAGGCGGTGCAAAAGTTTGAACTCGCGCTCGCCATCAATCCGAAGAAACACGACGCGCTCTGGTGTCTCGGTAACGCGTTGACGAGTCAGGGTTTCCTGTTTCCGGACGCGCACGAGGCGATGAAGTACTTTGAAGAGGCGAAATCGTGCTTTCGCAGGGCGCTCGACGAGGAGCCAAACAACGAGATTTACCGCAAGGCGCTGGAGATGACGGACAAGGCTCCGGGTTTGCACGCCGAGTTGCAGCGCCAACTCGCGGAACAGGCGGCGCAGCAACAGGCGTACGCGGGCGCGCACGGTGGTATGGGCGGTGGCATGGGCGGCGGTAAGCCGGACGGGGACGACGACTTTTACTGGCAAGTCGCGGGATGGGTCACTTTCGCCGCGATCGCGACGAGCTGGCTCGTGATGGCCAACATGCAAAACGCGAATTAAGTCATCCGCGTCGCTCTCATCGACGCTCGCCTCGACCTTAGTGCTTCAATTGTAGTCTCAACAAACTTTCGATTGTGGATATTTCAAACGCTCCTCGTCTGTCGGCGGGGACACCGCACTCCCGCGCATGCTCTGCGCGCGATTCGCGCACGCACTCACGCAAAGGATAACCAGGATGTCTACGAACGGCGCGCGCAAGGTGACGGCGGTCGGCGCGGCGAAACCGAAGACGCAGATGGGTTTGGGCGCGTTTCTCGTCAAGGGCGTCAAGATGAGCGAGAGCAAGACGCTCGCGGCCGCCGCGGCGCTGCCGCACGCGCGATCGGTGACGACGGAGGCCAAGGCGACGGAGAACGATGCCGCGGGCGCGAACGGCGCCGCGGGTGACGCCAAGGCGACGAAGACGACGTCTCGTGGGCGTAAGACGTCCAAACCGGCTGCGTTCGAGGCGGTGCCGGCAAAACGGGCAAAGAAAGCGGCGGGACCGGGACCCGATCGATCGCACGAGAAGAAGCACTGGGAGGCTGGACGTCATCGCGTCGTCGGCGTGGACGAGGCGGGGCGAGGACCGTTGGCGGGACCGGTGGTGGCGGCGGCGTGCTACGTGCCGAAGGATTGCGTCGTCGATTGCGTCAACGATTCCAAACAGCTCACCGAGGAGGGACGCGAGGAGATTTTCGAGGAATTGATGGCAAACAAGGACATCGAGTACGGCGTGTGCATCATCGATCAGGATCGCATCGACGAGATTAACATTTTGGAGTGCACGATGGAGGCGATGACGAAGAGCGCGGCGGACGTGCCAAACGTGGACTGGGTGCTCATCGACGGTAACCGCGTGCCGAAACCGTTGGAGGGTAAGGCTGAGGCCATCGTCAAGGGAGACGCCAAGAACGTCGCCATCGCTGCGGCGTCCATCATCGCCAAGGTTACGCGTGACCGCATGATGTTGGAAATCGACAAGGAGTTTCCGATGTACGGTTTCAAAGACCACAAGGGATACGGCACCAAGGCGCACATGGCCGCCATCGACAAGTACGGTCCGTGCATCTATCACCGCAAGACGTTCGCCCCGATCAAGCACATGGACCTCTCCAAGTGGCCAGACTGCATGAAGAAGAAGGACTAGACTACAAGTACAGTGTGTTATGTTAACAACCGCGCTCGCCGCTACATCGTCGCCCTGTACGCCCCGAGGGCGACGAACGCGCCCGCGAAGACGCCCATCGCGAGTCGATGCGACATCGCCCGTCGCGGTTCTCGATATATCTCCCACGCCACCATCGCGGCGCCGAGCGCGCACGCGGACGTGCCCAAGACGCGACAGCTCAGACAATCGCTCTGGGGCGCGCGTGCGGCGCTCGCCGCGTCGCCACGTCGCGCGCGCGCGCCGTCGGGCGCGTACGAGAGGTGCGAAAACGGCGTCTTCATCGCGGCGCGCGACGGTCGACGGTCGTCGCCCGAGGCGTCGACGACCATCGACCGCGAACTGAAGACGTTAGCGCGGTGGAAACGTTTGGACGACGACGAGACGACGAATCCATTGTTATTATAACGGCGTCACGCGCGCGCGGCGCTCGGTTTCGTCGGGGGCTGCTGCTTGCGGAGAAATTCTGAGAGCGGTTCGTAGTCGTCGAGCGCGGGACCCTCGGTGGCGACGGCGACTTCACGAAGCTTGGACGGCGACGTCAGGTCCTCGCGTCGACATGCGTCGAGTCCTTGCGGCGACGCGCACGCGTCCATCGCGGGCGTTTTTTCGGGAGTTCCCTCGCGCGGCGCGTCCAATTTTGTTTCGAAGACCTCTTCGGCTTTCTCTTCGGTCATCGTCGGCGTCGCTGATGGCGGTAGAGCGTGGACGGGGTTTCGGGCGGACGGTGCGCGAGCGTAGTAGTTCCCGACGACTTCCTTCATCGAGCGCATACGCACGCCGTCGGGCGAGAGGAACTCCTTGTACGTCGATCCGGCGAGTTTGCCGTTCTTACGAACGAAGATTTGCACGCGCCACCCGTCCGCTCGAACGTCGATGGAATCATGGACGTGCTTTTGAACGTACGCGACTAATTTTTTCATCTCCAACGCCACGGTGGTCGCATCCGTCACCAACGTCGACGTCGGCGCCTTGGGCATCGGTTTGCCAAGATTGATCGCGTGTTCCGCGGTGAGTCTCTGGTTCTCAGACTCGAGCTTGCGCACTTTCGCGCGCTCGACCTCGAGTTCCTTCTCGCGCGTCTCGACGCGTTGGCGCAGTCGCGCGAGCTCCGCCTTGAACGCCATCAGTTGCTCCGCCGTGATGGTCGCCGTACCGCTCGGACCCGATTTGATGTTCTCATCCACGTACCGTTCGTTTGCTTTCCTTTCCTCAGCGAGCTCTTTTTCGAGCTGCACGTAGCTCTCTTCGAGCGTTTTGAAGAAGGTTTCGTCGAGCAGAGTGCTGAGCGCCTCGGGCACGCGCACGATGCGAGAGCCCTCCTCCAGCACCGCGGGCGTCGTGTTCACGAGTATCTGTGGCGCCACCGTCGGCGATGGCGCACTCGCGTCGTTCGCTGCCGCGACCGCGTCCGATCTCGTCGGTTCGTTTATCGCGTCGTCGCCTTCGTTTGCGTGCGAATCAATCGTCATGTCGTCGCCCTTACCTATTTCCTTCACCGGCGCGTACGTGAAGTCGGCGTCTACTATTTTCTGTTGCCAATGGTATTCAAACTCTCTCGACATGATGCGCGCCATCTTGTACACCACGTCGTCCTCCTTATTGTACGTCATCGCGTTCGACCACACCAGTCGCACGTCGTCGGCGTACTTTTGATAATTTTCCTCCGTGTAATAGTCATCCGTCTCGAGACGCTCGTTGATTGTTCCGAGATCCATCGGATTTTTGATGACGTCAAAATAATCTGGAATCTCCCAATACACTGGATCGACCGGTTTCAAAAAAATATAGGCGTTCTTGTGCACCATGAGTTGGCGATGAATCATCTTCATGCGCGACATGCGCGTCACGAGTCTGCCTCTTGGTCGACCGCGCACCGACGCGCGCTGCGCGCGCTCTTTCCGCGCCGTGGCGGCGGTAATCTCCTGCTCTTCGTCGCTCTCTTCGTCGCTCGCATCCGTGGAATCGCGTCTCGCCGCCTTTCTAAGAATTTTACGTCGCTTCGCAGCGTTTTCACCGGCTCTGGCGCCTCTAGTTGACTCTTTGCCTCGCCCTCCTCCGCCCGCCATGCGAAACTTTTGAATACCAAAGTAATAATCATTCATGCACTGCACGATGTACCGCTTGAACTTTTGATACGTGATGTCCACCTCCTTGAATGCTTGCTTATTGTGCGTCGGCTCGAGCGCTTCCGCCTCGACGACGCCGAGCATGTCCTTCATCATCGTGTTCGCCTGCAACTGCGACCCGAATCGTTGATACATGCGAATCAAACGATTTTTATTGTAAATGTGAAACCCACACTTTTTCCCATCGTCATCGGCGTAGCCTATGTGCACGCTGATGCCCTCGGTGAAACCTCGAGGTTTATACTCGGGGAACGCGTAGTACTCGCGAGAGAGATGTTCGATCGGACACCGAGGGATGACGCGCGTGCCGCGAAGCGTAAAGACGCACCGCGGGCGCAGGTACAAAATTTCCATGTACGCGCGCAAACTATAATCCTCCGGCACGTCCAGCGTCGCCTGTTGACCCTCGCGCGTCTGCTGGAACACGGGTCCGCGAGCGGTGCGTTGGTTTTCATCCGGGATCGCACCAACGAGACGAATATCATCCTTGAAACATGTGAAATCGAGCTCGGGCGGATCGCGTAAATTGAACAAGACGATGCGCGTCCCGTGTTCGCCGACAACTTTATCCAACTCTTGCAACAGCTCTCGCTCGGTGCGCACGAACGAGTATCGCAAGATGACCGCCATGTGATCGTCCCACTTTTGCGTGTTCGTCGGTTCGCTCGCGACGTACGTCGTCTTCCCTTTGACGGAGTCTTTCTCCATCTTCCAAGAAAACATCGGGATGAGAATGTCGTCCAACTCGGTGTCGTCGAGAAACGATTGCGAGAGAAAGGCGACGTGCGCGTGCCCGTCACGTTTCGTAAAGATGAGCGCGTCTTTCGCCAAACGCATGGATCCAGATTTGAAACCGATCCCGAATCGACCGACGTTTCCAACCTTGTGCTCCTTGTCGCTGAAACCAAAGGAGAGCATGCCGATGAGCGAGCGTCGATTCATCCCACACCCGTCGTCCTGAACGACGATGCCGTAACTATTCTTTGGATTTTCCAGGTTCGCAAGATCGATGGCGTCGACGTGTACCGCGGTCGCGCCGCACTCAGCGTCTTGCGCGCTGATCGCGTCGAAAATCAAAGGTAGAGTCGGTCAGTCGCTCGTCGAGGGCCTCACTTTTTTTCGTCGTCGACTCGCGCGCGGCGTCGCGTTTCGTCGACGGTTGTTCGCTTCGCGCGCACGCACTTATCGATGAGCTCCGCCAACGCCCCCAACGGCCACACATGACTCGTCGCATTACCTACACCGCGCGAACACCGTCGTCAGTCCTCTTCCCGATTCGATGATTCGTCGTCGTCGCGCGTCGCTTTGTTTTTTCAAAAAGCGTCGTCTCTCTCGCGCGCGTCGACGCCGACGCACTCTTCAACATCCTCGGATGCGCCTTCGAGTGCTCCATCACCGCCCCATCGTGTCTCGTCAACGAACTGAACGACACCTTCGGCTTCACATCCTCCTCCACCGCCTCGCGCACGACCTCCGTCGGCGCCAACGCGCCCTCGGCGACGACGTCGAGTCCCGCGAATTCCGTTCTCTGCGGCTTTTGTTTCCGTCTCTGCGTCGCGCGTCGCGTCCCGACCGCGCGGGAACGATTCACGGTCAATCATCACATCGAGCATCACCGCGCACGCCGTCGTCGAGCGCCGCATCACCGCGCGCATTCGCGCATTCGCGCGCACCATGGCTCGAGCTCTCGTCCGTCACCTCGCCCCGTCGCGCAGCCTCTCTCACGCGTTCGTCGTCCCGTCCCGTCGCTCGCGCGCGTCCGTCGACGTCGTGAACCGACGCGTCGCGCGCGGGAAATTTTCCCGCGGTATCCTCGCGCGCGCGAGGCTCGCGCGCGTCGCTCGCGCGCGTCGACGAGTCTCGCGCGCGCGGGCGGTGCCTCGCGTTCGTCCGAGGGTCCGAGACGACGCGCGCGAACCGCGCGCGCGCGGGACGCGAGACGCGAGACGGAGGCGCGAGAACGGTTGTGAAAAATATGTGCGTCGTGAATCGCGCGCGATCGGGGACGATGACGCGACGCGCGCGACGAGAGGCGCGCGCAAAGTCGAACGACGTGGTGACCACGGTGGTGACCACGGCGGTGGCGTGCGCGTGCGTCGTCGCGGGACGCGCGAGGGGGGCGCTGGGGGCGACGGTGACGGCGGTGCGCGCGGCGGGGCCCGTGGATGGGTCGTCGCTCGCGCCGGGGGACGACGTCGTCGTGCGAGCGACGATCGAGACGTCTGGGTGGGGACGCGGCGTCGAGGCGAAACTGCGGTGTCGCGCGGGTTGGAACGCGGAGACGGAGGAGGCCATGCGAGACGACGGCGTGTGGCCGGATGAATACGCGAATGATGGTGTGTACGCGGGGAGGTGCCGGACGGGAGGCGTGGCGCCGGGTGAGCGCGTGCGATGGAGGGTGACGACGACGGCGCCGTCGTATTACGAGACGCCGTGGCCCGGCGAGGACGGGAAAGGGCCGAAGTACTTTGGGACGGTGCTCGAGAAGGGTCTGTGGGTGGACACGACGCTACCCGTGTTACACGTGTTCACGCCGGATTACTGGAGGATCACGACGGACGAGGGCGCGCGCGTGAGCGTGTACTTTGAGGGCGAATTTTACGACAACGTGTTTATGCGCCGGCGGGGGAGTAATCGAAAAGAAGCCGTCATCGGCGTCGATCTATCCGCGGCGCAGTGGCCGAAACACAAGTTTAAGCTCGATTTTAAGGGATCTGTGTTCCGATTCGATGCGGGCGAGCGACGCGTGGAGGAGATTAATCTGCACAGCGCGTACCAGGAACCTGGAGAGGAAACCTATCTACGAGAGACGTTGGCGTTTCACATTTTGAGACGCGCGGGCGTGCCCGCGTCGCTGACGAAATACGTCCACGTCAGGGTGAACAATGACTTTTACGGTCTCTTTTATTTCGTCGAACAAGTCGACGGCAAGTTTCTGAAGCGTAACGGTATGGATCCCAAGGGGCCGCTCTACAAAGCCGTACACTGGAAGTACTCGAACCTCAGGCACGGAAATCCGTCCATTCCGTGTCCGTACGCGACGCCCGATTACCCCATGCGGTGGATGAACGACGGGTGTCCCGAGATTTATCGCAAGGCGTCGAAACGCGATCGCGACAATTGGGACGATTTGTGGGAACTCACGCAAACCATCGAACGCGCGCGCGCCGACGTCAACGGCGCCGCGCACCTCTTATACGACACTCTCAACCTGCCGGCGTTGATCAACGAGATGGCAGCGCAGACGCTCATGCTCGGTGCGGATCGATGTACGAAGAATTACTACATGCACAAAGACTGGACGGGGGAGTGGTCGCGTCTGCCGTGGGACGTCGAAGACGCTTTTCCCGGCGATAAACGGTACGGCACCGGTCTGTGCTCGCCGAGCGAGTGCTCGCCGAGCAGCACGGCGTACTGCATACTCTCGTGTGAAAAGTTTAACAGCCCGTTGTACTGCGATCGGAACCATCCGCAGGACATCTTTTACGCGGATCCGAAATATCCGGAACAAGACCCGAGTTCGACGTACAACGTGCTCATCGACGTCTTACTCACGCATTGGCCCACCAAGGAGATGTATCTCACCCGATTGCGCACGCTCATGGACGATATCCTGGCGACATCGTTCGTCGACAAGTATGTTCGAAACACGCTGCAGACGATTCGTAAGGACGCGCTTCGAGATAGCGAAAAATGGTCCGTCGGCGCGGTGCGCGCCATCGATCAGGGCGTAACGCAATTGCTGTCGCAAATCGTTCCGAAGAGACGGGACCAATTGTTCAACGAGTACGCGTACATGATTCCTCCGTCGATACCTTCGAACGCCCGTGTGTTCGCGTCGCACGCGCGGCGGTACGGGGACGAGGCGTACGTAAAACTGAGCAATCCCAACGGGTACGCCGTCGACGTCTCCTTTTGGACGATTTCGACGCCGGGCGGGTGGAGATACCGCCTCAAGCCCGGCACGGTCTTGGGACCGGGGCGCGCGCTGTTCGTCGTCAAGGATGCGAAGAAGTTTCGCGAGCGCGCGACGTGGGCGCGACGCGAGTATCCGGAGGGCGTGTTCGTGCAGGGAAACTTTGACAGAGATTTGGACACGGACGACGTGCGCGTGATCTCCGTCTCCTCGGCGAAGCGCGTGGCGACGCTCAGCGCGAAACGAGCGCAACGCCGGTTTCGACCGCTGGTGGGCTTTAACGAAACCTCGTGCGTCGTTCCGGATCACGTCGGGAATTGGAGCGCGTTCGGCGATTGTTGCGCCGCCGGAGCCGGAGAATGCGGCTTGTTTTGCGGCGTCGACGAGGCGGCCAGAGTTCGCAGGCGAGACGTCAATGTGACCATCGGACGCGACCCCGAGGAGCCGTTACCGTGTCTCGTACAAAACTTTGAGGTAGATCGGACGTGTGCGAGGGCGAAATGCGGCGCACCGACTGTGCCGAACGCGACGGCGTGCGCGCCGTTTGCGCCTTCTTCGCCGCCGAGCGGGACGCGAAGCGTCGTCGTCGACCCGATTCTCGGTCTGAACCAGGAATGGGAAGATTGGGGCTGGGGCATCAATCAAACGACGATCACACTGAGCGACCGCTCGACGGCGACGCGCGTCGATTTCTCGCCGGGCGGCGGCATTTCTTTCTCCACCGCGCGCGCGTTTCCAAACGTCTCGCGCGTCATCGAGGCGCGCGCGTGGGTCGCCAGACACCGCTCGCCGCAACCGCTCCCTCGTCTCGTCATGGACTACGAACGCGACAGAAAGAAATCACCGGTCACCGTCGCCGCCGAGTTCGCGTCCGAATCCGCCGAATCTGCGTGGCGACGAGGCTGTTTCGCGGAGGCGCGCGCTCGATTCGACGAGCCCGCGCCGCGATCCCCCGAACGACTCAAAATCACGATCCGCAACGAGTACGGGTCGCCTTTACGAGTGTGGCTCTCTCGAGTCGAGATCGTTTTCGCGTGAGCGCGCGCTCGTCGTCGTCGTCGTCGTCGTCGTCGTAGAGTTTGGAAAAACGCGTCCCGCCGCCTCAACTGTCTCTCTCTCGCGTCCTCGTCGTCAAACCGCGCCGGTCAACGTCCGCGTCTCCACCCGCGCGCGCGCGAGCAAGCGACACGCATGTTCACCGTCGCCTCGCGCGCGTCCTTCGTCCCGCCTCGCGCCGTCGTCTCGCGCGATGGCGCGCGCGCGCGCGGTGTCCCCACACCGACCGCCAACCTCTCCCGCGCGCGCGCGGTCGCCCCCGCGCGCGTCGCGACGCGCTCTCTCTCTCGCGCGCGCACCGCCGTCGTCGTGGCGTCCTCTTCCTCCACCGACGACGCGTCGACGGTGGATAAACTCAAGGCGTGGTGGCAAAACGCCGCGAAGATTGACAAGGCAAAGATTGCCTCGCTCGGCTCCGCCGCCCTCTTATCCTACGGCTTCGTCAGTAACGTCTTCTACGTCACCTCGCTCATGTTGGCGACGTACACGGCGGTGAAGACGACGGGGGCGAGTCCGTTGGTGAACTCGCTGTCGATGAAGACGTTCGCGAGTTCGTACTTTGGACTCTGGATGATTCAAAACTTTTTGCGCCCGGCGCGTTTCGCGCTCTCCGTCGCCATCTCGCCGGGGACGGATAAGATTGTCGAATTTTTCCGGAGGTACGCCCCGAATCGGGATAAGCGTTGGGCGTTCGCGATGACGGTGTTTTGTGTCAACGTCGTCGGGACGTTCGCGTACATGTTCGCAGGATTTGGATTAATCGTGGCGCTCACGGGGGTGCCGTTGGAATTGTCGTCGTTCGGGGGACTCTTACAGGCGGCCAAAGCGTCGCGCGCGGGACCGGCGTGATTCGCGGGAACCTATCGCTGAATTCATGTACAACCGTTGCAACTCAATATCTATAGTCTTCGTCTTCGTCATCAATCCTCGAATCGAAGCGCGAAGTCATCGTCGTCCTCGTCCCCGGAACGTTCGTCTTGCTCTCTCTTCATCACCGTGACGATGTCTCGGATGACTTGTCCACCGTGTCCACGACGCTGAAGCCACGCGATGAGACGGTTGATTCTCGCTTGAAAATCGCCTCGCTTATTTCGATGAAACTGCGCGCGCGCCGACTGTACTAATTCCTTGGCGCGGCGACGTTCCAAATCCGCGTCTTCGTCGTCTTCGTCGTCTTCGTCGTCTTCGTCGTCTTCGTACAGGTTCACCTTCATCGCCCCGTTCGCAGCAAAAATAGTCTCGAACCCGATGTCTATGTCCGCGTCGCTCACCCCTTTCTGTCGCAGCGCCCCTCGCACGCGCCACGCCGACCACTTCGATTGCCTCCACTTGTACCTCGCGAACGCCTCCGCGTACGCCGAGTCGCTCTGCCCACCGCACCGCTGCACGGCGTCCAACGCCTCGTTCGCGTCCGCGGGATCGTACCCTTTATCCTCAACCAGCTTATCGTACAACTCTCGACGCGTGCGCGGTTTATACTCTAAAAACCGCATGATTTGCGCCTTGGCGTCGTCGACGCGCGTCGGTTGAAACGCGCCCGTCGACGTATACGTCGCACCGTCGAACGTGTGATTCTTCAACGCGTCCACGAGCGCACGCTCGCGGGCATCGATGTCATCCTCGATCGCATCGCGGGCGTCGTCGTCCACCGCGCGCGCGCGTCGACCGACGCGCGTCGAAAAGGATGACGCCCGAGCGGAGGCGGATGCAAACGCCCACGACGTTCGACGCGCACACGCGCGCGACGCGACGACGCACGACGCGGGCGCGCGAACGAGAGGTGCGCGCGCGATGACGCTCATCGCCGCGCGCATCGCGCGTCGCATGCGTCGACGACTGACGCGTCGACATCGACATCATTCATCACATCCGCGCGCCCAAAATTTCATCTTTTGAAAGAGACGCGTATTGTTACAAAACCGGGGCGCGTCGGTGAACGCCCGCTAGTGCCTGTGGCACACGTTATACTGCGCGAGGGTCTGTAAGAGATCGATGACGTCCTCGGTGTCGTCGAGATAGGCGGGGGCTTTGCTCGGTTTTTGACCGATGGTGGACGTGTAGACGCACGCGCCGGCGTAGAGGGGCTGTTGCTTGTGCGCGTCGACGGCGACGAACATGTCCTCGTCGGAGCGGTCATCGCCGATGGCGAGAACGAAATCGGCGACGGAGGATGAATCGGTCGTTTGGAGGAGCTGGTCGATGACTAAGCCCTTGTGGACGCCCTTGGGTTTGATCTCGACGCTGCCGTTGCCGGCGCTGACTTCGACGGGGTCGCTCTGTAAGACGCTCTCGAGATGGTCGAGGAGTTCTTTGGCTTGCCACGCGCCGAAATCGGGATCAGCGTCGCGGTAGTGCCACACGCACGAACTCTCTTTAGCTTGAATGAAGGAACCGTCGGTGGCCTCGACGTATTGCTCCAATATGGGCAACACGGTGTCCTTCCATTCGAGGACGCTGCTGTCGGTGCCGCTCGGCGCGAGCTCCTTCCACGCCACGTCCGTACCGCGACGGAACCAATATCCGTGCTCAGCCACCATACAAATACCAGGAATATTACCGAACCACTTATCTAAGGTTTTACGCTCGCGTCCCGAGACGATGCACACCTCGTTGGCGTCGTCGCCGACGAGCGTGGTGAGAAGCGCCAAGAGGTGCGCCGTCGGAGGTTGCGCGAAGGAGGCGAGCTGCACGAGCGTACCGTCGTAATCAACGACGATTTTCCGACGCGAAGATTTGAGGTAATCGGCGACGACGGTGGAGGTGTCCAACTTTCGAAACGTCGAGCTGAGATGCACGACGCGAAAGTTTAAACCGAAACCCAAACCGTAGCACTTGTTGCTCTGCGCCTTTTCCGTGACGCGTTGCAACTCGGCGAGACAAGATTGCGCCCAGAAACCGACGTGGTGCTCGCTGACGTATCTCCAGTGCTTTTCGTGTCTCGCCTCGTGTTCGTGTCCGCTCATGGAGAGCGCCTTGTACATGGAATCAGCGACGTCTTCGACGTGCCACGGGTTGACGCGAAGCGCGCCGGAGAGCGACGGCGAACACCCCGTAAACTCGGAGATGATCAACGCGGATTGACGAGGGAGAGAAAACCCATCATCCGTCCCCTGTTGTTCGTCGTTCGGACCTTGTCTACACGTGATGTATTCGTACGGTGCGAGATTCATACCGTCGCGCGTGGCGGTGACGACGGCGATGTGCGCCACCGAGTACAGCGCGATGCGTTCGTGCAGCGGCACGGGGCGCACCTCAAATTTCACGACGTTGTTCCCATTCTTCGAGTACTTGGCGTTGATTCGGTCCACCATCTCGGTCACCGTGGATAGTAAATCGTCGATGTCTCGTCCGCTCCCGCGCGGGGGATTACACACCTGATACAGGACGATTTGTTCCGAAATCTCCGGGTGCTCCTCGAGCATGCGCTCAAAGGCGGCGATTTTCTGATCGATGCCCTTGAACTCGTCGAAATCGTCGAGACCGAGCAAAATCTTTCGTCCCGCCGCCTCGGCGAGCAACTCCTTCCGTCTGTCTTTGCACACGGTCTCATCCAACGATTCGCGAAGGCGCGACGTCTTCACCCCCGTCGGACAAATCTTCACCGACACGTTCCTACCAAAGTTGTCGATGATGAGCGCGCCGCGTTCCATTCTATGCTTGAGTCCGAGTAAACGCGTGCAACACGACAAAAAGTGTCGTGCGTAATCGAACGTGTGAAACCCAACGCAATCAGCGTTTAACAATCCGCGCAAAATCAAATCACGCGTCGGCGTCGTTCTAAAAATTTCACTCGACGGAAACGGACAGTGTAAAAAGAACCCACACTTGACGGCGTTGAACCGTTTCCGCATAAACGTCGGCAACAACATCAAATGATAATCGTGCACCCACACCTGATCGTCGTCGCTGCTTACCACCTCCATCAACGTGTCCGCAAACCTCTTATTCGCCGCGATGTACGCCGACCACTGATGTTTTTCAAACCTCGAATCCAACGGCGACATCGGCAACACGTAGTGCATCAACGGCCACAGATACTTTTTACAAAACCCCTTGTAAAAGTTATCTCTGCACTCATCCGGTAAAAACACCGGCACGCACTCATATCTCGCCTCTAAATCCGTCGCCACCGCCTCTTGCAACTCCACCGGCACCTGCATGGGCAATTGTCCGACGTTGAGCGTCTGTTCGAATTGTCCGTTCGCCGTCGCCCCGTCGCGCAACTGATGATAAATCGAGTCGGCGTCGTACGCGAACGCGTACTTGTGTCCGTACGCTTCACCCGCCGATGCGTCCTCCCACATTTTTAACGGTAACGAATTACTCACGACGAAGACACGCTCGAGACGAGTTTCACTCGCCCCGCTCGCCCCGCTCAGATCCGCGCTCGACGCCGCCGCGGCGTTGGGCTTAGCGAGCGCCGTCGCGTCCGCCAAGGCTGCGCGAATGAATGACGCGAATGTCGCGACGCGTGCGACGTGCGCGTCGTCAGTCGATCGATCGAACGGTGCGCGCGAGGCACAGAGCGCACGACGACGCGCGCGCGAACGGGTTCGCGACGAGACGCGACGAGACGCGCGCGACGACGACCGCGAGGACGCGTGCATGAATCGCGTCCCCATCGATCCGATCGCGCGCGCGCGCGCGCGACCGGTGACTTCGCGCGCGGACTCGGAGACGCACCCTGGAGATCCGTGACGGACGAATTGTTGTTCGCGGTGCGACGCATGGCGTGTGCGCGGACGGACGCGCGCGCGTCTGCGGACGAACGCGCGCGCGGGACGGACGAAAGTGGGTGTCCGTCGGTGGTCGTCTGTATTCGGACATACGGAGGCTCATCCCGTAGTGTGGGTGTAGTGAGGCTATGTAGAATGTGTGTTTATTATTTGGTCGCGTGCGCGCGCCCCGATGCGCGACCGACCGCACGTCGACGCGCGCGTCCGAGCGCGCGCGCGGATGCCGACGACGACGATGCCGCGCGCGCGCGTCTCGTCCACCGCGCGGTGTCGCGCCGTCGCGTCGTCGCGTCGTCGTCGCGGTGGATGTCGCTCGGTGTCGAGCGCCCGGCGGCTGGGGCGACCGACGACGACGACCCGCGCGTCGTCGTCGTCGCGCGCCGTCGCCGACGAACTCGACCGCGACTGCGAGGATGATGCGTCCGTCGACGCGCTCGGATTCTCGAAATCGGACTGGGCGCGCGTGCAGACGCCGGCGAGGTACCTCGGGAACGAGGTGGGGGCGTTTCGCGCGGCGTGGGACGGCGTCGACGCGCGCTTCGTCATGGCGTATCCGGAGATTTACGAGGTCGGTGCGTCGAATTTGGGGCACATCGTGCTGTACACGGTGTTGAATCAGACGCCCGGGACGTCGTGCGATCGGTGTTACCTTCCCGCGGACGATATGATCGCGTTGATGGCGGCGAAGGACGCGGCGTTGTTCGCCGTCGAGTCCAAGCGTCCGTTGGCGGCGTTCGACGCGGTGGGATTGAGCGTGGCGTATGAATTGGGGGCGATTAATATTTTGGAGATGATGCATCTGGCGAGAATACCGTTAACGTGGGAGGAGCGCGACGACGCGCCGGATCAACCGTGGAACGTGGAGGAGAATGGAAGTTGGCCCATCGTCTTCGCGGGCGGGCCGACGGCGACGTCCAATCCCGAACCGTTCGCCGCGTTTCTCGATTTCGTGTGCCTGGGCGACGGCGAAGACGTCCTTCCAGAGATTGCCGAGAGCATCAAGCGCTCGAAACGGGCGAAACTCACGCGCGAAGAGACGTTGTTTCGTCTCGCCGTCGACGTCGAGGGCGTCTACGTGCCTCGATTTTACGACTCCCCGCCGGGATGGGGCGGCGCCGTCTTTCCCGTGCGCGAGGGCGTGCCCGCGCGCCCGAAGCGACGCGTCGCGATGCCGGACCCGATGTTACAGATCGGGCTCGTGCCGTACGTCGAGACGGTGCACGATCGCATGACGGTGGAGATTCGTCGAGGGTGCACGCGCGGGTGTCGATTTTGTCAACCGGGCATGCTCACGCGTCCCGCGAGAGACGTCGACCCCGATCGCGTCGTCCAAGCCGTCGAGGAGGGCATACGTAAGACTGGATACAACGAATTCTCGCTGTTATCGCTGTCGTGTTCGGATTACCTCGCCCTCCCTTCGGTTGGATTGGAGATTAAAAATAGGCTGAAGAATGAAAACGTCACGCTGAGTCTCCCGTCGCAACGCATCGATCGTTTCGACGATTCCATCGCCGACATTCTCGGCGGCGGCGGGAAAGTCGGTCTGACGTTCGCTCCCGAGGCTGGCACCCAGCGTCTGCGCGACATCATCAACAAAGGACTCACCAACGAGGAGTTGCTTCGAGGCGTACAAAACGCCTATCGCCGAGGATGGCGAAACGTCAAATTGTACTTTATGATTGGATTACCCGGCGAACAAGACGCCGACGTCCTCGGCATCGCCGAAACCGTCGGTTGGCTCGTGCGCACCGTCTCTAAACCCACGGGGCGGAAGAAGGACGAGCTCACGGTGACGCTCACCATTTCAAACTTTACGCCGAAACCGCACACGCCGTTTCAGTGGCACAGCGTGTCGACGTCTGAATTCGAGCGCAAGGGTGAACTCCTTCGCGACGCCCTTCGAGGCGTCAAGGGCGTCAAGGCCAACTTCACCTCGGTTCGCATCTCCGCCATGGAAGATTTCCTCGGCCGCGGCGATCGATCCTTGACGCCGGTGTTGCGTCGCGCGTGGGAGCTCGGCGCGCACCGCGCCACGTGGTGGGACGGATCCGCCGAGGCGTTTCGCGCGTTCGACCGCGCCGTCGAAGAGAGCGGCGTGGGATGGAAGTACCGCGCTGTCGTCGACGGCGAATGGGACGTCATGGATAAGCTCGGCGACGCGCGGTATCGCGGACAGGGAGGCGGCGGCAAGGGACGCATCGATCGAGGCGTCGCCGCCGACGCCCGACTCGACGCGCCGCTTCCCTGGGACCACGTCGACACGGGCATCTCCAAGACGTGGCTCAAGACGGATCTTCAAAAAGCGCTCGAGGGCATCACCGTCCCTGATTGTTCGCACAGCGGCGTGTGCACCGAGTGCGGCGTGTGCGGCGGAGATTTCGGGGAAAACATCGTCGCCGTCCCGCCCCCCGTGCCCGCCTTTGAAGGCCATCACGATCCCGACGGACGAAAGACGCAGCGTCTTCGCTTCGTCTTTACCAAACTCGGCGACGACATCTTCATCGGACATCTCGACACGCTTCGCCTGCTCGAACGCGCGGCGAGACGCGCGGCGCTTCCCGTGTCCACGTCGCTCTCGCCGTTCAGTTCGAGGTTGAGAATCAGCACGGCGATGCCGCTGCCCCTCGGCGCGTCGAGTCGCGCCGAGCTCTTGGAGATTATCCTCGTCGAACCGAGAGATCCGGACGAGGTGGCGCGCGGACTCTCGGCGGCGTTACCGCCGGGAATGACCGTGAAGAGCGCGGAGGAGATTCCGGTGACGTACGCGAATAAGACGGTGACGGAATCAATGTCGGAATTGTTGACGTCGGCGGAATTCGTCGTGCACGTCGCCTATCCGGGGGCGATTCGAGCGACGGATATCTCCGCCGCGTCGAGCGGCGCGGCGCCGGTGTGGGACGTGGACGGAGGGCCGGGTGGTTTAGATAAACGAGGCGGTGGGAAAACGACGACGACGACGAACGGTGCGTCGTCCGACGACGACGCGTTCGACGATCCCGAGGAGGCGGAGCGCGAGCGGGCGGCGGCGCGCGAAAAAGCGCTCGCCGTCGGCGTCGAGGATTGGAAAAAGTGGGTCGCCGAGACGTTAGCTCTGGACGCGTTCGAGATCACGAAGACGTCGAAAAAGGGTAAGAAGCGTCGCGTGAATCTTCGTGAGCAACTCATCCGTCTCGAGGTGCTCGACGACGAGGAGACGCGCGCGGCGTTGGACGGCGACGCCGCGCCGATTCCCGCGCGCGCGCCGCCGGGCACGGCGCGTCTACGATTCGTCGGGCAATACACGGGCGCGGGCGGTCTGAGCGTCGACGGAATGTTACAAATGCTCAGTTCTCGTGCCGGTGCGACGATCGAACAGTTGCACTCGCACAGAACCGCCATTCATCTGCGCGAGATGCGACCGCCGCCGCCCGATCGACTCTGGCTCGCGAACATTTGTCGCGCCGAGGCGTTCATGGCGCTCGAACGCCGCGATCCCAATATGCGAACCGTCGGCAGCAACAGAGGACACATGGGAGGCACGTTCGACGATTCACAAAACGCGATCGATTTTCACAAGGCGAGACGGTCGTGAGCGCGCCGTCCTCGGGACACATTTTGTACAGACGTCTGGACAGTTGTAAAACAACAAAACTAAAACATGCGACACGAGCGTCGGTCGATCGTCGTGAGACCACACGTGCACACACAAAAAAACAAGAAATCACGCGCACCGACTACGCCATCAACGTCCACGCCGCCGCGAACGTCATGAAAAACAGAGGTAAATCTCCCAGATGCGACACCATCGCCCCCGTCGACCGCCCGCGAGGGTCGCCCTTGGCGTACCCGTGAATGTACGCGACGCGACCGACGCTCCACACCGTCAGCAACGCCGCGCTCGCCGAGGGATACGCGAGACCGCTCATCAACCCACACATCACGGTCGGCGCGTAATTTTCGAGCGTGTTTTGATGCCCGCGTTGCACGCAGTCGAACGCCTTTTTGTGCTTGGAATCCGCGGGCGCGTACAGGTTCGGGTACTCGACGCCGTACTCTTTCCGCGCGCGCATCACGCGAACGACGCCGTAAAAGAGTGGGAACATCGTCGCCCCCGCGGCGGCGATGACGTAGGCGTAGTCGTCGGGAATCTCGATGGGCATCGTCGGGCGCGGAATGACGACCGACCGACCGACCGACCGAGCGTCAGTGGGCGTCGAGTGGTGTGTCTCTCTCTCTGACTGATCCGCGCGCGAACGCGTCGGCGGTGACGCGTCGCGCGCGTCGTTCGCTCGTCGTCATGCGTCTGGAGACGTACGAGGAGATTCGCAACGCGCTCGCGTCGACGCCGTGCGATGGGCATCCGGATTTCGACGGTTTACTCGCGCGGCACCCGGACGTCACCCTCGACGCGCTCGTGTCCATCTATTCGCAGGAATCGTCGAGAAAGATTCGAGCGAATCACGGGCGGCACGTGCGCGCGATCGAGTCGCACGCGAAGCGGTATTTGTTGGGGGAGGATGTGTTTAGCGTCGCGGCGAACGTCGATTTTCCCGCGTGTCAGTTGATGCGTCTGTTGTTGGAACACTTGCTCGGCGTCGGGCACAAGAGCGTGGGCGCGCTGTTGCGCGAGCCGTTCGCGCGAATTCCGTCGAGACCGCCGGTGGGATCTCCTGGGGAGGCGTACGGGGAGAGACTGTGCGCGCGTTTGCGACTGGACGTCGAGCGCGTGGTGGCGTGGGATCACCAGGCGTCGCCCGCGGTCGACGCGCTTCGCCACGATGCGGGAAAGGAGTACGAGGATTTACTCGAGGAGTTATTGACGGCGGAGGGGATACCGTTCGTCACCGAGCGCGATCTCAGAGCGGAGGGGCACGCGCGAACGCCCGACGTCAAGCTCGAGGCGCCGATCGCCGTGCGAGGTCGCATCGTGCACTGGATCGATTCAAAGGCGTCGTTCAGCGATCCCTTGGTGCACGTGGAGAAAGGAAACGAACAGTTTCAGGGATATGTCAACAGATTCGGTCCCGGAATGGTCATCTATTGGCACGGAATCGTGGATGATTTGAACGCGGATCCCAACGTCTTGGTGGCGGACGCCTTCCCTCCTTCGAGCGACATCGTCAAGCTTCGCATGTTCAAGCACGACGTCATGTAATTCTTACCGTAGTCTGTACCATAGTTATCATCGATGTTTTCGCGCGCGATGGATGGGATCGTGCGCGTCGTTTTCGCTCGCAGCGCGTGGTGGTATTACAGCGTCGTACTACTCCGACCGACCCCATCCGTCCGTCCCTCGTCTTCAGCCCGCAAAGGTGGCGAAATCGTACCCCATGTTCTCCCTCGGCACGTCCTCGAACGCGATGTAAATCCTCGTCCCTTTGATGCCGAACTCACCCAATAACTCGCATAAATCCTCGCTCAGCGCCTTGTTATTCTCCAAGTTTATCGCCCCCAGACTCGTCACCCTGCACAGCGCGCACGGCTCGTCGCTCCCGCCCCACACCATGTCCAAACCGTCCATCGCGCACACCGCGACGTAGCTCTCCGGCTTCCCCAGCGTCTCCGCGATCGATCGAGACGCCGCGAGCATGAACGGACGCTTACTGTCCCCCATCGTCACGTTGGTGTGCACGACGAGCGATGGGTCACCGGGCAAGTCGCACAAATCCAACCGTCTCTGCGTCGTCGCGCGCGATCCAATCGTCCCACGAGACGTCGCGCGAGACGCGGGACATCGCACTACGCGCCTGGACGCGATCGCGGACGGGATGGACGCGCGCGCGCGCATGTCGAGACGATGGATGCGCGCGATGGAGAGTGACGTTCAAAGAGTCTCGCATTCGAACCGAATCTCGCGTCGATCGCGTCACACGCGCGCGCGATGCAGCCCGGACCGCCGCCGACGACGACGCAGGGGATGGTACCGGGACCACCGCCGATGGGCGCGGGGGCGCGGGGGGGTTACGGCGGCGCGCCGATGGGCGCGGGGGCGCCTCCGACGACGATGGGTGGTGTGGGCGCGCCTCCGCCGATGATGGGCGGCGCGCCGCCGATGATGGGACAGAGCGTCGGCGCGCCGCCGGTGGCGATGGGAACACCGCCGATGAGCGCGCCCGCGCCGGCGTTGGGTGGATACGGCGCGCCGCCGACGCAGGGTGGTGGACAGATCGGATCGGGCGGATTCGTCGCGGCGACGCCGCAGATGGGCGCGCCGCCAACGGGCGCGATGCCGCCGCCGCAGATGGGCGGTGGCGTCGCGATGGGCGCGCCGCCGATGCAGACGGGCGCGCCGCCGATGCAGACGGGCGCGCCGCCACCGCAGATGGGTGGGTACGGCGCGCCGCCGACGGGACTGCCGCCGACGCCGCAGGCGCCCGTCGCCGCACAACCCGTTGGACCGCCGATGGGCGCGCCACCGCCGCCGATGTCGCCGATTCCGACGGCGTCGATGGGCGCGGGCGTGCCGCCGCCGATGTCCATGGGACCGGGACCGGGAATGGCGCCGCAAGCGCCGATGGGCGGGTATCCGCCGGCGCCGGGCGTGCCACACGGCGGCGCGCCCTCGATGAATTTCGTCGAGGATTTCGCGTCGCTGAATCTCGGACCGGGAGGTGGGCCCGGAGGTGAGCCCGGGATGGACCCATCGACGTTTCCGCGTCCTGGAGACGACGCTCCGCGACCGAACATGGAGTTGTCGTGCGATCCAAAGTACATGCGTTTGACGTGCGGGGTGTTGCCGTCGAGTCCGAGCCTAAAGACGAGGTTCGCCATGCCGATCGGGTGCATTGTGCAGCCTCTTCGACCCGGCGACGAGAAGACGGTTCCGACCGCGCACTTCGGGAGCTCGGGGATCGTGCGTTGCAGAAGGTGCCGCACGTACATTAATCCATTCGTGCAGTTCACCGACGGAGGCAGACGATTTCGATGCAACGTGTGCGCGCTTCCGAACGAAGTGCCGGTGGATTATTTCTGCACGCTCGACGCGAACGGCGTGCGACGAGACATTGCGGAACGGCCGGAATTGAATAGCGGCACGGTGGAGTTCTTAGCGAGCCAAGAGTACATGGTTCGACCGCCGATGCCTCCTTCGTACTTTTTCGCGTTGGACGTGTCGCACACGGCGGTGAATAGCGGCTTTTTGCGAAAGACTGTGGAAATCATTCGCGAATCCCTCGACGCCATCTCAAAGAAGAGCGAACGCACGCAGATCGGTTTCTTGACGTTCGACTCCACGCTTCACTTTTACAGCCTCAAGTCGAACCAGTCGCAACCGCAAATGATGGTGGTGGCGGAGCTCGACGATCCGTTTTGTCCGATGCCGGACGATTTGCTCGTCAACCTCGCCGAGTCGAGACCGGTGATTGATGCCTTCTTAGATATGGTGTGCGACATGCACGCCCAGACGCAAAATATGGAGAGCGCCATGGGACCGGCGATTCAGGCAGCCTTCATGGCCATGTCGCACGTGGGAGGGAAGCTTCTCGTGTTTCAGTCGTGCCTCCCGACGCTCGGCGCGGGACGTCTGATGAACAGAGAGGACACGCGCTCGTCTCCCGATGCGAGCAAGGAACACTTGCTCCGAGGACCGGTGGATGGTTACTTCAAGAAGACGTCGGCGGAGTGCTCTAGGCATCAAATCTGCATCGACCTCTACACCATCGCCGCGCCGTTTTCCGACCTTGCCTCCATGTCGGTGCTGTGCAAGTACACGGGTGGTGAGATGAGACACTACCCGGGATTCACGCTCGAGAAGGATGGCGCGAAGTACGAAAAGGAGTTGAAGAACAACCTCACGCGTTTCACGGCGTGGGAGGCGGTCTGCCGCGTACGATGCAGCAGAGGCTTTAGAATTTGCGCCTTCAACGGACACTTTTTCATTCGTTCCATGGATTTGTTGGCGCTTCCGGCGACGGATGGCGACAAGGCGTACGGCGTGCACATCGCGCACGATGAAGTTGTACCGAGCACGAACATTTCTTATCTGCAGTGCGCGTTGCTCTACACGTCGGCGGAGGGTGAACGCAGAATTCGCGTGCACACTATGGCGGTGCCGGTTGTGACGGACATCGCGGAGATGTATCGCGCGGTGGATTGCGGCGCCATGGGTGCGTTTATGGCGCGCTTAGGCGTCGAACGCACGCTTTCGGTGCGCCTGTCGGACGCACGCGACGCCGTGATGACCAAGGTCGTCGCCACGTTGCGCGAATTCAAGCTTCTCAACACGCAAGCGGCGAGAGCCTTCAACCGACTCATCTACCCCGAGAGCATGAAGTTGTTACCGCTCTTCGCGTTCGCCGCATTCAAGAGCGCGGCGATGCGCGGCGGCGCGCGCGACGTCCCCGTCGATGCGCGAATCACCAACATCTACGACATCATGTCCGCGCCGACGGAGGAAATCTTAAAGCTGCTCTATCCCACCATGTACGCGTTGCACTCCATGCCCAAGGAATCCGGCACCAAGGACGAGTACGACCGAGTCATCTTACCGCCGCGAACCGTCTTAGCGGGCGAACGCATCGACGCTCGCGGTGCCTACTTAGTCGACGACGGTCGTCGTCTCCTCTTATGGCTCGGCAAGATGCTCGAACCAGCCTTCGTCGCCGACCTCTTCGGCCCCGCCGGTCCTCCGAGCGCCGACGTGGACTGCGTCTTGCCTCCCCAGGACAACGACCTCTCCCGCCGCGTGCGAGCCGTCATCGCGGACATCCGCGTCAACGCCTCTCGCGCGCGTCACTTAGCTCTCACCATCGTCACCCAGGGTCACCCCAGCGAGACGCAGCTCTTCCCGTACCTCGTCGAGGATCGAGGTCCCGCCAACGTCGCCGGCGCCGCCTCCTACGGAGAGTTCCTCCTCGACATCCACCGTCGCGTCAGCGCGCCCCAGCGTTGATCCCGCGTCCACATCGGTCGCCTCGGACGTCCACGCACCGCACGACGCGTCACCGACCGATCCGTCGTTCGCAGCAGTTGTAAAAAACACACACCACACCACACCGACACCGACCCATTCATGCATGCACCCGTTCACACCTGGACCATCCGACGCGCCCTGAGAACATCGCCGCACAGAGATACCGTAACGAACATGAATAGTATGTAACACGAGGTCACATTGGAAACATACATACGTCGAGGGTTTAACGTGGGGTTTAGTCACGCGCCCCGCGACGACCTCGCGCGCGCGCCGCGCCATCGCCCTCTTTTGAAGCCGCGCGTCGTCATGGATAAGGTGCGTCGACGACCTCGCGATGACGACGACCGCGTCGACGCGAATACGTATCGCGCGATCGTCGCGCGCGCGGCGCCGTCGCGACGTCGACGACGACGTCGTGGACGATCGATCGCACCGCGCCCATCGCGTTTGGGGTTTTCACCCGAGCCCGCCCCGATCGTCAACGACGAGGACGAGACGACGCGAGAGGAGACGAGAGGAGACGACTGACGAGCGAATGTGTCCATGCGCGCGCAGGTTATCGTCATTGACGCTAAGGGCCACCTCTTCGGTCGATTGGCCTCGATCGTCGCCAAGCAATTGTTGCAAGGCCAACACGTGGTGCGTAACGCGATGCGGCGGCAGGGTCGGGGCGCGGGGTGTGCGCGCGCGCGCGAGGGTGGTGTGCGCGCGCAGAATGTGCAAACGCGTGCGAGTGAATGCGTGTCGTCGATGGAGACGCGCGGGTAGGGGTGGGAGACGCGCGCGCGGCGAGGGGCGGGCGTGGATGATGCGTGGCGTGGGGCTCGGGCTGGTTAGGGCTTTACGCGCGCGAGAGAGCGCCGACGAGCGCGAGGAGAGAGACTGACGGTGAGACTCGGTGGTATTGTATCGATGTGAATAGGTTGTCGTCCGCACGGAAGGCATCTGCATGTCCGGTGGCATGGTTCGTCGTCGCATGGCGCACGACCGCTACAAGAACAAGAGGATGAACACGAATCCGAAGAAGGGTCCGTACCACTACACCGCGCCGAGCCGCATCTTCTGGAAGACGGTTCGCGGTATGCTTCCGCACAAGACCGTCCGTGGTGCGGCTGCGTTTGAACGTTTCAAGGCGTATGAAGGTATCCCGGCGCCGTACGACAAGGTGAAGCGTGCCGTCGTTCCGGAGGCGCTCAAGGTGTTGCGCCTCGGTGAAGGTCACCGTTTCTGCGTGCTCGGCGACTTCTGCGCTCAAATCGGTTGGAAGCACGCCGCGATCGTGAAGGAACTCGAGGCGAAGCGCGAAGCCGCGGCGTCTGAGTACTGGGCCCAGAAGAAGGAGGCGAACGCCAAGTTTTCCGCCGCGAAGAGCGCGGCGAACGCTCAGCTCGGCGACCTCCAACAGCTCATCGAGGCGACTGGCTATTAAACACAGACAGTTTGCTTTAGTAGAAGGTAGAAGGTTGTGATGAGGAAGTTTCCGAAATGAATTTAAAAAACTCTAAGAATCATATGCGTTGTTCGATGATCGCGACTGCGCGCGCGTAGGGAACGAAGGAATCAACGAATCGATCGGTTTTTCCGAATCGACGTCGACGCGTCTAGTATCGGTAGTTGCGCACGGTGGAGAAGAAGTGCGCGACGTTTTCTTCCGGCGTGCCAACCATGACGCCGTGACCGAGGTTCATGACGTGCTTCGTGTTGCCCGCCTTTTGGATCGTCTCGTGCACCTTTTTGGTGATAAAATCTTGGCTCGCGAACAAGTGCACCGGGTCCATGTTCCCCTGCACCGCTTGCCCCATCCCGAGTCGGGCGCGCGCGTCCGCCATGTCCACCGTACCGTCTAAGCTGATCACATCAGCGCCCGTTTGAGCTAATCGCTCCAAGAAACCACCGCTTCCGGAGCTGTACAAGATGAGCGGCACGTGCGGGTGCGTCTTCTTGCACTCCTCGACGATGCGCTTGAGATACGGCAGGCAGTAGACTTCGAAATCCGCCGGCGCGAATTCGCTCGCCCACGAATCAAAGATTTGCACCACCTGCGCCCCAGCGTCCGCTTGATACCTCGTGTATTCAATCACGGCGTCCGTGAGCTTGTTCATCAACGCCTCGTACACCTCCGGCGCGTCGAACGCCATCTTTTTGATCACCTTGTAGTGCGAGCTCGTCCCGCCCTCGACGATGTACGACGCCAGCGTAAACGGCGCCCCACAAAATCCAAGCAACGTCGCATCCGTTCCGATTTCATTTCTCAAAATTTTCAACGACTCTCCGACGAACGGCACGCTCTTTTCCGGTTCGAGCGGCGTGATGCTCTTAATGTCGTCCATCTCTCGCACCGGATTGAAGATGATCGGCCCCGTGCCCTTGACGATGTCGAACGGAATGTTCATCCCTTGCAACGGTGTGAGAATGTCACTGAACAGAATCACCCCGTCCGGTTGAAACGCTCGATACGGTTGCAACGAAATCTCCACCGCGAGATCCACCGTCTCGCTTCGCTCTCGAAACGTCGTGTGTTTTTTGCACAAGTCTTGATACACCTTCATGTACCGCCCAGCCTGACGCATCATCCAGATGGGCGGACGCTCGACGGCATCGCCTCGAATCGCGCGAAGCATCAACGGATCGGTGGTGGCGGCGTCACCGCTCGCGCGCGCGGTGACCGCACGCGCGGTGCGACGGGACGACACCGCGAGTCCACGGGGAACACGATCGCGCGTACGGTCGACGTCGAGACGCGAGGCGCGCGCGACGACGCACGAGCGAACGGAAACGCCGGACATGGTGGCGGGCGGTGTGTGAATCGTGAGACTCGTGCGCGCGCGCGAGTCGCGGAGTGACGGTGAGGATCGATCATCATCATCCTGTGGATAACTGAAAGCGACGACGCCGACGAGAAGATATCGCGCGACGGGGAGGGAACGGTCGAGTCTGTGTGCGCTAATGAATTTACGTCTAGGTGTTACAGTGTGTGATGGGAGTGACGAGGCACGTCTCGCGCGACGCGCGTCACGCGTCGGCGGCGTGGTAGAGATCGACCCAATTCGGGACGTCGTCGGCTTTGGAGGCGTCGGAGGCGTCGGCCGGCGAAGAAGACGAAGGCGAAGACGCATCGTCGTCGTCGGTGGCGGCATCGATGTCGAAATCGTCGTCGGTGGCGGCATCGATATCGAAATCGTCGTCGGCGCCGTCGGCCGCGACGGCGTCGGCGTCGGAGCTTTCGTCGAAGCCGAGTTCAGACTTGAACGAGCCCTCGATGGATTGGGGATCGAACTTTCTCTTCGTCTTTTTCTCCGACTTTTCGGAGGATGAGGATGACTTTTTTGACGTTCTCGTCCTCGTGGACGACGACGAGCCGGAGTCGTCGTCGTTGAAAAAGTCGTGGACGCTGCCTGATTTGGACGACTTCGTCGGTGAAGACGACGAAGTCGTCCCGGAGCGTCTTGATTTTTTCGGCACTTCCTCGATGGATTCTTCAGTCACCTTGGCCGCCTTCGATCCCTTCTTTTCAAAGTTTTGAGACTTGACGAGGGAATCGAAATCGACTTGCCCGTCGTCGTGCTTTGCCCTTGACTTGCTCTTCGTCGACGTGCCAGCGGACTCGTCGTCTGAATCGCCGTCGGTTTTGTCACGACGGCGCGACTTGGACGAGCTGTCCGTCGAGAAGAGATCGTAGGAAATCTTATGCTTCATGTGCTTGGCGTCGTGCATGGAGTACGTGTTGCGATGCTGATGAAGGTGATCGACGGCGTCGTCGGCGTACGTGGGCAAGGGAGTACCCGTGCGAGCGGCGATAGCCTCTCGCGGTTCTTCGTAGTACTCAGCCTCGTTAACCGTCGCCGCGTCGTCATCCATGAGAGCGTTCTGATGCACCTCAGCACCCTTCAGAGCGTCTAAACCATACGCCGTACCCCAAAACGACCCATCGTGCCGATCTTTGGCGTAGACGATGGGTGCCTCCGCGGGCGCAGCCGGCACCGATGCCTGCGCAGCCGGCGGAAGGCGCTGCACGACGGCGGAGCGAGCCGGAACCAACCTCGCGGGAGCACCTGCGGCCGGTTGTTGCACGGGTTGTTGCACGGGTTGTTGCACGGGTTGCTGCACGGGCTGCTGCATTGGTTGTTGCACGGGCTGCTGCGCCGGTTGAGCGTACGGTTGCTGCACAGGCTGCTGCGCCGGTTGAGCGTACGGTTGGCGCTGCTGCTGTTGCGCATACGGCTGCTGTTGCGCGTACGGCTGCTGTGGTGCTTGCTGCGCGTACGGCTGCTGTGGTGCTTGCTGCGCGTACGGCTTCGGCGGAAGCTGCAGCGGCTGCGAGTACGTCGGCGCAGACGACGCGTGATGCGGAGCGACGGGTTCGGCGTCTCGCGCTCGCGCCGCGTCGGCGACCTCGGCATGCGCTACCGCCGACTGCTCGTCGTCGGCGTCGTCGGCGTCGGCGGCGGTAGGAAACGGTGATCTGTGCGTCTCGACATCTTCATCTTCGCTTTTGTGTCTCTTCTCGTCGTCACTCTGCGCCTGACTATGTTTCGACAAACCCGTCACGTATTTACCAATTATGGCGTCGTCGTCGCCGTCGCCGCCGTCGCCTCTGCCGCCGTGTTTGTCGTACTTCGCCGCCTTTCGACTTTCCGACGTGAAATCGACCGGGGGAAGTCCGTTCCCGTGTTTCTCCCACGGCGGTAGAAACCCTTCGAAGCCTAAGCTTCCCGAACCATTCACCGCCGTCGTCGCCGTCGCGACGGGCGTCGCCTCGCCGACTTGCGCCGTCGAGTTCGCGTCTACATCCTTCCATGGCTCCTCGTACGCTTGTCCCAATTCGGCCGTGTGGCGCACGTGGTGTCTTCTGTGCGGAGTATCGCCGTCGTGCCTGGGCACGTTACCGTTCAAAGCGCCCAAATACGCCGTTCTCTCGGTTTGGAAATGATCCATGCTCCAAAACGCTTCGTGTTTCCCGGCGTTTGGCATTTTCCATCCCCAGAAGAAACTCGGCGTGTTCGTCACGTTGAGCGCGCGCAGTTGACCTCTGTACACAGCCTCTTTCACTCGAGAATCATCGCACCCCTTGGCGCTATCATGGTGCGTCGCGAGAGACCACTCGCCGACGGCGAAGTTGTGCACGCCCTCTGTGCCCGCCGTGCGCTGGAGCGTGCCCAACTGCGACGCCAGAGCGGCGCGCACAACCTCGGAGATGCGCTGCGTGCTGTCTTTGCAACTCCACGCACACCCGCTGTCGCAGCCAGTTATGCCCCACGCCAAATAAAAGTGCGTGTCGAGCACAGCCCACTGTCGAAGCTCTTCGCGATCGAACCACTTTCGCATCAAGTCGCCGAATTCCGCGACTCGCACGCCACTCGTGTCAATCAAATTCACGTACAGCCGCGGCACACGAAGACCCTTGTGTTCTCTTTGACGAGCGACGACTTGTCGGTACGCGTAGATGGCTTTTCCCATCCACTCCAACATGACATCCTTCTTCGCCGGCATCAAGTGCGCCGGCTCGTTCAACAGCGTGAAACCTTCGACGAAATTCTTATCCGACTCTCGCAGGCTGTTGTACCATTTAAACATTCGATGAAGCGATTGCAACCCCAACTCCCTAACCTCTTCGTTTCCCGCGTTCCAAAACGCCGGCGGATGCGGAAACACGCCGTTATAGGTCCCTTGCGAACTCCCGCCCGGCATGCTGTGCATATCGATGACGACGCGCGCCCCCGTCTCTCTGTGAATAATTCGCAAGACGTTCGTCAACGCCATCTGATCCACAGATACGAACGCTCGATCGGCGTACACCGGATCGGCGATCACACGCGACGGCGATTGTTCCGAACCCAAAAACGTCGCCCACGTCACCGGTATCCGCAACGCCTCGAATCCAACCTCTCGAAGCTTGACCAAGTCTTGCTTGGTCAACCAGCTCGACCGATACGCATTCATAATCTTCACCGTCTTCGCGTTCCCGTACTTTTTCGCCAACTGCGCGACCAAATCACCCTCGCTCGACCACCTGAACCCGAGCTCTTCCGGAGTGTTGAAAAACGGCGGCAACACCCGCCCTTGCTTTCCGCCCAACGGCGAATCCACGACGGTCGTCTCGCCGTCCGCGAAGAACCACTCCTCGAGGTGTAACCACCCGTTCAGCGCCACCCCGGTCGGTCGTAACCACGACGGCGAGATCTCTCGCACCCCGGCGTCGCCCAGCGACGCGGTGGACATCGGTTCGCCGCCTCGGATCGTCGCGCGCGCGCGCGCCGTCGCGCCTCCGAGCGCGATCGTCCCCAACGCCAACCACGCCGGCCATCCTCGTCGTCGCCGAACTCGCGCGTCGCTCACCGATCCATCCGCCAGCATCGCGTCGTCATCGTCCGCGTCGTCGTCGTCCGCGTCGTCGCCGCGCGCGCGCGCGAGGCGGTCGAGGCGCGCATCGTCGCCGCGCTCGAGGTCGGCATCGCGCGTCGATGTCGTCGCCGACGCGCGGAACAGCGACCCGAACGCGGACGAGACGGACGAAGACGACGACGATGCGTCGCCTTCGCGCGTGTCTCGCGCGAGGAGCGCCGCGCGCTCGCCGCTCATGTCGAACGCGCGTCGACGTCTGGGCCCAGACACGTTTAGTGTTGAAGCGTGCGACCGCCGATGGACGGTCTCGTCTAGAAAACCGGACAGTCGACATGTACTATGAGTTATTTAAGAATGTCTCGTAAAATTCTATATACCAACATACTCGCGAAACCAGTCTTAATTCGTATACAAGTGTAGTGTAACCTATATAGGTGTCACGGTTTGAAAGATAAATGTTTATGTCTCGTGGTTCGAAATTGTCGAGAAATGTCTCGAAATCCAACGCGTCGTGCGCACAAACGCGCGCGCATGCGCCCGTGTGTGGACGTCGCGCGAGCGAACGGCGTCGTCGTACGACCATCGTCGTCTCTCGCGGTCAAAGAACGCGCCGGACGCGTGCGAATCGGTCGAGAATCGGCGTCGAGCGGTGATTGCACACCGAACGCGTCCATGTTCATCCTCGCGGGACGACGCGTCGTCGCGCGCGCGGGGGCGAGATCGCTTCGCACGAGCGCCATGGACGCCAGAGGTGAAGCGCTAGGATCGGCGCTTCGCGCGAGCGCGGCGAGCGGGACGGTGTCGGGGATGAATCACAACGCCAACGGCGCGCGCGCGCCCGCCAACGCGGCGCCGGGACGACCGCCGACGCCTCGAGGCACGCCCCCGTTGCCGCCGCCGGTGATGCGAACGCCCGCGCAGACGCACAACGGGCACGCGAGCAGCAGCGGTGGGACGAAACCGGCGATGAGCGGAGGCATCGTGCCGGAAGACATCGACGCGGTGTATCACCAAATGCAACACCTGGGGAACAAGTGGGCGGACGCGCACGCCGAGGCGGAGATGCTCGAGGAGGCGAAGAAGTGCGTGTTGGCGACGATCACGTTGCATTACATCACGGATGGAAACACGAAAGCGGCGGCGGAGGTGCAGGCGTACGCGTCGCAAGAGTATCAGGATCACATCAAGCGAATGGTGGAGGCGCGTCGACGCGCGAACTTGGCGAAGATCGAGCTCGAGAGCATCAAGACGCACTTAAACTTGACGCGAACGTACGAGGCGACGCGTCGTGAGGAGATGAAACTGCTGTAATGAATTTTCGTATTTTTGTTTCTCCTTCATCATCACATGTCGTCTAAAAGAACAAATTGGTTGCGAATCGGCGTCGCGCCTTCTCACATGGCGTCGATGCCGAGCTCCGAGCTGTATCCGCCAGTCTTTCTCGCGTCTGCGACGAGTTCGCACATTTTCGCCAGGCACCCATCGAGTTGTAACATCGTCGCGCATCCCTCGGACAGACGCAAGTGCGTGAAGCCTATGATTCGAATCAATTCGAGTTTGATGTATTCGGGCATGGCGTTGTCGTCGTAATTTTTGCACACTCGATACATCGTGCCGATGATATCGAACACCGAGTACCCCTGCGAGTGCAACGACTTGATGCGCGCGTGCGCGTCGTCGATGTTTCCTTGTAACACGAACGCGAACGCGTCCCGCACGATGTTCGGATGCGGCTGATCGCACACCTTGAAGACGTTTTCCTCGTTCACCATGTCGAATCCCATAAACGTCGATTGCAGATTATTCAGCGCCTGCCGCATGTCCCCATCCGCGGTGAACACGATCGCCTCCAACCCCTTCGGCACGTACGGCACCTTCTCCGCCTCCACCACGTGCATCAACCGCTTCAACACTTGCTCGTCTGACAATTTCTGAAAACGCACGATGGCGCACCTCGACTGAATCGGCTCGATCACCTTTTCGCTCGTGTTACACGCCAACGCAAACCTCGTCGTCGAACTGTAAATCTCCATCGTCCGCCGCATCGCCTGCTGCGCCGCCGTCGTCATCGAATCCGCCTCGTCCAATATCACGATTTTCGTCCGTCCCGGCGGCAACGTCACCTTTTTCTGCGCAAACATTTTAATCTTATTCCTCACCACATCGATCCCTCGCTCATCGCTCGCGTTCATCTCCAACACCGCCTCCTTTCGCTTATCACCAAGAAGCTCTCGCGCGAGCACGGTGATGGCGGACGTCTTCCCGCACCCGGGAGGACCGGAAAAGATCAAATTAGGAATGAACCCACTCTCAACCATGGCGCGCATGCGCTCGACCGCATCCTCGTTCCCCACGATATCGTCGAGCGTTCGGGGGCGGTACTTCTCGAGCCACGGCACGGAATTCCCGGAAGGTTTCGCGGCGGCGGCTTTCGCGCCCGCGGTGAGGGCGTCGAAGGCGTTCACCATGACGACGACGACGACGCGATCTGACGATGTGACGATGAAAGCTGGTTTTCGCGTCGAGTTTTTTGAAAACGAGCTCGAAACCGCGCGGCGAAACCGAAACGCGACGACGGACGCGCGCGCGCGCGGGAGAGCGCGGCGTTGACCACGGTGGATGATACAGTATGATACACGAGCGCGAACGATGACCGTACGGGTCGGCGAGCGCGGGAAGATGACGACAGAGAGACGGGAGAGACGCGCGCCGCTCACCCGGCGTCGCGCGACGCGACAAACGCGGCGAGACGTTTGAAAAAATGCATCCTGTACAGCGCCGTGCGCGGCGCGTACGACTCGTCCTCGTCGTCGAACGCGCGTTTTAACGCATCGATGTCGATCCACGTCGTCGCGGTGACTTCGGCGGCGCCGACGGCGAACGCGTCGCCGTCGACGTCGACGTCCCACGAGAGAAAATACACATCCTCGAAGCAGTTACATCCACCGCGCGGTGCCATCTCCGCTGGACACGTGAATTGAAACTCCAACGCGCTCGCATCGTCGAGCTCCACGCCGAGCTCTTCCGCGAGTTCATGCACGGCTGTCGCGCGCGAATCGCCGTCGTCGTCCGCGCTCACGTGTCCCGCCGCGGAGACGTCCCATCGATTCGGAAACGTATCCTTCGTCGCGCTTCGAAGTTGCATCACCACCCGACGTCGTCGCGCGTCGACGAGCCACACGTGCGCGCTCCTGTGCCAATCACCGTCTTCGTGCACGAGCGCGCGCGCTTTGCGCTCGCCCGAGGGCGTGGGACGATCGCGGTCGACGTCGAAACTGAAATCGCTCGGCGGCGGGCGCATGAGTTCAAACATCTCGTCCGCGCGCTGCGCCTCGGCGAGCGCGCGAGGATTCATCCTCGTCGTCGTCGTCGTCGACGCCGTGCGACGGCTGCGGCCGCGCACCGGGCGCGCGCGTCGTCGACTCGCGCGCGTCGTGCGCGCGTCGTCACTCGACGTCGATCCCTCTCCATCGACATGGCGCTTCGACGCGCGCTCACGTCGTGCGCGCCGCACCTCGCGCGCGGGTATGCCTCGTACGTCTCTCGACGCCGCGTCTCTCGCGCGTCTCGCGCCCTCGTCGCGTCCTCGCGCGCGTTCGACCGACGATGCGCTCGACTGACCTCGACCACCGCGCGCGCGCGCGACGCTCGCCTCGCCGCGCGCAGCATCTCGCTCACCGTCGTGCGCGACGGCGTGCGTCACGACGTTCGCGGTCAAGTCGGCGAGACGCTCGCCAACGCGCTCGCGCGAGACGCCGCGCTCGCGTCCGCCGTGCCCGTGGTGAGCATCGATCGAGGGCCCGACGCGCACGTGTACGTTCCGGATGAATATTTGGCTAAAATGCCGCCGTTAGACGCGGACGAGGTGGATAAATTGGAGGATGTGGCGATCGATATGGGGAAGAACTCGCGGTTGGCGAGTCAGGTGACGCTGTCGAGGGATTTGGACGGGTTAGTGGCCGCCGTCGGGAGGGCGTACGCGGAGAACCCCATGTAATGCGAACGATGAAAAAACGTGTACCGCCGCGCGCGCGTCCCGTGAAGAGTCTCGTCGCGGCGTTCGTTCGCGTGCGTGCTAGTGTATACGTTGAGTTACAAATAATCGTGAAGGATGTGGCTAACGTCGGCCGTGAAGGAGCCAATCGCGCGGGAGATTGCGTTGCAGCGCCGACGACGGCTTCGGACGCTTGGTCGCCGACGTTTCGTTCGTCGGCGCGCCCTCGTCGTCCGAATCGGAGATGACGATGACGTCGGGTTCGGGCGCGCGTTTCTTCACCGGCGCGGATTCGGTCGGCGCGCTGAATCCCGCGGCTTCTCGAATCGCGCGTTTGAGTTCCTCCTCCTCGTCGAGCTCGGAATCGTCGTCGTCCGCCGCCGCAGTCGCCGAGTCGCGTTCAGATTTTATCGGCATCATCTCCGCGTCTTTCGACTGTACGTTGGGCGTGTCCGCGTCGGCGACGCCCACTTTCGTCACAGTGCTCGCGGGACTCGAGTCGGCGGTGTCGAGCTTCCACGATGTAATCTTCGTTCCGGAGACATCCGGCACGTACCATCTCGAATGCGTCGCGTCCAACGGCGGCGCGCCCACCTCCTCTCGAGGTCGCCATCGTCCGTCCTTGTCCATCTCGATGCGCGTGACTCTGTGCAAGCCTCGCTCTCGCATGATGTCCACGCAACGTTTCAAGAAACTATCGATCCTTAAATCTGAGGGACCTCCTTTTTTACCGCACTCGGGACAACACCACTTTCGACTGACGGTGTTGAGTTGCAAATAACTCTCCGCGTCAAAGGTGTGCAAACCGACGCACCCGGACAAACGCGCCGGTTGTTTGCACACGTGTCCGCTGATGGGACATCGAAGGGAGACGACGGCGACGTCCTCCATGATGATGTCGTCGTCCGTCTTGGAGAGTCCTAAACATTTGAGCGCGTGTTTCAGCGCCGTCGTCTCGGAGGACGCGCGAGGAATGCACGACGCGACTTCGTCCAACGAGCGCTTGCGAACGATGCGCAGAGCGATCATGAAGGCACCGCGTCTGTCTCGATGGAACATTCTAAAGTGGTTGGAACCGCTTCGTAATCGAGACGCCGGAATGCGCACCGCGGGATCTCTCGTGGACTTGGTGACGCTCTTGACGGTGGAGCGCTTGACGACGGACAAGGTGTGGTCGTTGGCGGTGAGATAGACGTCGAGAGGCCACTGCATGCGTTCCTTGACGTCATCGTTCGCGAGCACGCACACGGCTTGCAGCTCAAATTCATCCTCGCGCTGTAAAAAGTGTAAATCCGTCGCCGAGAGGAAGAAGCACTGTTGAAACGTCTTCATCGGAATGACTTTTTGCGGCTTGACTAAATCTCCCGGCGGATACGACGGGTTATCCTGGGACGAGATCATCTCGTGCATGGGATCAGCCTTGGCCAATCGCGCGTAAAAGGTTCGTTCCTCGGGCGTCAATCCCGGCGCGTCCTTGGCGGGCGTTTTCGTCTTGGCCGCCTTGTCGGCGGCGATGGCGCTCGTCAATTTCCCGGCGGGCACGGGCGAGATTCGCGCTAAATCGGCGTCGAACGCTCCACCTCGAGGCACCGTCGTCGCGGCGGCGGCCATCGACGTCGATGGCGGTGGCGTGCGTTCGCGCGCGTCGACCCGCGTCGACGTCGTCGCCTCGCCCCGTCCCTCTCTCGTCGGCACGAGCGGTCGCTCCGCCGTCATCTCGGCGCGCGTCGGCACGATCAACGTCCGCCACAAATCCGCCTCTAACGTCTCCAACCGCTCCTTTTGTTCGTGCGCGGGCAACTTCTTCAATTCTTCAAACTTCGGCCACAACGCACGCGCGTTCACCACCGGATGATTCGTCCACAGCGTCCGACTCTTCGGCTCGATGGCTTTATCAAATTCGTTTAAAAATTTCCGCACCATCAAATCCACATCCTCAGCGTTCGCATTCAACAACAGATACGCCTTGACGTGCATCGCCACGCTCGTCTCGTAATACCCATCGACGCCCCCGCAATTCGCTCTCGGATACCGTCGTCGCCACTCCGCCAATTCGCTCTCCGTAAACTCCTTCGGCTCGCACCCGCCGCGCTCCGCCGTCGACACGTGCACGAAACACTCCTCGAACCGTTCCCCAATCATCGCCAACCACCGCCCCACCGCGTGCCCTAAATCACACGACCGCGTCACCCCTCTCGAAAACCCCCGTCGCATCTGCGCGCACACGAGCTGCACGATGGTCCACTTGACGTCCGCCTTTCGCGCGCCCTGGTCCTCGATCAACGCCTTGAGTTGGTCCATCGTACACTTGTCCAACGCGCGCTGACACGCGTTCACCTTCTCCGGCAAGAGCACGCACGTGAGGTGTTCGCACGACGTCCGTCGCTCGAACGTCGCGACGTCGCACGGGGAATCACCGTGCGTGAGCGGGCGAAGACGTCGGTGTCGATCCTCGACGTCGGCGATTCGTCGCGCGCGTTCGTCGCGCGGGACGAGCGTCGACATGACGACTTGAACGACGACTTGAACGACGACGACGCGACTCGCGATGCGCGAGCGCGACGGCGGCGAGACGCGCGCGGGTCGTCCACCGCGCGCCGGTGTCCGTCGTCGTCGTTCAAATCGTCCCGCCGGCGGCAACACACACAAAACACACACACCCGAGGGCGCCAACGGAGTCCCCCAATTGACGAGTCACGACCCCTCGTGGGCGTGTGTGGTCACTTTTACCCTCCGGCGCCGGCGCGTCGTCGTCGTCGACAGTGCGCGACGCGCGCGAATCGACGATCGAGGCGAGGAGACGCGCGTCGAACGAGGCGAGGAGACGGACCGCGACGACGGGACGCGCGCGCGGCGCGTGGCGACGCGACGGTACCCATCGGCGGCGCGGGACATCTCTCGGTCATCCGTCGCATCCATTTAATCGTCGTCCGGCGCTCGGTCGGACGCGCGCGGTCGGACGCGCGTGAGGAGGTTCGGTGATGATGTTGTCGACGCCGGCGAGCGCGTCGATGGCGCGCGCGCGCGCGAACGCGCGCGCGGTGGGCGCGGGGCGGGACGCGGCGGCGGCGCGACGGCGGGACGGGACGGCGGCGAGACGACGCGTCGTCGCGACGGCGCGCGCGCGGTCGCGCGACGTCGTCGTCGCCGGCGGCGGCGGTCGAGATCGGCGGTGTCGGCCGTTCGCGGCGCGCGGGGAGGCGCAGATGCGGTGGGCGAGCGATGAGGAGGGCGCGACGGCGGCGGCGGCGCGGGACGACGACGACGCCGAGGACGCGACGGCTGAGGCGGAGGTGCGGCGGTTGACGGAGGAGATCAAGGAGGTGACGACGCGATTGGGCAAGGCGCAAACGGAGAGCGAGGATGGTGAGGCGCAGGCGAAGGCTTTGGCCGAGCAGGCGGTGCTCGCGACGGAGGCGTGCGCCAAGGACGAGGAGTTGGCGTCGAGCGCGATGAATAGCGCCAAGGAGGCGAACCAAACGTTGATGGAGGCGACGGCGCTCGCCGAGGCGCTCGGCGAGCGCGTGCGCAAGGTGGAACAAGGCGTCACGCAGGCGCGCTTGGTGCCCACGGATGACGGAAGCGAAAACGGCGAGGAAATTTTAGATCAAGTCAGCTTTAAACGACCGGGCAAGGAGAGCGAAGCCGAGTCGGCGGCGCGTCAGCTCGGCGTGTTGTCGGAATCTTGGTGGGAAAAAGACGATTTAACGCTTCGCGACGCCCTCGTGCGCGTGACGCAAGAGTTTGAGTCTGCAAACTTTGCTCGCAAAGAGGCGCAGGCGGAACTCAAGAGGCGCGAATCGTTCGCCGAAGAAGCCGTGCAAGCGGCGCAACGCTCCAAGCAATTGTCTCTCGCGGCGCACGACAACGCCGATGCGGCGATGGAGAAGATTGCCGTCAAGATGCAAGCCGTGGTCACCATTCGCGAGATACTGACGACGCTCGAGAAACAACGCGCCGAGCAGCAAGCGCTCATCGACGGCGTCGACGCTGCGGAAGCGCAAAGCGTCGAGGTCGCCGGACAGGTGTCGAAGAGCAAGGCTGACATTCAGGCCGATATCGACGCCGCGGCGGCTCAAGAATTGGCAGAAAAGCGCGCGGTGGCGCAGGAAGAAGAGGAAGAAAGCGACGACGCTTCGTCGACGAAAAAGTCGAGCAAGTTTCTCACCGCGGGTTACTTCTCTTCCGCGGAGCGCGAGGAAAGCGCCGAGGCCACCGTGCTAAAGAAGGCGCTCGTCTCCATGCTCCTTCTCGGTTCCGCCGCGTTGATGCTTCCGGTACCCATGTGTAAGGCGGTTCGCTCCAGAATCGGCGCCACAGTCGTCCAGGCGAGCAGCAAGATGAAGTCGGAGACGCACAAGATCCGCCAACAAACAAACGAGCTCATCGAGCGAGTCGTTCCCGCGAGTGAACGCGAGCTCGCCGTGCACGCCGCGCACGAAGCCGAAGAGACCGGCATGACGGACGTGCTTTGGCTTCTCTTTACGTCTGTGTTCGCCGTGACGTTGGTGAGCAAAATCCCGGGCGGATCCCCGGTGTTGGGTTTTCTCCTCGGCGGCGCTCTCGTCGGACCGTTCGGTCTCGGAATCATCACGCACGTTGAACAGGTGAAAGTGCTCGCAGAGTTTGGCGTGGTGTTTTTACTCTTCAACATCGGTCTCGAACTGTCGTACGACCGTCTAGTGTCCATGTCCAAGTACATCTTCGGTCTCGGTTCGTCCCAGATGATGCTGTCCACCGCCGTCGGCGCCGCCATCGCGGTCGCGTGCGGATTGGCGGTGCCACCGGCGGTCATCGTCGGTTTGGGGCTCGCGTTCTCCTCCACGGCTGTCGCCATGCAAGTGCTGGCCGACAGGGGTGAATCCGCGAGTCGACACGGTCGCGCCACCTTCTCCGTGCTTTTATTCCAGGATTTGACCGTCGTGTTGGTGTTCATGCTCGTGCCTCTTTTGGCTGGTCCGGACAGCGGCAGTCTGACCGCGATCGGTGCGTCTCTGCTCAAGGCGATCGTCAAGACGGGCGCCGCCATCGTCACCATCATCGGTCTCGGTCGCGTCGTCTTACGACCGGTTTTCAACAGAGTCGCCAAACTTCGTCAGGCGGAGCTCATGAGCGCGACGACGCTGTTCTTCGCCCTCGGTACCTCTCTTCTGACGCAAGCCCTCGGCTTATCCATGGAACTCGGCGCCTTCTTGGCCGGTTTGCTTCTCGCCGAGACTGAATTCCACTTGCAAGTCGAAAACGACATCGCCCCGTTCAGAGGTCTCCTCCTCGGTTTGTTCTTCATGACGGTCGGCATGACCATCGATCCGATGACGTTCTACAAGAGCGCCGGCAACATCATCGCCATGATGACCGCCATCGTCATCGGCAAGATCGCCGTCGTCGCCGCCGTCGGTCCGCTCTTCGGACTCTCGCTCGTCAACTGCATTCGCGCCGGTCTGTACATCGGTCCGGGCGGCGAATTCGCGTTCGTGACTTTCGGTGAAGCCGTGCGCGTGGGTTTGTTCAGCGCCACGCTCGCGACGCAGCTCAACTTGGCCGTCGTTCTCACCATGGCCATCACCCCGTACCTGGCGCAGTTCGGTAACAACGTCAAGAATATTCTCAAGAGCGGCAACGCCGCCGGGTTACAACCCAAGGAGAGCGAAGTCGACGATTTGAAGGGACACGTCATCATCGCCGGTTACGGTCGCAACGGGAAGATTATCGGCGAAATTCTCCGGGATAACATGATTCCGTTCGTTGCGCTCGACGTGAACCCGGAGGTTGTCAGCGCCGGTCGCGCGGCGGACCAAAACGTCTACTTTGGAGACGCCGGTTCGCCCGAGGTGCTCAAGGCGATTGGCGCCGAACGCGCGTCGTGCGCCATCGTCGCTCTGAGCTCTCCCGCGGCCAACTACCGCACGGTGTGGGCGCTGAGCAAGAACTTTAGCAACGTTCAAACGTACGTGCGCGCTGACGACGTTGAAGGTGGTTTGATTCTCGAAAAAGCGGGCGCGAAAGCCGTCGTCCCGGAGGCACTCGAACCGTCGTTGCAACTCGCCGCGGCGTGTTTGCGCGAACAAAAGATGACGCCGAACGACATCACCATCGCCATCGACAGTTACCGAAGAAGTCATCTCAAGTCTCTGTCGTCGTCACCGAAGTTTTCAGCCGCGTACAGCACCATCGATTACGCCGCCATCGGTTCGGTGGATCAGTCTGAAGACGAAACCTCGTTGTCTCCGGCGTGAGCCGAATCGTGTTTTCCGCGCATAGTTTTCGTTAGAAGTTATTCTTTTCACAGCTATAGCTACACTCATCAAATCTAAAACATAAAGAATTCATCCCCCTCGTTCATCCGATCCTAAACAGCACGTGCTTGCCCTTTTTCCCCTTTTTACTCGCGTCGTCGCGCGGCGTCTCCGCCTCCGCCGCCGCGGTTCTCGCGCCCCACGTCGGCGCCGCGGCGGTCGTCGGCGGCGACGCCCCGAGTGCGGGTCCGAAACTCTCCGTCGTGAAGTTCAAACTCGGTCCTCCCGACGCAAATCCGCGTCCGACGATGTTTGAAAACGACCGACCGTCGATCCCGCGCGCGTCTCGCGTCTCCTCGTACATGGCCATGCGCTCCGCCTCGTCCTCCGTTTGTTCCGCCAACGCGCGCGCGAGCGCGGCATCCATCGACGTATCCGCCCCCGCGCCGAGTTCAGGCATGGCGTCTCTCGCCGCTTTCGAAAACGGTTCCGATTTTACCTTAGCCTTGGCCTCTTCGCGTCGCTCTTTCGCCTCGGCGCGCGCGAGCGCGGCATTTCGCCGCGATCGGCGCTTGGCGCGTTGACGCAACTCCTCCCCAGCGGGTCCGTCCAACACCGCGCGAGGCACGAGGGCGCGCATGTCCATCTCCACCATGACGAATTCTGTGGTGAGCGGTAAGTGACGCAAGTGCGCCGCGCGCTTGCGAACGTCCTCGTCTTGCGTGTGACGTTCCAATTCGACGACGTCGCCTTCAATCTCGAGGGGAAGGTTTTCGTACGACCCGTGGTGCTCGAGGAGCGCGCGCAGGCACGCGCCGTGGAGCAACACCTGTTGCCCATCCGGGGCTTGGTAAAAGTAATAAATATTGGTGCGTTCGTTTGACGTCGGTTTCGTCGTCGGCGGCGTGGTCGTCGGCGGTTGCGTTTCGGCGGCGTTCGTCGACGGCGGGGCGCTCGCGGTGCTCGACGGCGACTCGACCGTCGCCCCCTCGTCCTCTTCCCGGTCGTCCTCGTTCGGCTCCGGCGTCTCCTCCTCAGACTCAGGTTCGGGGTCTGATTCTTCGTCGTCCTCGTCGTCCGTGAACGCGGACTCCACGCGAACTCTCGTGCCTTTGAGATATGCCGCGCTGCTCTCTCTCGCGCGCCGCGGCAACGCCGGAAACGATTCCGGCGGTTTCGTCTCCGTCGGCGTCGGCGTCGGCGTCGGTGCGGTCACCCCCACCGGTAACGCGCGCGCCTTGGGCGCCTCCACGCCCTGTCTCGCGCATCTCCGCTCGATCCATCGATCCAACCGACGCGTGAGCGCGTCGATGGACGCCAACGCGTACGGCAATTCGCTCGCCGCCGATTCCTCGGCGAGCGCGGCGACGTGCGCCTCAAGCGATTCCAATTCCTCCGTCGCGATCGACACCTCGTCCCCGGTGAGCGTGTACTTGGCGAACGGATCGCACCCACAATCCGGGAGCGCTCTAGGCCACGCCCCCGCGGCGGGAGGCGGCATCGACGCGCCCTTGCACCGTCCCGGAACGTTTGAAAACCGACGTCGACGCACGAGGACGAATTTTTGCTTCTCCCCGCGCGCCGGCGGTGAAATCACCCGTCTCCGCACGCTCCGAAGATCCCCCAATCGAATCTCCGTGAAACACATCGGACACTTGGCCGGTTTTCCCTGATCTCTCGTCGTCAGCACGTGCCTCGCGATGCACGGGAAACAAAACGAGTGCCCGCACACCGTCATTTGCGGCGCCGTCGGCGCGTCGTCGAGACACACCGGACACCCGATCGGGTCCACCGATCCAGCCTCCACGCGAACGACGTCGTCCCATGATACCATGTGATCGGCGTCGTGCGCGCTCCGTCGTAAATCCGCGCTGTCCGCGACGAGAAAACGGAAATTTGCCTGCAGAAAGAGTTCCTTTTCGTAGGCGCGCGACCGCGTCGTCCGTCTCGTCGGCGGTCTCGTCCGCGCGCGACGATCGACGGCGCGCTCGCGCTCGCGCGGTGGATGTATAAAGTTGAGCAAAAAGTCCGCGCGAACGTTGGCGCGTCCCGCGGCGCGAGGCGTCGTCGCGACGTCGTCGCGCGCGCCGGCGGTGGACCTTGAGCTCGAATCTCTCGCGGCGCGACCGCGCGCGGTGGACGCGTCGGCGCGCCCACCGCGTCCACCGCGCGACGCAGACGAACGTCCGCGCGCGTCGCGCGCGTCGCCGCGACGTCCGCGTCCACCGCGCGCGCTCGAGGGCGTCGCGCGACGCACGGCTGAGAAATCGAACGGCGTCGCCCCGGCGCGAAGCGTCGGCGCGGACGCGCTCGCGGACGACGACGGTGACGACGGTGACGCCGTCGATGGCGTCGACGCCGTCGCGTCGTCGCGCGACGGCGTCGTCGTCGTCATCGCGCGCGCGTCCGACACTGTGGGTTGAAATTCCAAACGAACAGCTGACGCGACATTGCACGACCCCTCGGACGTCTCGCGCGTCGCGCTCGAGGATCGGCGCGCGCGAGAAGACGTGCACGAGTTCGCGTCGTCCATCGCCGTCCGTCTCGGGCGCGCATCGAGCGCGTATGTCGACGCAAACGTGCGCGCGATGCGCCAAGCCATCCTACGCCGCGGAATCCATCGACGTGGACGGCGCGCGGTACCATCGCAACTGTTTCAAATGCGCCGAGTGCGGGACGAAACTGTCGTCGGCGACGTTTTCCACCGTCGATGGGACGCTGTATTGCAGAAACCACGCGTTGGCGAAGACAGTGCGGGTGCGTCCGAATTTCGGCGCCGACGCCATGGAGATTTCGACGTACACGGCGAGACAGAGCGCGCGCTCGACGGACGCGAACGGCGCCGCGATGCGCACGAATGGTGACGTGGTGAAATCGACGGCGACGGCGACGATGTCGACGGCGACGGCGACGACGGTGGAGGCGAACGAGGCGTCTAAAAAAGTAAGCGCGTTGTTGGCGCGCGTTCGATGCGAGCGGTGCGAGAAGAGCGCCTATCCGATGGAGAGCGTCGACGTGGACGGGAAACGGTGGCACAAGGGATGTTTCAAGTGTTTCGAGTGTGGGACGTCGTTGAGTCTGTCGACGTTCGTGACGTGCGACGGTGAGGCGTACTGCGCGAAGGATGGTTTGGCGAGACAGCGGTCGGCGAAGAAGAGCGAGGCGGAGAAGACGGAGACGCGCGAAGAGAATCCGCTCTCCGTGGTCAATCCGGAGCTTTTGGCCAAGTCCGTCGGCGAATCCGAAGCGGTGCCGGTAGATGAACCGCCGGTGGAGGATCCGCTCTCCGCGGTCAATCCGGAGCTTTTGGCCAAGTCCGTCGGCGAATCCGAAGCGGTGCCGGTAGATGAACCGCCGGTGGAGGATCCGCTCTCCGTGGTCAATCCGGAGCTTTTGGCCAAGTCCGTCGGCGAATCCGCGTCCGAACCGACGACCGAGGTGGTCGAAGTCACCGCAGAAGTCGAGGCGGTGACGCTCGAAGCGCCCGAAACGAAAAAGACGGAGGAAGAGACGAGCGAACCGAGCAAATCCTCGAATGACGCGTCCGCGCCGGTCGAGGACGTTCCCGCCACGACGACGATCGACGAAACGATTCCAAAACCGCGCGCAAACGGCGGCGCAAACGGCGGCGGAAGAGGCGGCGGCAGGAAGAAAAAGAAGGGTAAGGGCGGGCGTAAATGAAACGAACAGTGTAATGGAGACTACGAATGATTGTGGAATATAAGCGCAAGTTAACCTAAACCTACTTTCGACACAACGAGAACTATTCTCTCCTTTTTCGCGCGACTGTTCACCCTTTCGACTTGAGCACGGCGAAGAACGGGTGCGACTGCGCCTCCTTAGCGGTGATGCGCTCTTGGTGATCGTAGCGCAACAGCTTATCCAAGAAATCGATCGCTTCCGTACTGACCATGTGTTGATTTTCGGCGGTGACGTACTTGTTCCACGGCTTGCGCGAGTGTCGCCCGATCAAATTTTCAAAGTTTGGATCGAGTTCGATGCGATACTTGTTGAGATAAGCGTACAACTCATCCGTACCGAGCACCTTGGCGATACGCACCAGCTGATCGTAGTTGTCGTGACCGGCGAAGAAAGGTTCCTTTCTAAAAATCATCCCCGCGAACATGCACCCGAGACTCCACATGTCGAGCGAGTAATCATAGTCTTGCAAGTCGACCAACAGCTCCGGCCCCTTGAAGTACCTCGACGCCACGCGTACGTTGTACTCCTTCCCGGGATGGTAAAACTCAGCCAAACCCCAATCGATCAATCGCAGCTCACGCTTCGAGTGATCGATCATCACGTTGTGTGGTTTGACGTCTCGATGCATGATGCCCTGCGAGTGACAAAAATCCAACGCCTTTAAAAGTTCGTTGATGTAGTACCGAATGTCGTAATCGGTCAGCGTCGGGTACAAAACCTTAAAGTCCGTGTTATTCACGTGCTCAAAGATCAAGCTCGGCGTCTTCGTCATCGGTTCTCGCACGACATCGAGAAGTTTGATCACGTTGACGCCCCCGGTGAGATTTTGTAAAATCTTAATCTCGCGCTTGATCTTCTTCTTCTTCACCGGCTTTAAGATTTTAATCACGCACTTCCCCCCATTCACGTGTCGTCCCTCGAACACCTCGCTGTACTTGCCTCTGCCCAGCTTTTTCACCACCTCGTAATCGTCCTGCTCGCCCCACTGCACGCTCAGCGCCTCGTAGTCCCAGTACTCGCGCGGCTTTTCATCATTCACCTCGGCGTACACCCGCGCCTTGGACGGCGTCGCGTCGCGGCGAATCGCCTTCCCGATGCGCGTGGACATGTCGACGCGATGAATCAAACGTTCCCGCGTTCACGTCGCTCTCGCGCGATCCGTCTCGCGGTCGAACGCGGCGTCGCGCGGGCGTCGATCCGTCGGATAGGTTTGCCCGTGGTCTGAAGGAATTCTCGCGACGACGACGCGTCCTCCACCGATGACGCGCGCGACGACGGGACGCGGTTCGAGCGCGCGAGAATGCGTCGTCGACGACGACGCGCTCTCCACCGCTCGACGACGGTCGCGACGTGTGCGCACCGCGCGCGCGAATGTGACGAGATTTCTCGGCGGTCGTTCACGAAACTGAACGACCGCACACGACGACGACGCGCGACCGCGCGCGCCATGGCGTCCGACGCCGCGGCGCGCGCGAGCGGCGCGGTGTCGTCGCCGACCGTCGCGCGGTCGAGCGGGACGACGCCGGAGGTGGCGTTTCGAGTGATGCGTCTGCGCGCGCCGAGTTACGAACACGCCGGTGGACGATCGGTGGGCGCGGTGACGCTCGAGCGCGGTGATTTCGACGCCGACGCGCGACGAGACGGGAGCGACGACGCGCGTCGCGTCGATGGAGGCGTCGGCGCGGACGCGGGAGCGGCGTCGAGACCGGCGACGTCGGGGAATCGTCATCAACCGGCGTACGGCGACGCGCGCGCGACGCGAGGCGAGCTCGTGCTTCCGCAATCCTTCGGCGCGGTGGCGCTGGGTGAGCGGTTCAGCTCGTTCGTCGTGTTCGGGAATTTCACGCGCGAGAGCGGGACGCAGGGTGGGACGGTGCGAGAGATTGGAATTAAGATTGAATTACAGACGGAGCGACAGCGCGCGACGCTGTACGACGGGACGAAGACGCCGATCGCGTGTTTGCGACCAGGGGAGAAGGCGGACGTGATCGTGACGAAGGATTTGAAAGAGTTGGGCGCGCACACACTCGTGTGCTCGGCGACGTATTACGATGAGTCTGGGGAACGGAAATATTTACCGCAATATTTCAAGTTTAAGGTTTCGAATCCGTTGAGCGTGCGAACGAAAGTGCGCGCGGCGCCGCGTGGGCGCGTGTTTTTGGAGGCGTGCATAGAAAACGTGACAAGGTATCCGCTATTGTTGCACAAGGCGCGATTCGAGGCGACGAGCGGGCTGGTGGCGACGGAGATTACGCCGGAACGCGGCGGCGAATCGGCGAGATTCGACGAGACGTCCGACGCGGGCAAAGGCTTGCCATCGCTCGGCGCGCGCGCCGTGTACCAACTCGACGCGCTCAACGGCTCGGCGCACTTTCTTTTTGAGATTGCGCGCGAATCCGGAGGTGACGATCCGTTCACGCCGCAGACGCCTCTGGGAAAACTCGAACTCTTTTGGCGAGGCGCCATGGGAGATCCCGGACGGTTACAGACGCAAGTCATCGCCGCGGGTAGCGCCGGGTCCAGCGATCGCGTCCCCGACGTCGTGAAGATGCGTCAGAGTCTCGTCGTCGACCCGTCTCCTTCGAACGCCGTCGACGCGAGCACGGTGTACGTCGAGAGACCGTTCTCGCTCCGCGTCGTCGTCGAGGCGCTCGCGCCAGTCGCCGCCGGCGAATACGTCCTTCGCGTCAAAGACGTCGTCACCGGCGTCTACCTGGACGGCGCTCGCACCGTCCACGTCGGCGCGTTGGCTCGCGGTGACACCGAAATTATCGACTTGTCGTGCGTCGCTCTCGGTTTGGGCGCGCAGACGTGTCCCTCGCTCGCGTTGGTCGGCGTCGAGGACGACGCCGTGGCGCACGCGCCGCCGCCCTTGGATATTTTCGTCGTCCGCGATCTTCCACGGACGACCGCGCGCGGCGCGGACGCGCTCGTCACCGTCGACGAACCGCCGTCCGCGATGGCGTAAAATCGAGGCGCAACGTCGCCAGGGCATCGCGCGCCCGCGTTTCGGCGCGGTTGTTGTAAATTAGTCTGAAAACGCCCCGAACGCCCATTCGCCGGACTTCACGTCGTCCGGCGCATGCTCGCCTCGAGCTCGCCCGCGCACATCTTTAAAACACCTCCCGTCGCGCACTCCAACGCGCGCGGTCGCCTCTCGCGCGCGTCGCGGCGTCCGGCGTCGAGGTTCCCGTCTCAGGTTCCCCTCTCCATCGCGCGCGCGCGGTCCACCGTCGTCGTCGCGAGCATGCCGACGCGTCGCGCGCCGACGCGACAAGCGTCGGCGACGCGGTCTCGCGCGCGTTCGGCGTCGCGCACGCGCGTGCGAGCGTCGGACGACGCGGCGTCGAGGTACGGGTTGGCGGACGCCGAGCGCGGCGCCACGCTGCGTTGGCTTCCGACGTTTTTGACGATTTTGCGAGTCGTCGCCGTGCCCGTGCTGGCGTGGGTGTATTACAGCGGATTGAAACACGCGGCGCCGATCACCGGGGGCATCTTCGTCGTCGCCGCGATCACGGATTGGCTGGACGGATATCTGGCGAGGCGACTGAAGGCGAGCAGCGCGTTCGGCGCGTTTTTGGATCCGGTGGCGGATAAATTGATGGTGGCCGCGTCTTTGTGCCTGCTGTGCACGCACGCGCCGCGGGGCGTGGCACCGTGGGCGGTGGCGCTGCCGTCCATCGTCATCATCGGACGGGAGATTACGATGAGCGCGTTGCGCGAGTGGTGCGCGGCCAAGGGCGGCGAGGCGCACGCCGCCGTCAAGGTGAATAACTTGGGCAAGTATAAGACGGCGACGCAGATGCTGGCGCTGAGCGTTTTGTTGCTCGTGCGTGATGGCTCTGCGTTCATCGCGAACGGGGTGTACGACGCTGCGTTGGTGCAAGGCGGCGTCTGGTGTCTGTGGGCGTCGGCGGTGTTGGCGTTGGCGTCGCTCTACGTGTACATGTCCGGCGTCATCGGACTCATGCTCGCCTCGGATTGATTCTCCAAACACACACGCATGCCTAATAATTACAACACTCTTGCTTTGTATTACGAATTACGAATCGATCTTGTCTGCAATGATTTTGAACGTTTCCTCTGCGGCGATTCTCGCGTGAAGCTCGCCGTCGCGTTGTCGATCGGGATGGAATTTCAAAAATGCTTTCCTGTACGCTCGACGCAGTTGCTTCGCGTTCGCGTGCGCACCGCCATCGACTTCGATGCCGAAACACTCGAGCGTCTCCGCGAGATTCATGTCGCGCACTTTCACCGTCCACTTAGCTCTGAATTCGTGGCGAAGCTCCTCAGCGCTCTGTGCCTCCTCGGACGACTTGACCTGTTCCGCGCGAAACCTCTCCACGCGCCGTTCCGCCGCACGAATCAAATCAATCGACGCTTGCGTCTTTTGTTCTCGACGACGGTGCTCGAGCTCTTCGCGTTCGCGCGCCAGCGCTTCTTCCTCGGCGCGCGCGGACTCTTGCGCCGCGAGCGCCTTCGATTCAATCTCGAGTCGGCGGCGAGCCCTGAACGCGCCCACGGCGTCGCTCACGATCCATTTCTTCGTCACCAACAAGTTGAACATCTCCTGTAGTAACACAGATTCACTATACGGGCTCTCCGCGTCGTTCAATTCGGTCTCGTCTTCCAGCACGGCGCCGAGCGCGTTGCATAGGTAGTTGGCGCGCTCGGAATTGTTCTCTGCCAATTTACTCGCGCGCAATGCGCTCGCCAACGTGATGCCGTGCGCGACGGCGATCGCGGCGAGCACATCATCGTGTACGACTTCTTTGGGTTCTTTACCCTTATCCGCGGGTTTCGCGTTGAGAGTCGACGACGACGCAGCGCCGTTGCGCGCGAACGCCACCAAATCGTCGATGGACGAAACTGAATTCTCGTTGGCAAACAACGGCGACTTGGGAAACTTTTCGAGCGGCGACTTACCCTTCGCTTTACTAAACGACCACTCCGTGGTTGCCTCGGACGCTCGCGGGGGCACGTACGGGGGCGGCGTCGGCGGCAGCGCGCCGTCGTACTCGGGCTCGGCGCACGACGTCATCCTTCCCGGAACCACCATCAAATCGATCCACATCTCGCTCTTTCCCTCGGTGAATATCACTCGCACGGAGTCTCGGCCGCAGTAATACTCGCCTTTTACTAATCTACACGGAATGCCGCACGTCGCCGCGAGCGCCTTGAACAAAACCGCGCGATGTCGCTCAGTTCCTTTGCTCAAATGTCCCACGTGCAGACAACAGCCCTTCGTCTCGCCGAGCAACGTCTCGCGATCGTTCGCCACCTCAGCCGCGAGTGTGGGATCATCCACCGCACTCACCGATCCACCGAGTCTATCGCTCACCAATCTCGCGAGCAACGCGCACTTGGCGCTCGTCGTCGGAGCGGCGTCGCACGTCTCTCTCGCCAAGACGTCGAGCTCGCTCAAAAAGATATCCGTCCTTCGATCGACGACGAGCGCCTCCTCTCCGGACGTCGACGGCCGTCTCAACAATTCGTGTAGTTCGGGTAACTTGCCATCCTCGATCGCGTCGAACGCGTCGCCGTGTACGTCGTAAAAGCCGTCCGCCGACGCGTCCAAGACGTCCTCGGCGTCCAACGCCTGGGAAATCCAAAATTTCGCCGCCAGCGACCGCCCGACGCTGCGCGCCGTCTCCGCGTCCACCGTCCCGCGCCCTCGAGCGTCGAACTCCAACTCGACCGCGAGTAAATCCGCGCTCGTCTCCTTGGTCGACGCCTCGAGCGCTAAACGAAGCTCGTCGGCGTCGAAACCGTCCGCCGTCCTCACCACCGGTGCCCCGACGCTCGTCGAATCGGCGTACATGGCGGATGCGTTCGACCGGGCGGGCGGAAACGACGTCTCGACGACGTCTCGAGCGTCTTTGTGTCGCTTCAGTCGCGCTGCGCGGCGAAAGAGGGAACGATGAGTCGGGTGCCCATTCGGTTAGGCGGGGCGCATGACGAACGAGATCGTCGTCTCGACGCGCGCGCGGACGACGCGACGGGACGAGAGCGAAACGCACACTTGATCGTTTTGAACATCGTCGCCGATCGCGCTCGCGCGAGAATCGCTCGCTCGATGGACGCGCGGTGAGCGACGAGTCGACGAGTGCAGACGAGCTCAGGCGGACATCCTTCTAGTTACAATCGAGCATCGCGCGAGAATCTTCGTCGTTTACGCCGGTCCAGGGGGCGGCGCTAACACGGGGGTGGGCGGCGGCGGAGGGAACATCGGCGGGGGAAACGCCGCCGCGGGAGGCGCACCCGCGCTCGGCGTCCCGCTCCTGGCCACCGCCAACCATCCCAAAAACACGTACATCAACAGCACCGGATACACCGCCAACGCCCGTCTCGCGTTCGGCACCGCCGCGCTCACAAATGGGACGCTGGCTTTCCCGCTCCACGTCACCGCCGCCGCCACCACGATGAATCTAAAAATTTTATTTTCGCTCGCCAGACACAGCGCGCTCGCCAGACACAGCGGCACTACGCAGTACCCCAACAGCGCCACCGACTGCAAGAAGATGATCTTCCCGCCCAACAACAACACGTTCGCCGTCAGCGCCACCGCACCGAGCCCCACCGTCGCGAAGACGACGCTAAACGTCTCGTGCCCGTTGGGCACGCCCGCGCTCAACAGCGAGCTCAGCGTCAACACGAACACCAGCGGTCCCCACAGATCCCACTCGCGCAATCGCGTCGCCCCGTTCGCGCCCCAATTCGTCGGCATCAGCACCGCCGCGCAATTGCGTCGAACGAGCGCCGCGTCGCGACGCATCGTCGCCCACACGGTTTCGTCCAACGTGTCCAAGGAGATGTCTCTCGTCTGCGACGCATCCACGCGCGCCATCGTGATCTCGTCGCTCGCCGCGCTCGAAAACAGCGGCGCCGCGTCCGTAAACGTCCCGTGACTCATCGAGTCGCGCTCGGAGAGGACGCGTGGACGCCCAGTCGAGGCGATCAGTGCCGATCGAGTCATCGCGCCCGCGCGAGCTCACCCTCACTCGCGCCCGCGTCGGACCCCGACGCGTCGCCCCTCGACGCGCGCCGCACCCCGCGCGCTCGACCGCGCGATGTCGCGCGCGCTCGCGTCGACCGCGACGCCCTCTCGCGCGCGCGCGCGCGTCCAGACGACGACCGAGACGACGACTCGAAGAAGACCCTCGGGCTCGCGCGCGGGCGCGCGCGCGCGCGCCGTCGTCGCGCGCGCGACGGACGCGTCGAACCGGTGCGCGCTGACGACGTCCGTGATCGCGTCCACGCTCGAGGACGCGCTTCGAGACGTGCGAGACGCCGTGGAGAAGGGCGCGGACATCGTCGAGCTCAGGGTGGATTTCTTGGGCGCCGCCGCCGTCGTCGCCGACGCGCTCGAGCCGTTGATTAAAGCGTGCCCGGTGCCCGCCATCGTGACGTACAGACCGACGTGGGAGGGTGGACAGTACGATGGGGATGAATCCGAGCGTCTCGCGATGTTGTGGAGAGCGCACGAGCTCGGCGCGGCGTACGTGGATTGCGAAGTGTTGGCGGCGGAGCGCTTTTTCGCGGCCAAGCCGGCGAGCGCCGACGCGAAGAAATCGCCGACGAAGATTATTCTGAGTTCGCACAATTACGACGAAACGCCGAACGACGATGAATTGAGACGAATTCACGACAAGTGTCTGCGCGCGGGGGCGGACATCGTGAAGATGGCGTCGGTGTGCGTCGACGTCGAGGACGTGGCGAGGTTGGAGCGTTTGTTGCGAGAGACGCGAGACGCGGCGTGCGAGACGATCGTTTTGGGGATGAGCGAGCACGGTCAGGTGTCGAGATTGCTCGCGGCCAAGTTTGGGAGCTTTTTGACGTTCGGGGCGATTCGCAGAGGGGAGGAGAGCGCGCCGGGACAACCTTTATTGGAGGAGTTGAGAGATTTGTATCGCGTGCCGACGCAAACCGCGTCCACCAAGGTGATGGGCGTCATCGGGAATCCGATCGGGCACAGTAAATCGCCGGCGCTGCACAACCCGTGCCTCGACGCCGCGGGCGTGGACGCGTGTTACGTGCCGTTTCTCGTCAAGGACATTAAGAGTTTCTTGAAGAATCCGCTCTTCGGACGCGAGGATTTCGTCGGGTTTAGCGTCACCATTCCGCACAAGGAGGACGCGCTCGAGGCGTGCGCCGAGGTGGATCCGGTGGCGAAGCAGATTGGTGCGGTGAATACGCTCGTGCGTCAACCGGATGGGAGTCTGAAGGGGTACAACACGGATTACGCGGCGGCGATCGACGCGATCGAAGACGCGATGGAGAGAAAGACGGGAACGCCGGCGCGCGCGTCCCTCGAAGGTAAAACCGTCGTCGTCATCGGCGCGGGTGGAGCGGGCAGAGCGTTGGCCTTCGGCGCCAAGTTTAAGGGTGCGAACGTCGTCATCGCCAATCGCAGCATCGACCGCGCGCGAGCGCTCGCCGAGGCGTGCGGCGGCGTCGCGGTGACGCTGGAGGATTTGGCGAGCGGAGGCGTGAAGGGTGACGTGCTCGCCAACACGACATCCGTCGGCATGCAGCCGAACGTCGACGACACGCCGGCACCCGCAAGCGCGCTCCAAGGATACTCGGTGGTGTTCGACGCCGTGTACACGCCCCTCGAGACGCGTCTCTTGCGCGAAGCCACGGCGGCGGGGTGCGAAATCGCGAGCGGTTTGGACATGTTCGTCGGTCAAGCGGCGCGACAGTTTGAGCTCTTCACCGGTAAGCAGGCGCAGGTGGAGCTCATGCGCGAGGCGGTGCTGTCGAGCATCAAGTGATGGAACTGATGAGCGTCACACATATATTTTTTCGAGCGCAAAGCTTTCAATTTATAATACAACAAGAAATTCGAAGGTGCCAAAAACAGTACAGTGCTTAAATAATCACGACGTTACGGGCGCCGGTTCGGAATCGACGCGAAGAGATTCCATGGCGAGTCGAGCCGCCTCAGCTTCCGCCCGCGCCGCCACCGCCGCCTTGCGCGCCGCCGCGGCGACCGCCTCCTCCTCGCGCCGTTTCAGACGCACCGCCGCTTTCGCCGCCTCCTTTTCCACTTTACGCGCCTTTGACTCGGCGCGCTTCGCGCTCTTCGGCCCTTTCGATCTCGTCGCCGACGTCGACGCATCCTTTTCATCGCTCGGCGATCCCGCGATCCTATCCTCGCGACTCGCGCGCGCCGGCGTCGGCGGTTTCGGCGTTTTAGGCGACGAAGACGAAGACGAAGACGCCTCGTCGCCGCGCGCGCTCGCCCCCTTCCCCTCGCGCCCGACCGTCGGTCTCGCGTATCTTCGACCACCGCCGCTCACGAATCCTCCGCGTCCGAACCGTCTGTTCCCGATCACCAGTCTCGCCCGACCGCGCATCGCGAGCGCCTCGGCCTCGTCCGCCGCGTCCGCGTCCGCGTCCGCCCCGTCGTCCGCCTCGTCCCCGTCGCTCTCCCACCCCTCCCCCGCGCCGCCGTCCTCCCCGCACCACCGCGCGCGCGCGAGCAAACACATCGGCTCTTCGCGAAGACTCCCGTCCGCGCGCGGTCGTCCATCGAGCCCGCGCGTCGTGAGCGCGCGCTCGAAGGGCGTCTTACACACCGGGCAACGGGTCCTCGCGCCCGGCGCGGTGAACGTCGACCACCGCGCGAGACACCGCGCGTGAAAGGCGTGGAGACACGCGTCGACGTGCGCGACGTCGAGGACGTCCGGAATCGCGAGGCATATCGCGCACTCGCGTCCGGCGTCGTCGTCGGCGTCCATGGGCGCGTCGATGGGTGAGGTGACGATGAAAAAACAAAACGTCACGCGGTGGGCGCGACGACGGATGGGCGTCAGCTCGCGGCGCGCGCGACGGTGTGGGAGGCGTCCGGCGAGGGGTGGTCGTGCGCGGAAAAAGTATTTCCGAGCGGTCGCGCGTCGGTGCGCGTCGGTGCGCGTCGACGGAGTGGGTCGGATGGACGCCGCGCGCGACGACTCGGCGTTCGGCGGCGACGCGGTCGCGCGCGCGCTGGGCGCGGCGGAGGCGTCGACGGTGGCGGTGTCCACGACCGACGCGCGCGTGGACGATGATAAACGCATCGAGCGGACGCTATCGACGCACGCGCGAGGGCACGTCGTCAATCACGCGGCGCTGTGGGCGGCGCAGCTCATCTGGGCCTTTATGCACGTTTTTAGTAACCGCGCGTTGAAGACGGTTCCGCCGACGGCGTTTTGCGCGTTTCGATTGGCGCTGGGGTTACCGTTTTTGGCGTATTCGGCGCGGCGAGAAGGTGGTCGCGTGCCTCTCGGGCCTTTGGTCGCGTGGTCGATTCCCATGGGAGCGGCGATCGGGTGCGCGTATCTCATGGTTTTCGTGGCGAATAAGCGCAGCGGGGCGACGCTCGTGGCGAGCGTGCAGCCGATCATGCCCGTGTCCGTGGCGCTGATGAGCAGCGCGTTGGGATTAGAACCCATGAGTAAGTTGAAGGCGTTGGGGGTGTTGGTGACCACGATCGGGACGGTTACGGCGTTGCGGGCGTACGAGGTGTTTCAGGCGGGCGGGTTGACTTTTTTAGACGCCGTGTGCCTGCTTTCGCAGACGAATTCGTACTCGTGTTACGTCGTCATGCTCGGCCTGGCGACGAAGCGGTACCCGTTTCCGTTATTATTTCTCTTCACCAGCACCCTCGTGGCCGAGATCGGGGTCACGCTCATAGGCATTCCAACCTTTCGAACCTTTGACGCCGCGTCGGTGTCCGCCTCGGCGTGGGGCGCCGTCGTCTACGCCGGCATCGCGTCCTCCGTCGTCGCCCACTCGCTCAATTCGTGGGCCATCGGTCGCATAAAGGGCGTTCTCCCCACCGTGTACAGCGGCGTGCAGGTCGTCTTCACCATCATCCTCGCCTCCGCGTTCCTCGACGAGCGCTTCTCGTGGGATCGAGGCGTCGGCGTCGTCGTCACCATCCTCGGCGTTCTTCTCGTCGCCAAGGCCAAGTTTCGAGAGTCCCACGACGAGAGACGAACGCGGGACGAACGCGACGTCGACGACGAGCGCCGACGCGACGACACCCCTAGGCTGCACGATGTATTGTAATTCAGGATAGAGACGTAGCGCGCGCGCGCGCGGCGTGCCTCGACTCGACACCTCAACCGACGAGTCACGACTCGACACCTCAACCGACGAGTCACGACTCGACACCTCGACCGACGAGATCCTCACGACCGGGTGCTGGATAAGACCAGTGCCTGCGGACGATAGGGGTACACGCGAGTCATGACTCAAGGGGGTACACGTGAAAAAGCGCGATCGCGCGCCCATCGCTCGCCGCGCGCGTCTGCACTCGACGACGCGCGCGAGAGACCCCCCGTCGACGACGCCGCGGAGACCAACGCGATCGACGATGTCCTCGGCGCTTCGTCAACACCTTCGCCGCGCCGCGCGCGCGGTCGCCTCCTCGGCGAACGCGCGTCCGTCGTCGCTCGCCGGCGCCCGATCCGCGGTGGCGGCGGCGACGGACGGCGTCGCGGTCGGTGCGTCGACGACGCTTCGCGCGCGCGACATCGCGGCGCGCGCGTTCGCCACCGGTCCCGCGCGTCACGACAAGACCATCAGCGATGAGTTGTTGCACAAACTCGGTGGATTGAGCACGCAAGCCCTGATCGATGGGTTGTGGGTCATGGGTTGGCCGACGTCGCACGTCATGGGCGCGCGACCGCTCACCGAGGGGCAAAAGAAACTCGTCGGACGCGCGGTGACGCTTCGATTCGTGCCGCAGCGACCGGACATCGCGGCGAGCAAACCGGCGGGGATGGAGTCTCCGGAGTACGAGGCGTTCGAACAGACGGGGCCGAACGAGTGCGTCGTCATGGAGAGCGTCGGGCCGTGGGAATCCGTGGGCGGCGATATTAAGTTTTTGCGATTGGCGCAAAAGGAGTGCGCGGGATTGGTGACGGATGGAAGCGTGAGAGATACCGCGGTGTTGCGTGCGTATGGATTTCCGGTGTTTTCCATCTCGACGACGCCGAGACAAGGACCGCACGTGCACCAGCCGTGGGAGTGCAACGGCGTCATCACGTGCGGCGGTATCGTCGTGCGACCGGGTGATGCGATCATCGGTGATCAAGACGGTGTCGTCGTCGTGCCGGCGTCTCACGCGCAAGAGGTGTACGACATCGCGCACTCTCGCGAGATTGTCGAAGACATCGTCAAGACGGAGTTGGCTACCAACCCGGGCCCGCCGGGCAAGTACTACCCGTTCGTGAGCGGTAAGATTAAAAAGGATTCTCCGTTGTGCAAGTTGCTCGCGAGCAAGGGCTACGATTCTAGCAAGTTCGCGCACACTTCCGCGACTCCGGGCGCGCGCGCCGGTCTCGGTGGCATCGCCAAGAGCCGTAACACGCTCGGCGCTCGCCGCACGATGAGCCAACAAGTGCGTCACAAGTCGTACATGCGCACCGACGCCGAATACAACGAAGTTCTCGATCAATTCGCCAAGCACAAGGCGTGCGCCGTGCTTCGTACGGGTGTTGAAGGTGCCGCCTACAACGCCATGGACGCCGCCGTTCAAGGTGGCTTCAAGCTTGTCGAATTCACCCTCACCACTCCGGGTTGCCTCGACGCCGTCGAGCGCTTCGCCTCTCGCTCCGACGTCTTGTCCGGCTGCGGTACCATCTTGACCGTCGACGACGCCAAGAAGGCTTTGGACGCGGGCTCCAAGTTTATCGTCGCCCCGATCCTCGTTCCGGAGGTTGTCGAGTGGTGCGCCGCCAACAAGGTGGTGTGCATTCCGGGTTGCCAAACGCCGAGCGAATTGTACAGAGCGTACACGCTCGGCGCTCCGGTGCAAAAGCTCTTCCCGGGAGTCGCTGGTGGCCCGAACTGGGTTCGCGCTGTCTCGAGCGCGCTCCCGATGTTGCGCATCAACCCGACGTCCGGCGTTGAGATCGACACGGCTGCTGATTACTTGCGCGCCGGCGCCAACTCTCTCGGTTTCGTCGCCCCGGCGTTCGACCAAGAAGCCATCAAGCGCGGCGACTGGGACGTCATCTCCCAGACCGCGAGCAAGATCATGGCTGCCGTTCGCGCCGCCTAAGCCATTCACATCAAAATGATTATTTTTAATAACAACATACATGCCAACAACGTGATGATTCTTACTTGCGACTCGAGCACGAAAACACCGTCGGACGATACGTAGGGAGGTACATGGTCGAGTAGACGTATTCGCTGATGGCGTCCTCGCCCGTGGCGACCAAACGACGAATCTCATCCGGCACGCGCCCCTCGCGAGCGGCGGCCTCGATCACTTTCACGGCGACGTACGCGGAGATGTCTCTAATTCTATCGATACTCGGGAAAATTGTGCCCGATTCGTATTGCTCAGTCGTGAGCATGTTCGGAATGGCCAACGCCGCCGCTTGAAGCATGCCGTCGGAGATGACGCGCGATTTCGAGAGCACCGCGCCGAGACCGAGTCCCGGAAAGACGTAAAAGTTATTACCTTGATTCGCCTTCATCACGGTCCCGTTAATCTCGACGTCTTCGAACGGCGATCCCGCGGAAAAAATGGCGCGCCCGCCCGTCGCTCTCGCTGCCTCCTCGGCGGTGCACTCGGCGCGAGACGTGGGATTGGATAAAGGCATGATGATCGGACGCTCGTTGATTTTCCCCATCTCGCGCAACACCTCATCCGTGAATAATCCTTTCACCGTCGAGACGCCGAGAAGTGTCGTCGGTTTCGCCGCCCGAATGACGTCCATGAGCGACGCGCCGTCCGGTAAATCCGTGCGGTTTCGCACGAAACCTCGCAGAGGTTCACTCCCTGGTCCGTCCAACGCGCGATCATTCGTGATCAGACCGTCTTTATCTATGATGTAGAAACGCTTGTACGCCTCGTCCGGCGATAATCCTTGCGCCACCATTGCTTGGTGTAAAAACGTAGCGATCCCGCACCCCGCGCTTCCCGCGCCCGTCATGACAAACCGTTGCTTGGTGATGTCTTTACGGTGACCGCCCATGCACTTCATCGCACCGTATATTCCCGCGAGCACCACCGCCGCGGTGCCTTGAATGTCATCGTTGAAGCACAGCACGTCGCGTCGATACCGCTCGAGAATCTTATTCGCGTGCTTGGTTTGAAAATCTTCAAACTGAATCAACGCATTTGGCCAACGGTTGCGCACGCCGCGAATAAACTCCTCGATGAAGTCATCGTACTCCTGTCCCTCCAGACGCGCGTGCTGACTTCCTAGATAATACGGATCGTTCAAAAGATCCGGATTGTTAGTGCCCACGTCGAGAACGACCGGAAGCACGTGTTGCGGATCGAACCCGCCGCCCGCGACGTATAAATCGAGCTTCCCTTGCGAGATACCCATGCCGTTCATGCCCAAATCTCCCAGGCCCAGAATTCTCGACCCGTCCGTGACCACGATAACGGTGACGTCACGCTTCCAGTTGAACATCATCGAGTTGAAATCGCCTCGATCTGCCGACGAAAAGTACATGCCTCGCGCGCGGCGCAATAACTTCGAGTATTGCAAACACGCGTCGCCCACCGTCGGCGTGTAAATAATCGGCGCCAATTCTTCGATGTATTCGTGCACGAGACGATAAAACAACGTTTCGTTTCGATCTTTGAGATCTTGCAGATGCGACCATCGCTCGAGCGGCGTGGCGAGCGTCCTGTTTTGCGACCAAATTTTCGCCGCCTGTTCGGCGATGGTAAAGTACCGTGGCGGCACCAAGCCTCTGATTCCCAAGCGTTCGCGTTCGCTCACTGTCGCGCGCGCGTCTCGTCAGTCTCGATGCGCATCGAATCGTCGTCGTGCTCGTCGTCATCGTCGTCGTCGTCGGGTATTCTCTCGCTCGAGCTCGAGCTCGGCGCGCGACGCACCCGTAAAACTCGTGCCCTTGTTGTAGATTGGGTTGTGCAAAACCTCGATTCCTCGCGACACGTCCGGGTGCATCACCACCACGTCGTCGATCGCGCGTTTCTTCGACTTTCCACCGCTCGGTTCGCGCATCGTTGACGACCGCGAGCGCTCGTCGTCGACGTCGGTGACGGTGGAGAAGCGCGCGAGGAAACCGTTCGGGGACACCGCGTACGGCGTTGGGGACACCGCGCCCGACGGCGACGCGCGGGCGAACGTGCGACATCTTCGCGCGAAAAGGACGTACGGCGACGTCGGGGACATCGTCGCGCGCGGTCGCGAGCGCGGGCGGTCGCGAGCGAGGCGACGTGTGCGGATAAATGGGGTAGGGGTGACACCGCCGGTTACAAGACGACGCGCCTAAGGTACACGAGAGGAATCACGACGCCGCTTCCTTCTTCCACTCCGTCTCCTCCCGCATGTCGAATGAATGACTGATGACGGCGCGCGAGCATCGTTTGAAGAAGGGCGCGTGGCGCGGGTCGCCGACCATGCAGTGCGCCTGGTCGGCGGAGCGAGACGGGCCGAGCGCCGCGCGAAACTTCACATCCTCGTTCCACAGTCTCGCCAAGACGTGCGCCATGTGAAAGTAATCTAAATCTCCGGACGTTCCGCGAACGTCGGCGTAGAACTCCGCCGCCAGACGCTCGGCGACGTACGAATTCTTCGCGGCGGCAATGAACCACACCGAGAACCACGGTTGCTGCGACTTGGGCGCGTGTCGCGCCTCGTTATCCGTGCGTTGCAACAGATGCGCCTGTCTGTGTAAATCTAACCATTTGCTCAGCGGTGCGTTCGCTTGCAGCGTCGCGTCCGCCCACACGCCGCCGTACTTGGCCAGGAGCGCGCTTCGCAATAAATCCGCCTTGTGCTGCACGCTCAACAGCCTCCACTCCTCGCTCGGCACGTGATACGCTGAACCCGTCTCGTTCGTCCCGCACAGCTCCATCGCCCGCCTCAAATCTAACGTCCGCACCTCAAAGTCCGGATTATACGCCACCCACGAGTCTCTCGACCGCCGCGCGATGGCTGGCGCGCGATCGAATCCTTCGTCCCACAACATCCAAATCGTCCTCGGAATCCCCTCCGTCGATCGACACGCCTCCTCGACGCACGCCTTGGTCGTCGCGCACGCGTTCGCACCGGACAACGTCTGCACGCACTGACGCAACGGCGCCGATCGCGCGAGGTTCACCGTGAGCGCGATGAACGGAGAGATGAAAACGACGAAACCAAACACCCATTTACGCTGCCGCAGCGTGAGCGACGCCGACGACGACTTGGGCGACGCGCTCGCGTCGCCGTCGCCGTCACCGACCGCGGCGCCGCGTCGTTCGTCGTCGTCCGCGAGGAGCGCGGCGCGTTCGTCGCGATCCATGACGCGCGAGCCGTGCGATGGCGCGCGCGGACGACGAGCGGCGGACCGACTGAAGAGGAGTGATGGGTTAGTACCGGTACGGTGTTTCGTATTTACACATGGGCCGAGCGTCGCGCCGACGCGCGCGACGTCATCGGAGCTTAGCTCGCACGTCCTCGGCGTCGCCGTACCAGTGCTCGAAGACGCCGATGGCGTGGTGGATGATTTCCAGTCGACGCGCGAGCGTCGTCGTGGCGGCGCTCGCGCGGTCGAGCGGCGCGCACCTCGCGTCGGCGCGAGACTCGGCGACGCCTCGTTTACGGAAGACGAAGGCGACGCTCACTCTCGGATCGTCGGGACTGTCGGGCTGACACGCGCTTCCCCAGTGGATGATGTTTCCGGCCCAGGCGAGTAACGTGCCCGGCTCGACGGGGGCGAGCGGCTTGGCGGCGCCGCGAGGCACCTCGGGCGCAGATTTCGCGGCGTCGCTTCGACCGCCGTCTTCGTCGTCTTTTTTTGAGACGATGTACATGCACCCGCTCGTCTCTGTGACGCGGTTCAGGGGAAGCCAGAGACTGAGAACCTGTGTGCCGTCCTCGCCGACGGCGTCGGCGAGAGAGTAGTCGCGATGCGGCACGCCGAAATTGTTCCCGATGTATCTCTTACCGGACGCGCAATTTTCGAGCTTGAACGCCGCGACGGACGGTTCGAGCACGCACTCACCGCCGAGTAACACCTCGGCGTGGGCGAATAATCGATCGATGACGCGCCACGCGACGTCGGCGACGAAGACGCACGCGGGAGGCCAAGACGCGGCGACCAAGGCGTCGACGCCTCGTCGCAACGCGTCGACATCCTCTCTCGGGACGACGACGTCGCCCCACACGTAGCCGTCGTCTTGAAGCGAACGAACGTGTTTCTTCGTCTCGCTCGCGTCGATGGTGGCTACGCCGAGATCACAGCCGTCGGTGACGGAACATCCGTGCGCGGCGAGCACGCCGTTCCAATACGCGGCGTCTAACACGTTCGGGGACGACGTCGACGGACCCGCGTCTGCGTCGCCGAACGTGTCCCACGCAGCGTTCTGCGCGTCGATTGCGGGGGCGACGCCGTCGACCTCAGTGGCGGCGTAATCCAAGACGGTGACGCCCGCGTGGTCGTCGCACGAGGCGAGTCTGTACGGAAAGCGCGCGGCGCCCGCGGCGCCGAGTTTTTCTACGACTCGCTCGTCCCAACCGTTCGGATCGAGCGTTTGTTCGGACGACGACGCGGGAAGTGCGCATGCGATGTCATTCGCTCGAAGCGCGGAGCTCAGACTCGCGCGCGCGCGTTTGTCGGGTCGCGCCTCGACGTCGTCAAACGTCACGTCGGCGGGATCGCGCAGCAGCGCGGCTCGTCGCGTCTCCATCATCTCCAACGCCTCAGGCGTCGCGGACGAGAACGCCATGACGCCATCGTCCGTGATGATGTCGCAGAGCGCGTCCCACACGTCGCGCGCGTCCCCGTTCGGCCAACGACCGATGATGACGTCGTATCTGTCTCGCGGCGCCACCGCCGCAACGTCTGAGAAATTCCGGCTCCACACGCGAACGTCGCCGGCGTCTCCCGGCGTCGCGATGTCCTCGACGTCGTCGCGTCGCGAGCACTCAAATCCAAAGTGCTTCACCGCGAAGTCGACGACGACGTCGTCCGATTCCACGACGTCCACGCGCGCCGATGGCCAATACGTACGAAGAAACGACGGCACCGCCCCCGCCGCGCACGACGTCATCAACACTCTCGGACTCGGCGACGACGACGCCATCATCGCCGTCGCCACGTACGTCGCGTCTCTCCATGAATCAAGCGCGACGCCGAGCGGCTCTTGCGGATCCTTCTCCGCCTCCACCGCCCCGTCGCTCCCTCGCCACGCGCCCGCGACCAACGCTCGCGTGCAATCGCCGACGGATCCGTCCTCCACCGCCATATCGATCACGCTCACCGCCGGTCGACCCTCTTCCTCGCGCTCGCAGACGTGATCTACCACCTCGACGCTCCACGCCAACGCACCCGTGCGCTCGTTCACTCCCAACGGCGTCACCAACGTCAACGTCTCGAGCAACAATCCAAACGCCCACGCGTCCTCCGCGTCCAAATCCTCCTGCGCGCGAAGCGTCGGCACCGTCGCGCTCGCCATGCCGCTCCGAGAGTCCACGAACAGCGCCTGTCCGGTGTCCTCGTCCAGTTCGAGCTGATAGCCCTCGTTCTCGAGTAAACCGTTCGCGACGCCGCCGAGCTCGCTGAGCACCAAGAGCGCAACGTCGCCCGCCGCCACGACGTCCTCGGACTCGCCCTCCGCGGGCGCGTGCGTCGACGCGTCTCTGCGCACGAGTTGCAACGAACGCAACAGGGGCACGACGACGCCCGCGGCGCAGAGGGTGAGCGCCCATTCGGCGCCGTGGCCCTCGGCGCCGATGTCGAGCTCGAGGAGAGACTCGGCCGCCGCCGCGCGCTCGGAGGCGTTCGCGGACGAGAGGGCGATCGCGATCGCGCGAAGGGCGGACGCGGCGGACGCGGTGGACATGGTTCGATCGCCGGGTGTGTCGGGCGGTGGGTCGGACGACGCGGACGGGCGCATCACGCGCGAGGAGTCGGTGTCTGAGGGAATGCGCTTTTTCGGCGAGACGAGACGCGGCGAGACGCGGATGACGACGGCGATGACGAGCGGGTGTGATGGCACTCCGACTGCTTATATCATTAACGTCGCGTGTATTCTATCCAGAGGATGTCGCCGTCGCGCTCGGGAACGAGCGCCTCGAAATGTCCCGGAAAATGTTTCACGGCGAGCGCCGGAATGGCGCCCGCGCGACGAGAACCGCGAAATTTGTCGTTCGTCGCGCGCATCTTCGTCGCGGGTCCCTTCTTCAGCGTGAGCGTCCATTTGTTCGTGTCCCATCGCACGATGTTGCCGTCGCACACGCCGTCGGCGTGGTACTTTGGTTGCATCCGTATCGGCGCGTCTCGCTCGTTCAAGTCGGGGGTCGCCACGTAGAAGGGCGTCTTGGCGGAAACGGTCGTCTTTTCCTCCGATGCTTCCACGCAGACGATCGCGACGTCGTTCAAAGTCGCTAGGGCGCACAGTTCGGCGTCCGTTCCCCAGTATCTCGTCCACTTCCTCGTGGCGGCGTACTTGGCGGCGTCGGCGCGCATATGTTTGAGATATGCTTTCCATCGCGCGTCGTCGCTCGCGCGCTTCAGTTTACCGCGTCGTAAATACTCTCGCCCCTCTTTACCGTTCAGAAGGAGATTGTGGAGCGTTAGAACGTCGCGAGGGTCGTTCATTGCCCGCTTTCGTCCGTCCAGGCGGTCACACATTGATGCTCTGATTTCGTTCCACTCCAATCCTCCCCGTTCCGCGTCCCAACAGCCTTGCTTCGCCAACACCTTCACCCCGTGCGAGATCGATCGGAAACAACAGTTACCGTCTTCGATCACGTCGCGCACGCGGAGACCTAAGGCAAGGGTTTGTTCGCTCCAGTGTTTCATGGAAAACGTCCGCGCGCTCTTCACGCGCGGCGACATCTCCGGCGCTATTCGCTCGCCGACGATGATGATATCGCTATCGCTATCGCTAAGTCCTTCACCAATCCCGCGCGACATTCTTTCGTCGTCGCTCTCGTCGTCGCTCTCGGACGTTTTGACGAGCGACACGGGCGTCCTCGGCAGCGCCGATTTGGAAAAGCGCGCATCCGCCGCCGGAGACGCCGGAGACGCGTCCGCGTCCTCCACCCGCACGCGCGTCCCTCTGGACACCATCACCGCCGGTATCGACCCACCCGTCATGACTTGATGAAAAATCGCCCCCACGAGCGTCGTCGCCGACGACGACGCGTTCCCCGACAATAATTTCGTCACGCTCGAAGGATTTCTCACGTAATCGTCCGCCGTCGCGTCTCCCCCGTACCGCTCCGCGTACGACCGCAACAACACCAACACCACCGACGCCAGCGTGTAGTCACCACACACCGCCTCACACACCGCCAACGCCCCTCTCCCGTCCCCCGTCGTCGCCATCAACGTCGTCGCGTCTCGCAACCCGACGACTATTCGAAACGTCGTCGTCAACGTCTTGGACGTTTCGAGAAACGCGCGCGGCGACGCCCCGCCTCGCAGCGCGTCGGCGACGAATTCACCGCGAAGAAACATCGACCGCTCGACGTCGAGTCCCAGGGCGACGAACAGCGCGGTCGTCGCGCGCTTGACGACGCGCAGCGGGCACGGCGCGTCGACATCGTCGGCACCGTCGGCGGTGAACACGTCGAGCGCGCGCGCGTTCGCGAGGCGCGCGGCGCGCGCGATGCGACGGTCGGGCGTCCTCGCGCGGCCGGCGCGCGGTGACGGGAGCGTGCGCATGGACGCGGGACGGCGTGCGAGGGGCTGACGTCACGAATTCATCATCGGGGAAAAAGTTAGTTGAGCGTTTTCGCGAGCGAAGAGAATAAATCGTTCATTTCAAGGTTTTTCTGCGGGTTTGCGGGCGGTGATGGCGGCGTAGACGTCGTGCGAACGGGCGTCGACGTCGCACTGCATGTCGGTGGCGAGGAGGAGTCGAAGGGTGACGGTGTTCTTGCCGGCGATTTGGGCGGCGCGCGCGACGTCGGGCGCGAGGGCGGCGCGCGCGGGCTCGGCGGATTCGACGGCGCACGGCTGGCCGATGAAGGCGGCGATCTTTCGCACCTCGTCGTAAAACTTGGTGGCGATCTCGGCGTAGACGTCGGCCGCGCGTGCGGGCTCGGAGACGTCTTTTGAGCCGCCGAAGTGCTCGAGGTTGGCGTCTATGGACGCCTTGTAGTCTTCGTACACTAAATACGGCGGAAGTTCAACGCTCTGGAAGGCGTTGAATCGCTGCCAGAAGCGTAAATCTTCGCTACTGAAGGCTGTGACGCATCGTCGAAGCTTTTCGCGTTCGATGAGCGCGGCGTACGTGAAACGTAACGCCGAATACATGGAGAGTTTGACCTGTTGCGCGGCGTAGACGTATTGCGTTGTCGCAGTCCTCTTGTTGGGATCGATCACTTTTCGCTTCGTCACCGCCATCAAGAGTTGATGCAAGTATTGCATGTAATAGTACACCATGGGTAGCTCGTGCGGCAGGTATAGATCGAGGGAGAACCCGAGCTCGAGATGTCTGAGCTGCACGTACGCCGTGAGGTGTTCCGCCCATGCCATGCACGGCGTTTGCAACAACCCCAACGACGCCAAGTTCTTCTCGTCAGACGGCTTAGCGAGAGATGCGTCTTGTGCCACATCGAAGACGTCGCACGCGAGTTGTAAATGGCTGAGCTCGCCCAACGCGCGTTTGAGCACGCGTCTGAGCCGCGCTCGATTGACGCAAAACGTCCTAACGACTATCGTGAGCGGCTGGATGCACTCGTGTAAAAACGCATCCACCGCCTCTTGCGGGTGCACGAAAGACTCCTCCAGGGTGTCGACGTCGACGTCGGCGAACTTCCACACCGACTGCAGGCCGACGTGGCCGAAGTGCGAGCCGCACAACTTTTTGTCGTGAAGCAACTCGGCGGCGGCGACGGCCAACGCGACGGCGCCCGGTCGAGCCGCTTGAAGACGCTCCAAAGAGTCGAGGACCTCTTGAATCACGGGAACCGTTCCACGCGCGCGATACTGAAACACCTCTGCGGCGATGAGCACGTCATCGATTTCCTTTTCAAAGTATTCAAACGCCCCGCGAATGCTCAAAAAGTGCACCTCTTTCTTCGGCGCGCCTCCGAGCATGTCAAGACTCATCTCTTTACAGAAACTCCCGGCGTCCGGATCCCACCCCAACGCACTCTCGTCCGTCGTCTCTTCGCCGTCGTAATAGCTCTTCATCTCCACCAATCGCGCCTTGGCCTCGGCCCCGAGCGTCTCGGCTCGCCGCGCGACGTCGCCGTTCGCCTTCCCGACGGCGCGCGCCAAAACCTTCATCATCTCGTGATGCGATCTCCTAAACTCTAATCTCGCCCTAACGGCGTCCCTCTCTCGCGTATCCATCCCCTCGTCTTCTCGCAACGCCTCCAACGCGCGCGCGACCTCGAGAAAAACCTCATCCTCCGCGTCGTCGACGTCGAACGCCTTCTCCGCCGACTCCTCCGCCTCGCCGCTCTGCGTCGAAAAATCCTCCTCTTCGTACACGTCTCCCATCACCACCACACGTCGCGCCGTCGCCGCGCTCACCACCGTCGCTATCGTGAACGCCCGCAGCGCGGGATGACACGTCTCACCGTCCAAATGTCCTCTCGCCCGTCCCGCGCAGTACGCGTTGGTCCACGTCGTCGTCGCCGCCGCGTGTCCGTTTCGATACGTCCCCTCGCACGCCAACATCGCGTCGAGCTCTCGCACGAGCGGTGCACCGGTGATATCGACCGGCGCGCGTCCGTCGGCGAGGACGTCGTCGAGCGTGACCCGCGTGGTTCGCGCGCCGGCATCCATCTTTGCGTCACCAATCTCGAGCGCGCTCATGGCGTCGAAAAGGGAAAAGTTTTCATCGTGCACGAGCTCGCCCGAGGCGAGATGAGCGACGATGTCGTCGAGGATGGGTTCGAAGGGGACCCATCCCGAGGACATGGCGCGCGAGCACCGCGCGAGTACCGCGCGCGCGACGGTGTGCGGCGGGGATGATGATGACGATGTCTGGAGGCGGGCTCGAGCGCGCGGGGCGGCGGCTCGAGCTCAAACTCAAATTCGAGGACGCGTCGAGTACGCGAGGACGATGATGATTATTGTATCGAAGAATTGCGTTTGTCGATTACACCACAATCCGCTCTCTTACTCACTAATCGAACGTGTCGACGGATGATCCGATTCACCGTCGACGCGTTCGCGTCTCTCGCCACAACAACCTAGTACGACGCGCCGCGCGCCTCATTCCAATCCTCGCGCTCACTTACTTGAGCGGGATGAACTTGGAACCAGCGGCGAGACCGGCGCGACCGTGGGAAATCGGTCTGTACGTGATCGCGTACTCACCCAAGTACGACCCAATCATCTCCGGCCTGATTTCAACCGTGTTGAACACCTTGCCGTTGTAGACGCCGACGACGGAACCAACCATTTCCGGAAGAATCGGCATGTTACGCAAGTGCGTGCGCACGGTTTCCGGCTTCTCCATACCCGTCACCGCAGCCTTCGCCTTACGAAGCTTCTTCACCAAGTTCTTGTGCTTGATGCCCAAGCCATCGCGCTTGAAACGACGACGAATGCGCGCGTTGAAGAGTTGCACGAGCTTGTCGTTGGACAACTCCAACAACCCTTCGAGATCGGTACCACGGTACGAGAACTTCTTGTACGGGTTCTTCTTACGCGGGACGCCCACGAGGGCTTCTTCTTCGGCGGACTGCGCGAGAAAACACACGAGTAATACGTCAGTCTTTCCGTTCGAGAGCGTTCCCGTCGCCGCCGCGACCCTAGGGCTTTGGGCACGGTCACCCGCCCGTCATCGTTCGAGTCGTCCTCGACGCGGTCGAACGACGACGCCCCTCGGCGACACCGCGCATCGACATATCGACGTCAAAGATATCCATCCACCACGCGCGCGCATCGCGCCTCCCGTCCTCGCCTCGCGCGCGCGCGGTCGGCCGTCGCCTCGCGCGCGCGCGCGATCGCGAAAACCCCAAGGCGACCCGCGGGGTCGTCCTCGCTCGTCCGGCGTCGCGCGACGCCGACGACGCCGACGACCACGCGCGCGCGAGGACGAGCGAGGACGAGTCGATTCGAGTCGTTCGCGCGTGCGCGTCCACGGTCGAGCGCGCGCACCATGTCGCTGTCGGCTGCGTCGAATAGAGGCGGGTCCGATCGAACGCGCGCGCGACGAGGCTCGAGCGCGTTCGTGTCCACACATATTCGGACAAACGGTTCGACCTGATCGTATTGTAATACGTTTTGGCTCATGTAAGAACATACCCGTGTCGTGTAGTTTCACACTGGCGCATCGGTACGCCTTGTGCGGTGCGTGAAGCCTATCCGCGCGATCGCGTGGGTTTTATGGTCCGTGTTTGATATCGCCCCCGCGCGCGCGCCCGACGCGACGCCCGCGCGTCGTCGACGTCACTCGGATTACGCGCGCGCGGACGACGATGGCGCTCTCTCGCGCGCCGACGCGTCGCGCGACCGCGTCGATTCCGCGCTCGCGCGACGCGTCGTCGCGTCTCGGTGCGAGACGCGCGCGCGCGCCGACGCCTCGCGCGACGGACTCGACGCCGACGACGGAAACGTCGAGCGCGGACGACGACACCGCGCGCTCGAGCGGCGGCCGAGACGCGTCGTCGTCCTCGTCGACGTCGTCGAGTGATCGATCGGATGCGTTTTCATCCTTTGAGCGCGCGCTCGCGGACGCGGCGAGGTTCGGGAACGCGTCGTCGGACGCGAGAGGGTGGGAACGCGTGGACGACGCGTACGTGCTCCGACCGCGCGACGGACGCGCGCCGACGTCGATCGTGCACTTTTGTGGAGGGGCGTTCGTCGGTGCGTCGCCGCAGGTGACGTATGGGGAGTTTTGTGAGACGTTGGTGGCGCGAGCGGACGCGCTGGTGATCGCGACGCCGGTGCAGTTGGGGTTGGACCATTTGCGGTTGGCGGATGAGGCGTGGCAAAAATACGAGCGGTGCGCGAGAGCGCTGCGAAAGACGGTGGATGGGTACGACGCGTTGCCCGTGTACGGGATCGGACACTCGTTGGGGGCGTTGGTGACCGTGCTCATCGGGTCGAGGTACGAGACGAAGCGCGATGGGAACGTGTTGATGTCGTTTAATAACCGACCGGCGACGGACGCCATTCCGTTGTTCGCCGAGCTCTTCGCGCCGGGGTTGCGAGGACTGTCCCCCATCCTCGACGCGGCGAGTAAATCGCCTCTGCGTTCGTTACAGCGCAACGCCGACGCGCAGTTGAGAGAGTTCGCGCCACCTTTGATTAAAGAATTGTTGCCGATTTTGGACAACTTGGAGCCCGTCATCTTGGAAGTCGCCGATGGGCGCGCGGAATTCACGCCGACGCCGGAAGAGTCGAGCAAGCTGGTGAAAAAGTACTACGCCGTGCGTAAAAACTTACTGATCAAGTTTACGGACGATAGCATCGACGAGACGAGCGCGCTCGCCGCTACGCTCGCCGACGCAAAGGCGGCGGAGGACATTGACCTCACCGTGCGCGCCAAACCCGGCGACCACGTCTTCCCGCTCTGGCGCGACACCGGCATCGACGTCCCGGACGAGGTTTACGAAGTCGCCGAACAAGGTGGCGATATTCTCGCCGCTTTCAGCGACGCCTTCGGCCTCAAAGCCGACAACTCTCCCCTCGGTTTATTACGCGAAGGCTTCGACAACGCGCGTCAACAGGCACGCGAGGCGAGAACGTCTCGCGACTCATCCGGAGATCGCGAGCGCATGAACTCTCTTGTCGACGAAATTGTCGCGTGGATGTGACCGCGTTCTCGCGCTCGCGTCCTCGCGCCCGCTCGCCCGCTCGCGTTTCTTTCGTTGTAAAAAGACGTCCCGCCGTCTTTTCGCCTCACGTCGCGCCTCTCGAGCCATGACGTCCGTCGCCTCCTCGCCCGCGCCGCCGCGCCCTGTACCCCGCACGAGGCACGCGCGCGATAGACGCGACGTCACCACGTCGTCCTCTACGATCGACGCGGCGTCGTACGCGCTCAGCGGTGGCATCGCGGCGTGCGCGTCCCACTCGCTGAGCGTCCCGCTGGATGTCATCAAGACGCGTTTACAGGTGGAAAAGTTTGAAGACGAGCGCGTGTTGAGCGTGGCGCGGGAGATAGCGAGGCGAGATGGCGTCGCGGCGCTCGCCGCGGGGTGGGAGCAGACGTTCGTGGGGTACGGCGTGCAGGGAGCGCTCAAATACGGTGGGTTCGAGGCGCTCAAGAGTGCGGCGGGCGCGCCGGGGACGTCTTTGGGATTAGTGTCGCTCATGGCGTGCGCGGCGAGCGCGGAAATCGCCGGGAGCGCGTTTTTGACGCCTCTCGAGCAAATCAGAATCAAGACGGTGTCGGACGCCGCGTACGCGAACGATGGTTTTGTCGAGGCGGCGGCTCGTTTCGCGAACGAGCCGGGAGGAGGCGCCGCATCGGTGTTGGAGAGTCTTCCCGTGATATATAGTAAGATGTTGCCGTACACAGTGGTACAGTTGGTGTCGTACGACGTCCTGACGCGCGCGTTCGCCGGCGCGGGCGGCGACGTCGCTCTGACGCGACCGATTTCCGCCTTCGTCGCCGGCGTCTTGGCGTCGCTCGCGTCTCAACCCGGAGACACCCTCCTCAGCGTCGTCAACAAGGGCCGCACGCGAGAGATCGTCGAGGGTGGCGACGCCACCGTCGCCGTCAAGGCATCACCGCTCGCGATCGCGGCCGAGCTCGGCCCCGCGGGATTGATGATGGGTTGGCGCGCGCGTTTGGCGCACATCACGTCCATCGTCTTCGTGCAATTACTCGTGTACGACGCCGTCAAGGGCGCCCTCGTCCGCTCGTGACGCGCACTTTGCGTACGAGTATTCAATCTCGCTCGACGTCTCGTCTCAGACTACTTGTCGTGAAATCCAATCGCTCGCGTCGTCACACCGCGACTCTCGGCGCGTCTTCGATGTCGGCGCGGTGGTCTCTCCTTCTCCTCCTCTCGGCGCTCTCGGCGTCGCGCGTCGGCGCCGTCGAGCTCGTGCAGCGCAACGATCGCGAGCCCAGGGCGCAGGTGTTCGCGAACGGACTCGACGCCTTCGGGCGCGACGCGTCGTGTCGCGCGTGTCACGCGCTTTTGAACGCGCTCAACGAGAATCTCATCCCATCGATCGCGGCCGAGCGCGCGAAACCTGCGTCGAAATCGACGTACGGCGCGTACGATGACATGATTGAGACGGCGTTGGCGCCCGCGTGTCGACTCTCGGCGACTTGGCACGACGCGACGACGCGTAAGGCGTGTGAGAAGTTGATGGAGTCGCACGACGGCGACGTCGCCGAGGCGTATCATCGATGGATCAAACGGGGCGGTGGAATCGAGCGAGAGCCGACGCGCGGGCGAGACGCGAACACGGCGAGTTGGAAGAGCGGTCGGTACGATCCGGTGGGATGGAATTGGAATTACGAAATTTGCAGTCGCGCGACACGAGGCGCGTGTCGAGAGTCGCTCGCGATGCACGAAATCTCAGAATTCGACGACGAGCCGCAGGGAGACGGAGAGACGCGCAAGTATAGATCTGAACAGAAGCCGAACGACGGTGAGACGGTGGACGGCATGCTCAAGGTGACGGCGGGGACGTTTCACGAGCAGGTGGTGCGACGCGCTTCGGACGTCGTCGCGTACGTGGGCTTTCCGAAAATGAACAAGTGGGGACACTTTTACACGGCGTCGGCGTTGGGGCGCGTGCGCGACTTGTTTCAGACGAATGACACGGCGAAAGGGGCGTTCGACGTCGCGTTCGTGGACGGGACGCACAACGACGTGCCGCCTCCGTACGGGAGCGATTCCGAGGCGCCGACGATTGCGATGTTTGCGGCGAACAATAAAAACTGGCCGCGGTACATGTCGGATTTGAACGACGGAAAATTAACCGTGTATGAACTCTTGCAGTTCATCATGCGAACGGCAGCGTCGCGCGAGACGGTCCAACACGCCGTGTGGTTATCGCAGACGCTCCCGCGCTCGACGCTCTACGCCACGCCGTGGGAAGACGACGAGCTCTAGACTCACAGCAGCCTTCGATAGATTGAGGCACCGATTAGCGGGCATTTATTATAAAAGTAAACTGAACGACTTATGACTTTTTACACGACTACTTGCAACCCGGATTTTTTATCGGTTCTCAACGCGACGGCGCTCTCGCTATCGATGGAACGACGCTCCCAGCTCTCGTGAACTTCCTCAAAGTATTGCAGCCACTCCTTACCCGTGAGAACTTGTTCGGGATGCGGTTCATTTCTACCCATCAATGCGTGCGTCACCGGTCGCGACTTCAAGTTACCTGTGTGCACCAAATCCGTCATGAGTCCGAGTTGAATCATCGCGCTCATCGCGTCCGTGTTCACCCAAGACTTGATTATATAATCATCTTCAAACTCCATGACGCACGTGCCCGTCCACTTGGCCTCTCGCCCGTTCAAACTCGCTCTAAAACTCAACTGCGCGACAACCTTATCACGCTCTTCGATCATGTAATCGATGGTGATGACGTAATCCGGCAGCGCCTCGCGATTCCCTCGCACGTGTTGCATGTACGCCTCCGTTCCCGGTTCCGGGTTCGGGTTCGACGGATCGATCAGCACGTGTTCGTCGCTCACGTATCTTTTCACCGCTTCGTTCGCGGCGGCCAGGTCGGTGTTGTTCCACACCTCGCGGTACAGTCGACGGACGATCTGTTTATGGGACGTCTTGGCGCTCGAGCTCGAGCTCGACGACGGACGCGCGCGCGCGTCGTCACCGCGACCCTGCGACGCGCGCATGAAGACGGCGGTGATGCCGCTCGCGACGGCGGCGACGACGACGCGACCGAGCCCGGGCATGGCGCGCGGACGACGATATGTGAGGGACGAGGGATGGGGCGGGCTCAACCTCTGGCATCGGGACGAGACGAGACCCGCGGGCGTCGCGCGGAAGGGATGAGACGGTGGTTGATAAATACACAAACACAAGGTTGCAAAGGAATGGTAAACTACGAACTGGGTATGATGTAATAAACAGAGAAACGGCGACGCTAGCCCACGGTTTGAAGCGAGGGCACGTACTTCGGGTTGCCGACGTTGGCGAGGTGGCGGAAGTGCGCGCGAAGAGCCGACCAAAAGGTTGGGTAAATTTGGTAGTGTAAACCGTGCTTGTCTGCGGCCTCCTTGATGATGGGGGCGAGGGCGGGGTAGTGCACGTGGCAGACGCCCGGGAAGAGGTGGTGGACGACTTGGTAGTTTAAGCCGCCGGAGAAGTGGGTCCAAAACTTGGACCCGTGCGCAAAGTCAGCGCTCGTCATGAGCTGCGCCTCGCCCCAGCCTCTCTTGAGTTGGTTTTTCGCGTTCAATCTGAAAAAGTGCACCTCGCCGACGACGTGGGCGACTTGGAACATGAAGGCGAGCAACCATCCGGTGACGAACTCGGTGACGCCCCAAAGCGTCAAGAGTTCACCGACGGATCGGTGCGAGTACTTGGCTGGTAAATAGAGGTAATAAAACGCCCACGTGAGCTTGGAACCCCAAAACGCGACGGCTTCGCCGCGCGTGAATTTCATCACCTTGACCCAACCGATGCGACCGGAGAAGAAGGCGTTGAAGTCGTCCACGAAGCACGACTTGAGCGACAACAAGCCATACATCAATCCCAAGTACATGTGTTGAAAGACGTGATACGACTCGTGCGGCTGGTGCTCGTTCACGCGACGGACATCCTTCTCCGAGCATCGAATGTCGGGATCGATGCCCTCGACGTTGGTGTACGCGTGATGTCCGGCGACGTGCTGCTGCTTCCACATGAAGCTCGACGCGCCGACGATGTCTAAAGTCAACTGCATCGCGTGCAACCACGTGCGGTTGTTCCCGTACGCGCCGTGATTCGCGTCGTGCTGAATCGACACGCCGACCTCCGCCTTACACGTGCCGTGCAAAATGGCGAACGCCACCGCCGCGCCGAAGGACGCCGTCGGCGAGAAAAACGACCCCCAGTGACCGACGACGATGCCTGCCAAAATCACAAATGTCTTGGCGTACATCTCCCAGTGTACGCGCGGATCGAGCTTATTTTCTCTAAAATACTTGGCCGCTCCTCGCTTGCAATCCGCGAAGAACGCGCCCTCCTTCAAATCGTCCACCGTGTACTCGACGATTTCGTCGTCCATCTTGCTCCCCGGCGTCCTTCGCAAATCACCGATTCTATACTTCTCCAGCACCGCCCGCGCGCGCTCCGGGTGATACGAATCGAACAACGCCGTGCACTCGCCGCCCGCTTTGACGTAAATCATGTTCCCGCCCGGATGTTTCGGCACGAAGCGCGTCACGTCGTACACCCCGCCGCGCACGATCACCCAACAGTCGCTCGCGCTCGAGTGTTTCGCCACCTCATCCGCCGTGAACGTGCGCGCCGCATCAATGTCGACGTTGTCGCTCACCTCGCGCGCCTCGCGCGACGATTTCCCCGCGCTTCGCGCCGCCGAACGCGCCGCGCGAGGCGTCAACGTCACCCGCGCTTCGCTCGTCATCGTGACGGGCGCGCGCCGTCTCGACCGTCGCGCGCGCCACGAAACGCTCGAGCGTTCGAACGTAGTCACGCGTGTCGTCCGGTGGGACGCGCGTCGACCGACGACGACGACGCTCGCGCTCGCGCTCGCGTCTGCCGTCGCCGGGGGCGCCGCCCTGATCCCGTTTTGGCTGGCGGCATCTATATACGTTGTTCGGACTCATGACTCATACTCACTTACTTCCTAAATCTGTAATTCTGCTATTCATAAAACCCAACATAAATTACCGTAGTATACATACAAGAAACCCCATCATAAAACCATGCGCGGCGTCCCGCACGCGACACGCACTCCCTCGCCGTCGCGCGCGTCGTCGCGACACGCCGACGCTCGCTCACGCGCGCGCCATGTCCACCGCGCGCGCGCTCGACCGATGCGCGTCGCGACGCGCGTTCGACCTCTCTCGCGCGCTCGTCGACGCCGTCTCTCTCGCGCGCGCGTCGACGCCGCTCATCGCCGCGCCGTCGGGACGCGCGCTCTCGTTCGCGCGCGCGTACGGCACCGCCGGCGCCGACGGCGACGTCGAGTCCGCCAACGCGCCGGACGCGCCGCGTCGCGTGACGACGTCGCCGCAGCCGATCGTCTCGGTGCGAGACGCCGTGCGTTGGGTGCGGGCGAACGCGCCGTCGAAGAGGTTCGCCGAGAGCGTCGAGCTCGCCGTGCACCTGGGCGTCGATCCGAAACGAAGCGATATGATTGTCCGTGGATCGGCGCGTCTGCCGCACGGCACGGGGAAGAATGTGCGAGTGTGTGTGTTTGCGGAGGGGGAGGCGGCGGAGACGGCGCGCGCGGCGGGGGCGCAGACGGTGGGCGGGGACGCGCTCGTCGAGCGCATCAAGAGCGGCGGGTCGGGGGCGATCGATTTCGATAAAGCGATCGCGGTGCCGGAGATGATGACCAAGCTGCGAGAGATTGCGAGAATATTAGGACCGAGAGGGTTGATGCCGAATCCTAAACTCGGAACGGTGACGACGGAGGTGGCGGAGGCGGTGCGGGAACACTTGGGCGGACGCGTCGAGTTTAGGGCGGAGAAGAACGCCATCGTGCACGCCGCGGTGGGTAAAGTTAATTTCAGCGAGGAACAGATCGAGGAGAACATCGCGGCGGTGTACAGAGAGCTGTGGGATCTTCGTCCAAAGGGGAAAGGGGCGCCGAACGCGAGCAAGTACGTGAAAAAAGCATACCTCGCGAGCACCATGGGCCGGGGGTCGGCGCGCATCGAAGTGGCCGATCTCAACGACGCCATCGCGAATAAATCGAAGAATTAGACGAACGAACGAACGCGCCGCGAAGAAGAGTGCGCGCGTGATGATGCCACGATATGCGGTGTACCATGTAGATAGAAGATTTTATGCGTTTTTGCTCGTATTCACATGCGCGTTGCTCCGCGTTTGTCTCGCTCGAGCAAAATCTTCGCCTACGTTTCGTCGGCACGCACGCGCGCCCGCCACTCTATTGTTTAACCCATACTCGCCGCTCCGCACACTCGCCTATGCGCTCATCTATGAACGCTGCGAAATGTTCGAAGACAGCCAATCGAGGCCTTCGTAGAGACCCTCGCCGGAGGTGGCGCACGTGGACTGAATGAACCAGTGTCGCTGGCGCAACGAGTGCAAACCGAGCTTATCCGTGATCTCCGCCGCGCTCATCGCGTTCGGCAAATCCTGCTTGTTGGCGAACACCAACAACACCGCATCCCGAAGCTCATCTTCGTTCAACATGCGGTGCAACTCGTCGCGAGCCTCGGAGACGCGATCGCGATCGTTGCTATCCACGACAAAAATCAACCCTTGGGTGTTTTGAAAGTAGTGTCTCCAGAGCGGGCGAATCTTATCTTGTCCACCGACGTCCCACACCGTGAAAGAAATGTTCTTGTACTCGACGGTCTCGACGTTGAACCCGATCGTCGGAATCGTCGTCACAATCTCACCGAGCTTGAGCTTGTACAAGATGGTCGTCTTACCGGCGGCGTCGAGACCCACCTGCGCGCGTTCGTCGCGACGCCGCGTCGCGTTCGTCAGTCACACACGCTCCCATCACTCATCGGTCTTATCACACGTCGACGTCGATCTCTTTCCCACGTCCACGCCTTGTCTCTCCACTTACGAATCCTCCGCCGTCTACTCTCTCTCTCGCGCGCGCCTCGCGCCCGCCTCGCGCCCGACGCCCTCCTGGGTTGGCACTCGTCGCGCGCGCGATCCAAATCTCATCCCTCGCGCGCGCCGTCACCGTCGTCCTCACGCGCGCCGTCACCGTCGACGCCTCCGTCTCACACCGAGGAGACATTTTACCCTAAATAGTCTCTCGCCCTCGCGCGCGCCTCGATCGTCGCGCGCGTCGCGTCGCGTCCGTCGTCGCGAGATCTCCCATCGTCGATCGCCGATCCCATCGTCTACGCGAATGCGTGCGATCGACGCGGTGGCGAGATGCGGTGGCGAGATGCGAGCGACGCACCATGAGAATGCGCATCTCCTTCTTGGAGAAGAGGCGCTGGAAAAGCTTGGCGAACGTGATGCCCATGGTGAGCGCGAACGAGGCTCGCGCGCGCGCGTGTGCGGCGATGACGGAGACGACGGATGAACGAATGGAACGACTCGCGCGCGCGTCCTCGGTCGATGGCCTGGCCGGTCACCGGGGTGCGATTGATGGGGGTATGGGGAACACACTATGAGAAGGGAAGTGGAGAGGCGGACGCGAGACGTACCGAGGGACGGAGGTGACGCGCGATGGGTGCGTTGGACGCGGAGACGAGAGATGGATGCGTGAAACTACTAGGCTACATCACCGCTCGGAGGGACGTCGTCTGGGTCCGCGCCGCCCTTGGCGAGGATGGTGGCGAGATACCTCCCGTGCTCCTCGATGGCGGATTGGAGACGACGCTGCGCCAAGAGTTGGTCGTGGAGTTGCTTTTGCATCTCCAGTTGTTTGAGCAACGCGTGGCCGACGTGCGGCATTTCTTCTATTATTTGATCGCTCACCATGTTGGCCGTGGCGGCGGCGGCGGCGGCGGCGGCGGCGGCGGGGTCGGGCGCGGACGCCGTCGCGGACGTCGCGACGCCGTCCTGGGACATGACGGGTTTGAGCGCCTGAGCTAAGATGGCGTCCATGTTGTGTAATTTACCCTGAGACGTCGAGGGCTTCAAACCTTGCCCGGATGACGTCTTGTCCAAGAGTTCGGACAAGCGTTCCTTGGTCACCGGTTCGTCCGACGTCGTCGCCGCCTCCTCCGCGAGCGTCAGATCCGCCTCACTCGCCCGTCGCTTCATATCCCGCGCTTGTTGCGCGCGCGCTATTTTAATCAACGCCCGTCTCTCTCGCGCGGCTTCGGTGCCCGCCTCGGCGAGCTTACCGCCCGCCACCTCCTGGAGACGATACTTTTGTAAGTGCGACTTGATGTGCTGAATCGTCATGCCCGCCGTCGACATGAGCTGCATGATTCCCTTTGGCGTCGCGATTTCCAACCCCCCGAGCTGATCGACCGCCTGAATGAACTCGCGATGAAGTTCCGGCGTCCACCGTAATCTGGCGTTTCCTCGGCTCCGCGGCGTGTTCGCCGCTGAAACCGAACCTCCGCTCGCCGTCGCCGTCTTCGCGCGCTTCGCGCCACCACCACCCGCCGTCGCCGTCGCCGTCGACGCCCCCGCCCCAGTCGCGCTTCGCCGATTCCCTCCTCGCTTCGTCCCACTCGTCCCGGCCGACTCGCGCGTCGCGCCTCGACTTCTTTTCCCTCCCGTCCCCGAGGATTCCACCGCCGTCGCCGCGAAGTCCGCGCGTTCGTCCGCGATCGCGTTCGCGTTCACCATATCGTTCAACCAATCATCCTACGCATCACGCGACGCATCGCACCGTCAGTCGTCCACATCCCTCCCTCGTTCGCGCGCGCACACGCTCTCCCTCTCGCGCTCGCGCTCGCGCTCGCCCGTCCCGTCCCGCCCCGCGCGCGCTCGCTCGCTCGCTCTCTCTCTCGCCCCCCTCGCGCGTCCCCCCGCCGTCCCGACGACGACCACCCTCCGCGCGCACCGCATCGAATCACGCACGAATCCAAGATCCTCATCCACCCCCAACTCCCCGAACGCCTCCTCGCACGCGCCGTCGAACAGAGGCCTCGACCAAAACACCGCCGGGTCCTCCTCTGCGCTCGGATAGCTCGCCATCAGCGAACGCGTCGTCGCTCACGGAACGGACGACGTCACTCACGGACGAACGCGTCGCGTCGTCGTCGCGTCGCTCTCACGCGTCGCGTCGCGCGTCCGTCTCTCGCGAGTCGTCGTCGTCGTCGTCGTCGTCGTCCCACGAGGACGACACCACGACGAAACACGAAAAGCGCGCGTCGTCGTCGCCCCGCTCGCGACTCCTC